>MDSW01022568.1_pt1 | contig 11878 bp, 2 predicted proteins | sample 811171 | NCBI WGS metagenome assembly MDSW01 (sample SAMN05326641, study PRJNA326480) | marine metagenome | isolation source: seawater | place: Atlantic Ocean: North West | collected 2012
CTATCGCTCGTGCTGGTAACCACACGTTTGAATACCTTGGTTTCGGTCCTGGTAACTACTCTACTGGTCTCCCAGCACGTCAGGAAGTTGTCTTAACACCTGAAGAGGACTTCTACGCACAAAGTAAGAAACAAGACGCTGGTATCGTCTTCTACACTGGTATCAATTCTCAGGGTGACCTGTACATTGGTAACAGAAGAATCAACGCTATCACTGGCGAAGAGACTTTCATTGATGCTGCTACACTGGATGATGATGGAGACGAGGATGATGTACTAGACGGTCTCGTTACTACCTTCGATACACCTGTAACATTCAACCAGAATATTACAGTTGTTGGTGGTGATGGAGAGCTAGTCAACACATTTGAATCCCCAATTACTATTGCAATTCAGGATGCTGACCTAACACAGGCAAGAGATGCACTGATTATCCGTTCTAACGTATCTTCTGTCGATCCTGTAACTCAGTTGCAGCAAGACGAAGGTCTAGACAGAACTGCATTCGCTCCTCCAACTGAGGGTGATATTAGAATTAGTAAGAACAGAATCCGTTCTGCTATCTTCCAGTTCAATGCTAGAGGAAATGGTCAGGGTTATATGTTCCAGACACACACCATTGCTGGTGTGGCATCTAACATTACTCCTAACCAATCTCCACTAATTGCCAACGGTGGTTCTAGAATTGATGTATCCCAATTTGTTACTTATGGTGGTGTTCTCGCTGCTCCTGGTGATGTCCTATTCAAGGGATCTGAAGTTGGTAAGAATGGATCTATTGCATGGGTTCTTTCCAACTACTTCTCACAGATTGCAAATAACCAGATTGATAACATCGAATTTGATGGTACTAATGTTGTTAAGATCTCCTTCAGAGACTTCAACAGTGGTGTTGCTCTTTCTAACACTGATATTGGAATCACTTCTGGTTCTCAGATTAGAATCAAGAACTTCTATTATGATCCTAGACTGAACCTAACTTGGACAGTATATGCTGCTAAACCAGGAGATCCATTCTCTCCAACCAACAACTACTGTCATTTCCAAGTTATTGATCAAATTCCTCAGGCAACTGAAGCATGGGAGAATATTATTGCTGGAACTGCACAGGGTGCAGATGAACCAACGGTTGAGTTCTCTAATGCTAACTTCAAGGAAGTTGGTGTTCTAGGTGCTGAGGCATTAAGAACTGAGACTGAGACAATTGGTGAGTACAAGCTAGGCATCAACACTGTTGCTCGTGCTCCACATAGTGCATATACTAATGCATGGGTAAATGCTCCAACAACTGATCCTCGTGCAAACCTTGACGTTGTTGGTAATGCATTCATTAGCGGTAGAGTTACAGGTGACTTCCTAGATCATACTAACTTTGCTGATCGTGATAAGACTGCTGTAGACAATGCTCTACTAATTGGTGGTGACAGTGCTGCTCCTAACGATGAGGCAGTTCTAAGAGTTGCTACTACAAATAACGGTCGTGTTGGTATCAACGTTGATAACTCTCAACTCGACAGAGCACTGGTTGTTGACGGTCTATCTAGATTTACTGATGATGCTCGCTTTGAGCATGACATCGAAGTCAATGGTGACGACGGCACAACTGCTGAGATTAGAACCTCCCAGACAACTGGTACATTCAACCTAATCACGGATGATACATTTACTGGCACAGTCAATCTTGCCAACAAGGTAGAGAATATCATTATCGGTAACACTACCGAAGAAGATCAGTTCGTCAGAATTGGTTCTGCATCTCTACACAGTAACATCTTCTTAGGTGTAACTCCAGATGATCGTCCTTCTGATAATGCTCTAACTATTAGTAAGGTTGAGATTGGTGGTGCATATAACAGCAACGAATCTCTCTCCTTCACTAGAGTCAAAACTAAGTCCTTCAAGGTCGATGGTGACTTCCAGTTAGGTGCAAGAAGAGGAATCAATGATACTGTAAGACTATCTACTACCGCTGGTAAGGTTAGCTTCTTCTCTGATTCTGGTTCTGCTTCTATTGTTGACTTCGCACTAAATGCATCTGAGATCAACATTGCTGGTCAAGGTGGTACGACTACTATCAACAACCAACTAGAGGTTATTGCTTCTGCTACATTCCAAGGCAACATCACAATGTGTGGCGGTGTTGCATCGTTCTCCTTCGTTGGTGGAAGAGGACAACTTGGATCTACTCCTTTCGCACATGATGATGGTATCCTAAGCGACACTCTCTTCAATAAGAACATTGACATCCTCAACGTATTAGTTGTAGGAACTACAGATGAAGGATATAACCAAGTTGATACCGCAGGTAGTGGAACTTGGGGTGGTGCTGCATATCAACAAACAGTAACTAGCATTGGTGGTACACCAGTGGTTGAACCTCAGAGTCTACCATCTCTAACTGGTGATGAGTTCTACCTACCACTTAAGTTCGCACCTATTAAGCAGAATGGTGATCCATATTTTGTAGAGAATGATTATATTATCATCAACAGTGCAGTTTCTGGCAGCGGACATCCTGAAATTGTTCAGGTTCTAGAACTAACCAGAACATCTGTTGCTCCTTACTACCTCAAAGTTAAGCGTCAACCACTTGGCACATATACAGCAATCCTTGCAAATCATCCTGATACAACACCTATCTTTAAGGTTAACGTACAGTTTGATGCTACATGGACTGAGCAGGCACTAGATGCTACTGGTCCTCAGGACAATGTATATCTCTCTGAGTTTGGTGGTGCTCTAACAAATAATGATTATGTAATTATTGATCGTGAAGATACTACAAGCGATGGCATCTTCAATCAGGGTGAAGTTATCAAGGTTATCACTCCTCTAGTAGCTGAACAACAGAAGTTTAGAATCTCTAGCGATTGTACAAACGGAACTGATAGCGATGTATTTGTTGTTAACTCTGTAACTGGTGATACCACTATTCTTGGTGATACTATTATCAACAATAGTCTAACAATCAAAGGTGGTTGTGGTACAATCTCCACGATTGGTTTCAGTGGATCTTGCACATCAGGTTCTACGGTCATCACTAATGTCTCTGTAACGGAACCTGGAAAGACAATTTCTGACATTAAAGTTGGTGATTACATTCGTAACATTACTAATGAGTCTCCAATTGAATTTGATCTAGACACATTTATTGTTTCTATTGATACTGCTGGTAATAAAATTACCTTGAATCAAGGAACTCTTGGTTCTTCTACTGCTACTGTAAACCTACAGGCAAGAAGAAATGAGAAGTTTACACTAACAAATGGTAATAAAGTACCAACATATGAAGTTGATACCTGTACAGGAACCACTCATCTTGGTAATCACTTCGGTAGAATTGATGTAAAAGTTGCAACTTCTGCTTCTGGTACATCATATACTGATACTGATATCACTTCACTATATGATGCCTCTACAATCACCAAGGCATATGGTTATTGGTTCGATCCTAAGACAATCAATGCTGGTGGTCCTGATACAACTATCAGAGCTGCTGTTGCTGGTTCTAGCAATCAAATTCAAATCCCAGTTCAAACACTTGGAGTTGGTGATGGTGCCTTTGCTGTCAATGATCTAGTATTCGTTGGAACTCCAACTGCAGCATCTACTGGTATTGGAGACTTCCAGATTGTTAAGGTCGTAGATGTTGTTGATAACGATCCTGCTAATCCAACACTTGTTATTGGTGATCCTGGAGATGGTTTAACAACTAACATTGGAACTAACGATCCTAACAATGCAATCTACACTGTTGGAAATGTTGTTAGAAGAGTGCTCAAGCACCCAGAAATGGCAAACATCATTGATGTTGAAACTAGAAGTAGAGTCAATTCTGGATCCACTTCTTCTTATGTCTCTCTAATTATTGATAGAGGATATATTGTACAACAAAAACTAGATTACACTGGTTGGTTGTGTCTTGCAAATGATGGCGAAGATTCTGTAGTCTGGGCATATGTTAATGGCAGACTTGACGGTGTAGTTCATCAAACAACGATGAATGAGCAACTCAAGGATGGTGCTCGTGAGTTCAGAAGTGGATCTCTACATCTTGCTAATAACCTGAAGATGACAGGTGGTAGCTTTGAGATCTATGACTCTGTTAACAAGACAAGACTATTTGGATTTGTTAACGATGATGGTCACGCTGATCACCAAGGTCTGTTCTTCTGGGATGCTGGTGTTGTTGCAAGAGGTGACTTCTATCTCTTCAGCGCACAAGATCCTGAGAACGTTGTTCAGAATCCAGACTCCACAACACCTTCGTTCTTTGTTGATAACCTAGGTAATGTTGGAGCAGAAAGATCTCTAACAATTGCTGGTGTTGCTCAAGCAAATCCATCAACTACATTCAAGCAGTTTGATGTACAGAATCTAGGTCCAAATGGCACTGAAGAATTTGCTATCAAGCAAGATAGTTCTATTGATGCATTTGGATATGACAACTTCTATACATCTTCGGGTGGTAGACATACGAGATATATTTCTTCTGCATCACCAGAAGAAGATCTATCAATCAAGGCGAACATCGTTTACATGGTGAACGTTACTGCATCCACAACTCTAATTCTTACTCTACCATCTGCTCCACAAACAGGAGATGTCGTAAGAGTAACTGATGTTGGTGGTAACCTAAGTTACAATACATCCTTGGTCCTTAGAACACCAGAATCATCTGGAACTAAGATTCAAGGGGATAATACAGGTACACTTCTAGGTGGTAGATTGACACCATATCCTTCTGGAGAACTGGTAGTTCAAACACCAAATGCAGCGTTTGCATTAGTATACCTAGGCGCTGGTGATAGTAATGGTCAAGTAGGTATTCCAACCGCAGTCCAAGGTTGGTGGCTAACGGAGGTCTAATAAATGGCAAACTATAATAGAATCAAATCTGCCAAGGCGGTTCCAATCGGAACCATTATGCCTTGGACAGGTTCTTCTAGTCAATCAGCTGTCGTCGAAGATGGCATTCCTTTTGGATATGTTGTTTGTAGAGGACAATCATTGCGTGCCATTGATTATCCTTTGCTTGCACAATTATTAGGAAATACATATGGTCCATTCCAAGAACCTGGAGGACCAGCAGTAGGCATTCAAAATGCTTACCCTAACTATGATGAAAATGATATTTTTATTCTACCTAATCTAAACAACTGTGCCATGGTTGACATAGAAGCATCTAGGATTTCTCCTGAAGATGCTGCTGTCGTTGGTGCGTATATTACAGAGAATGGAAATGATGCTGCCCCACTAAGTTTAATTACATCATATGTCGATGTTAATTTTGCTGTAGAAGGTGATACTCAGCTATCTGGAAAGATGACTGGTATTACATTAGGAGATCCTGCATTCTTTGACACATATAGAACTATTCCTAGAAAGTTAGGTGTTGATCATACCCCAGGACATACACACCCAAGACCTCCTGGTGCTGATGGTGCATCTGGTAGTTATCCATCTACAGGTCTTGCAGGTACATTCGTTGCAACATTTATGCCTGGTAATTATGATACACAGGACAATGAGTGGACAACTGCTGACCCAGTTGGTGTTGGAACTAATGAAGATACTGCTGATAGATTTGAACCAGGAGAAGTTCTTCTCACATGGTATGATGAAGTAGCAAATAGTTTGGTTACTTGTGATCAGTTTAATGACTTTACTGCTGCATCACAGGTTATTCCTCAAAATAGAAGTGCATCATCACCAAGAACTATTCCTGCTTTTGGACAAACAGAAAACTCATATGAAGATGATTACTCGTGTGTTCCAAATGAAAATGTTCCAGCATATTCTGGTCCTTTTCCTGCTCCAGGAACATATAATGGTTACGATAATTTTTATCGCTCATCAAACGTTGCTCCAGCAAGAAGAGGTGGACCATATCCTACTACATTAAATCACAATGCTGATGCATGGACATCTACTGCACTTGCTTCCCATAATCATTTTACAATTGATCTTACAATGACTAAGGGACAGATGAGAATTCCTAGCACTACACTCATAAATAATATGACGACGGGAACTATTGCACCTGTTAGTGTTGACAAGGCTTTGAGTGTGCAGATTAACCCTAATACACCATCTTTAACTACTCTTGTTATAATGAGGGCATACTAATGGCAGTATTTTATAATAGGGAAAAATCAAAGGTAGGAACAACTACTGGTACGATTATCAATTGGTCGAAAGAACTTACTTCTAATGATCCTGATGACCAAAATGTGAGAGAAGTTCTTCCTGCAGGATATCTAAGATGTGATGGATCCATCTACTCCGCTGATGTTTTTCCTGAATTAGCTACTGTATTGGGAGTAGGAGATCAATCTAGATATAAAAAACCAAACGTAACTCTTTTACCAAATCAATTTCAACTCCCTGATTTTGGTTCTAAGAAACTTAGAGCTTCTAGTGGAGCAAACTTAGGTACAGAAGTTGACTTAAGAATTCAGGATGATAATGATCAAGAAATCACCAAATCTGGAGTTGGATTAGAAGTACAAAGTAATATTGGTACTACCTATGAAATTCTATATCAAGGTAACTTCTTTCTACCATCACAAGTAATTCCAATTACTGGTGAACCAGGATTTACAAGATCTACTGGTAACTACACAGAATCAATTGACGTTCTACCTAATGCTTTCTTACCACACGCTCACTTCCATGATGGAACTAGAACTAGAGTAAGATCTTCTCTTAATAATGAATTTGCAGCTTTTGGTAGAAACTTCTATAGAAGAAAATCTACATTATGTGTTGTACCTTGGTACTATAACACTAGACAACCACTATGTCTATTAGCTGCTACTAGAATTAGACTTTCTGGTATTAGTAATCCTGACGGACAAGGTGGTGGACTTGGTGGTTTGTTCGGAACTTGCACAAGAAATGTTTATGGTGGATGTTTATCTGGTTGTACATTTGCTGATGCTCCAGCATATAACTGTTTGATTCCTGAGGGAACATCATGTGGTTATCCTATGTGGTCTGGTGTTTCTAACTGTGCTCAAGGTAATGATCCTCAAGAAACAGAATCGTGTGGTGAAATCGAATACACTGGTACTATCTTTACTAAGTGTACTGGATCTGGTCTTGCATGTGGTGACTTCCCTGCTCAACCTAAGAAAGGAAGTATCACTGTTCCTGTAAACTACACTGAGGATAATTTACCATTTGACTCTGCAAAGGATAACGATGCACCAGGATATTCTGCTATCTCAAACACAACTAATGAAGTGGAAGCATTTGGTAATGATGGTACACATAGACACTTTGTGAACTTCAATGCCCAACCACATACATACCAAGTGAACACATTGCCTACGTTTATCCCTGCGGCAAACTTGGAGTCTACTATTTCTATTCAAGTTAATCAGCAAAACAAAGCTGATCAATTCATTCAACCATACCTTGTTCAAGAGTTCCTAATTAAGTTCTGATGACCGTCTCCTATAGAAATAAATTTAATGCCTATAAACAGGAGCATGAACAAAATTATGCTTCTATTGGATCTATTTTATCTTTCCCTGTAGATTCTTATAGCGATACATCTCCTGTTGGAGGAGGCGCAGGTTCTGGAAGTCAAATTCCTGAGTATTCATATAATGGATACTTGTATTGTGATGGTAGAACGCTTCTAATCAGAGATTATCCACAATTATACTCAGCAATTACTACCACTTATGGTGGAACTACATCAGTTGCTAAGGAAGATTCTGGACAAGATGGTGGTTTAAGAAGAATTTTCTGGATTGGTAATAAGTGCTTCTTTACATTCTATAGAGATACTGGAGTAAATGCTAGTGTACAACTTCCATATCCATATGGATTTAATTTTAGATTTGTAGATGATACTGGTAGCACTCCTGCTGGTCCTGGACTTGGTAGTGTTCCTTCTGGTGCCTTTGCTTATAACACATTTTATGGAACAAAACTACCAACAGAATCTTTAACAACAGCACAAGTACCAACGGGTGAGTTTGCTTACGAAGTTGTTTTTCCAGACGGTGTAGATCCTGCTACTCTCCCTAAATCTGATGTTGTTATCACTAACAATATACACCCAAGCATCGTAATATCTAAAGCTTTTACATTTGCAGATACCCCATATCAAATTGGAACATTTGATCTACCTGACTATAGAGACAGAGTAATTGTTGGAGTAGGATCTGTTGATGGAGAAGGAACACCAACAGTAGAAAATGCTCTAATTAATACTGTAGGTCAGACTGGTGGATCATGGTATATTTCTAAAGATGAACTTTTGGATGGTGGAACGTTCTTTGCTATCGGTGATGTAAGAACTAGAGGATATACAGAAATTGTTGCTGATGTCTTCTCATATATTACTGGTTCGGTTGACTTTAGAGTAGGACCACTTGACGACTTTATTTTTAGTAGACCAGTAGAACATAACCACTATATTCTGTCTTCTGAACCTGATACTATTGTCGATAATGAGAGAGAAGGTGTACCAGTAGATGAATTTGCTGTAAACTATACACGAACTAGAGCAAACATTCAAGCATTTGAACCAGCAGGTGGCGGTGGTCTTGCATTAGGTCACTCACATGGATTGACAAGAGAAGCATTGAATGATGCTACCACTGCTACTTTTGGTAATACTGCTGGTATTGGTGGCATTGATCCCAACCAACCAGCAGATATATTCTATGATGTTAACGGTGCAGAATGGAATACATTTCTACACCCTCTTGGTGATGGTAGAATTGGATATGATGATATTTCATTGGAACCACATGGTCCTGGAACAGGTGAATGGGAAGGATTCTTAAAACCATCAATTGCAGCAGGAAATAGATATCTTGCATTTGGATATGGTGCTAGTGCAACTGGTTTTGATAATCCAGAACAGCTAAAAATGTCTAGAAGAGTTGAACTTGAACTAGATTTTACTGGTTATACTCAGTTGTATATTTTTGCTATTGCTGGTAATGATAGCAATGGCGGAGAACGTCCTAATAATGTAGGTGAAGGATTATTTTGTGAATTTAGTAATGGAGAATCTCTTCGCCTTATGCCATCTGTGCAAGATTACAAAAATGAAAACGGATTGGAAAACCAAGAAGCATTTGACTTATACGATGCTATTCACTCTAACTGGAAAGAATTTGTTATTGATATTCCTGCAGCATTACAGAATCAACCAAATCAAGTTGTTACAATAAAACAAGATCTTGCATCAAATAATGTTGAACAAGGTGCTGGTGTTCCAGCTGGTAATGAAAATGCTAACGATATGTTTGGTGTTCAAGGTGTTGGATTACGTGGTGGTATTCTTGAGGAACCACCAGAACCAGATGGTTGTTATCCAATTACATCTAGTCCAAACGTTGATATCATTGCGCTCACGTATACTGCTGGAAACGGTTATGCTTTAGCTAATACTGCTGACGCTCATGGATTTGAGAAAGGAGATTTCGTTACTGTTTCTGGTGCTATTCCAGACCAATATAATGGAACTTTTGAAATTATTGATGATGAATTTGCTAGTAATACATTTGCATATGTCCCAGATACTGCACCAAGTGTTAATACTGCACAAGCATCTGGAGGTACTATAACAGCTAAACTTGCTGCTGGTACATTCACTGATGTAACATCAACTCCTTTCCCAAGATTATATCCTATTGATAATAATACTCAGATTGGTGGAAAGGTAGATGTTGATGAACTTCCTGGAGTTGGTACAGTATTCCAAGAAAATGATTTGGATAGTGCTGGATCATTTACTTTAACTCCTGTCCCACAATCTTCAGGTAATGTAACAAGGATTGATATTGAATTGCAAGCGCCTGGTGGCGGTGGCGCAGGATCTACTGGTGACGGTGGCGATGGTGGATATGCATATTTTATTATTGATGTTGGTGGTACTTCTTACACAGTCTACGCATATGGTGGTCAAGGTGGTACTGCTGGTGGATCTGGTGGTGGAGGTGGTGCTGGTGGCACCTTCCTAGTCCCTGCAGGATTGGCAGCATTATCTAATGTTAGTATTAATACAAATACTGGAGAAGGTGGTGATTCGGGTGGTGGCACTGGTCCTGGACAAGCAGCAGGTGGCGGTAACATTGGTGCCCAAGGATCTGGTGGATATGGTCAGGCAGGAACATTTCAGAGTACAACTGATACTGGATTTGTTACTCAAGGCGGAACATCATGGACAGCTCCTGGTCCTGGAGCAAGCACTTTAGTTGGCAGAACTGTCAGTGTTAAAGTCGCAGGTGGCGGCGGTGGTGGTGGTAATGGTAATGGTAACTCTGGTTGTGATAATACTGCTAATGGTGGTGCTGGTGGTGGCGGAGCATTGATTACGGGAACATTTAATGGTAATGGTCCTGCAACACTGACTTGGCAAACAGGTACAGGTGGATCTGCTGGATTTAATAATGTTGATGGTAACATTAATGGTACTGGAGGAGAAGCAGGCTCAGGTCCTGGTGGTACTGGTGCTGCTGGCGGTGGTCTTGGTGGTACTGGTGCATGGGGTAACGGTGCTACCGCTGGTGCTGGTGGCGGTGCTACTGGATTGTTCTACAATGGTACTATCGCATGTCTTGGCGCTGCTGGTGGCGGCGGTGGCGGTGGATCAGGTGGTGGTTTCAATGGTGGTGGTACTACTGATGGATGCTACGCTGGTGGAAACAATAGATCTGCAGATACTAACTTAGTAGGACAAACAAACGCATTAGACTTTGACACTGGTGCAAATGGAACTAGTGGAGGATGTACTGCTGGTGGAGGCGGCGGTGGTGGCGCTGGCGCTGGTCCTAGTGGTGGTGCAAATGGTGGTGACGCTGGTATTGCTGGTGTTGGACACAATGGTAATGGTGGTGGTACTGGTGGTAAGCGTGGTCAGTCTGCTTACAGATCAAATCTAATGAATGCAACTTTTAGCACTGCAAGTAATGGTGGTGCTCCAGGATCTGCTGGTGGTAGTGGATATGTTCAAATCAGAGTTCAAGATACAACAGAATCATATGCTAATGTAGGTGGCGGCGGTGGAGAAGGTGCTCAAATCTTCTTTGAAATTACTGGTGTTAACACTACAGTCACTGCTGGTTTACAAAATGCTGGTGCTTCTGGTGGGGATGGATCTCAAGCTGGTAATCAAGGATATGTTACTGTTGCATATAGAGGAACAACTCCTGGAGAGACTGTAGAAGGAACAGTAACAACACCTATCGGTGGATATTATGAATGTGATCTTCAGGGTGTGCCTAGTGGTGCTAAGATAGATGGTGCTATTTGGAAATCATCTAGTGCAAATGGTGACGATGAGTATGCAGAGCTAGTCCCACTTGATCCTGGAAATGGTACTGGACCTGTGGGTAAATTCCAGATGAGCACCAGTGCTGCTGGTGATCCTGCTACTTATGGTGGTCGTGCAACAAAATACTTGCCTTTCACTGGTCCTGGAACAAGAGAATATATTATTGGAAATTTAGATCTACGAAATGTAAATAAGATACAATTCTCTGCAATTCGTGGAACCAACTTTAATGGTGGCGCTGCTCCAGAAGAAGATTTACTATTATACTGGAGAAAAGAGGGATCTGCTACCACAACACTACTAAACTCTGTTCTTTCTCAGTCATCTGGTAGTGGAAGTTGGGAAGAAGTTGACATCATCCTTGCTGAAGGTAGTGATGTCAGAGATAGTAATATTGAACTAATTCTTAGACAGACTAGAGTTCTTACTCAAGATGATAATGCTAGTTTTACTGAAGACAATTATGGTATTAGTGCAATGACACTATTCTACAGTGAGGTAACCACTAGAGAGTTCACACCATCTAATGGTACAACTATTTGTGACATTGATTTTGTTGATAGAACTGTTACTA
>MDSW01112900.1_pt1 | contig 11878 bp, 13 predicted proteins | sample 811171 | NCBI WGS metagenome assembly MDSW01 (sample SAMN05326641, study PRJNA326480) | marine metagenome | isolation source: seawater | place: Atlantic Ocean: North West | collected 2012
CTCTAGGACTCGAACCTAGGACCCTCTGATTAACAGTCAGATGCTCTAACCAACTGAGCTAAGGAGGATTTTTACTATATTGAGACAGCAAATATAAAAAATTATTAAATTTTGTGTAGTTTCGAAACTAATTTTATTTTAATTATATGAGTTTACTTATTGTTGGAACAGTTGCTTTTGATGGTATTGAAACACCATACGGCAAAGTGGATAGAATTTTAGGAGGATCTGCAACATATATTGGTATAGCTTCTTCTTATTTTAATAAAAAATCTAATCTTATTTCAGTAGTCGGGGGTGATTTCCCTAAAGATAATATTAACCTTCTAATTGCGCATGGAATTAATTGTGATGGACTAGAAATTATAAAAAATGAAAAAACATTTTATTGGTCTGGTAAATATCATGAAAACATGAACCTCAGAGACACCCTAGCAACACATCTTAATGTCCTTGAAAATTTTGAGCCCAAGATACCTGATCAGTATCAAGATTGTAAATATCTTATGCTTGCTAACCTCATGCCGTCTATACAATTAGATGCAATACAGAAATTAGAGTCTAAACCACATCTAGTTGTAACTGATACAATGAATTACTGGATGGATAATTATTTAAGTGATCTACATGTTGTAATTTCAAAAACTGATGTATTAATAATAAACATTGAAGAAGCATTACAATTATCAAAGTCTAATAATTTAATTGATGCGGCTACCAAAATACAAACAATGGGGCCAAAATTTGTAATAATAAAAAAGGGTGAATTCGGGGCTAGTTTATTTAGTAATAATCAATCTTTTAATTGCCCAGCTTTTAATTCTTTAAAATGTTTAGATCCAACTGGAGCTGGAGATACGTTTGCTGGAGCATTTATCGGATATCTTAATCATACAAATAATATATCATTCAACAACATGAAAAAGGGGGTAATTCGAGCATGTGCAATGGCTTCTTTTTGTGTAGAAAATTTTGGTGTACAAAATATCATCAATCAAACTCCGGAGAATATTAAAGAAAGAGTAACTTTTTTAGAGAAAAACAACCTTTAGTCAAAAAGACCCCTTTGTATATTTTTAGATTTCTCATAACCTAAATCTATTTTTAAAACTTGGGATTTTGATGCAATTACAGCAAGTTCGTCACATCTTTCGTTTTGTATATGCCCTGCATGCCCCTTAACCCAAATAAACTTCACCTTGAGGGTGTGATAAATTTGTAAAAAGCGTCTCCATAAATCAGGGTTCTTTTTTTTTATAAAATTTTTTTTTTCCCAATTAAACACCCATCCCTTATTAACTGCTTCTACCACATATTTAGAATCTGAAAAAACTGATATATCATGACTTTTTTTCTTAATCGATTCAAGACCTACAATAACGGCTAACAATTCCATTCTATTATTTGTTGTTAGTTGAAACCCCTCAGATATTTCTTTGATATTTCCCTTATACTCTAATATAATTCCATAGCCCCCTGGACCAGGATTACCTCTAGCTGAGCCATCAGTGTATATATTAATCCTATTCATTTAATATGCTTTCTATAATTTTTGGGAAAAACTTTTTTTCTAATTTATGTACTTTCTTTGCAATTCCCTGTATCGTATCATATTTATTTAATCGGCATTTTGCTTGAAAAATTATTGTTCCATCATCATACTTTTCATTAACAAAATGTATAGTGATGCCTGTTTCAGTATCTTTTGCATCAAAAACTTTTTTGTGAACATGGATTCCATACATCCCCTTACCACCATATAGGGGAAGTAAACTGGGATGAATATTAATGATTTTTTTAGGATAAGCAATGATCAATTTTTTAGGTATTTTTAGTAAAAATCCGGCTAATACAATAAAATCTATTTCACACTTTTTCAGCTCTTTTAACACATGCCCATTATAAAGTTCTTTTGGTGAAAAGAAAAAAGTCTGAGTATTATGTTTACTGGCCCTTTTAAACACATTTGAATCTTTTTTATTGGAGGCAATAAGTTTTATTCTTAATTTAAGATGGTTTTTAAAATATTTGATAATATTTTCTGCATTTGTCCCATTTCCAGATGCAAATACAGCTATTTTAATCATTAAAAATATAGTTAAAATGTTGAAAACCCTGTAAATAACCTAGTTTTTTTATTGATTTATAAATAGATAAATTATATATCTTTACTAGGTAAATTAATTTAAAATTTTAACTAAAAATACACAATTATGTCTGAAATATCATCAAAAGTAAAAGCAATTATAGTCGATAAATTGGTAATAGATGAAAGTGAAGTAACTGATGAATCTAATTTCATGTCTGATTTGGGTGCAGACTCACTAGATACAGTAGAGTTAATTATGGAATTTGAAAAAGAATTTGACCTACAAATACCCGATGACGAGGCTGAAAAAATCACAACTGTTGGAGATGCAATCGCATATATAACAAGTAAAACATCTTAATATATATTATGAAACTTAACAGAGTTGTTGTAACTGGAATAGGTGCACTAACTCCTATTGGTAATACTATTGACACATTTTGGAAAGGGTTGGTTAATGGAGAGAGTGGGGCTGCAAAAATCACACATTTTGATCCTGATAATTTTAAAACACAATTTGCCTGTGAATTAAAAGATCTTGACTTAAATAGTCATTTTGATAAACGAGAAATTCGAAAATATGATGATTATACAACATATGCATTAATAGCCGTAAAAGAAGCTATTCAAGATTCTAATCTTAATTTAAATAAAATCGATAAAAATTTAGCTGGTGTAATTTGGGGTTCCGGTATTGGTGGTATAAAAACCTTTTCTCAAGAGGTTGAAAACTATGTAGTAAATAAAAAAATACCGCGTTTCAATCCATTTTTTATTCCTAAAATGATTGCTGATATTGCAGCTGGTATTATATCAATTCAATATGGACTGAAAGGGCCAAATTTTGCAACAGTATCTGCGTGTGCCTCATCATCACATGCAATTATAGACTCTTTTAATTATATTCGATTAGGTAAGGCAAATTTATTTGTCTGTGGTGGGTCTGAAGCATCTATTCATCCTACTGGTGTAGGGGGGTTTAATGCACTCAGAGCTTTATCTACCAATAATGAAAACCCGTCAAAAGCATCTAGACCCTTTGATGCTGGGCGAGATGGATTTGTCTTAGGCGAAGGCGCTGGGGCTTTAATACTAGAAAATTATGACCACGCTATACAACGGGGGGCAAAAATTTATGCAGAGGTTGTGGGGGGCGGAATGTCCGCAGATGCCTATCATATAACAGCTCCACACCCTGAAGGTGCTGGCGCTATAAATGTGATGAAACAGGCCCTATCGGATGCCAACATTGAGCCGTCTAATATAGATTATATTAACGTACACGGAACATCTACTCCTCTTGGAGATATTTCTGAAATGAAAGCAATTCATAGCGTATTTAAAGAAAATATTTATGATTTAAATATTAGCTCTACTAAATCGATGACAGGTCATCTACTTGGTGCAGCTGGTGCTATTGAAAGTATTGCGTCAATTTTAGCAATGCATTTTAAAATAGTGCCGCCCACTATTAATTTAGACGCATTAGATCCTGAGCTAGATAAAAAAGTTAACTACACTGCTAATACTGCACAAGAAAAAAATATTCACTATAGCCTGTGTAACACTTTTGGTTTTGGTGGGCATAATGCCTCACTAATATTTAAAAAATTTAATAAAGCTGGTACTTGATATCATGATTGGTTAATTAAAATTACATATATGAAATTTCAATTGTCAACTCTTGATTATAAAGAAAAATATAATTTATTGGCTTTTAGATGTAGTGTAGAAGACTATCGCCTAGCATATTTTTTGAACAAATACCCTAACTTCTTGTTTCAAAGGATGCCCAAAGATTTACATTGTGTCATTAATGGAAAAAATATTTATTTTTCAACCTTTGAAGACAATAGTTTAGATTATGAAAAATCTTGCTATTTAATTAGTAATAAATCTTTATATAGAGAACAATTGGATACTAATAATTTATTTAATTCTGGATTATTTGTGAATACTGCGTTTTTAATACCGGAATTAAGTAAATTTGATTTCTTTCTCAAGCTTATTGGTATATGGAAAAAAAGCGAAATAAAAACTATTTCTAAAAATCTTAATACGATAACAGAAATAGAATCTAAAACTCATATTGATTTAAATAAATTAAAATCTATTAATAATCTAGTGTTTTAATAATGATTGAAAAAAAATATAGACTAAAGCGAACAAAAATAGTTGCCACTATCGGCCCAAACTCCTTGTCTAAAAAAAAGATTAAAAAAATGATTCTAGCGGGACTAAATGTGTGTCGCATTAATTTCTCTCATTGTAATCATGAAAATGCTCTAAAAATTGTAACTACTGTAGCTGAATTAAATTTAGAACTTAATACCCATGTTGCTATCATGGGAGATTTGCAAGGACCTAAACTTCGAATTGGATTAGTAGAAAATAATAGCTTTCTTCAAAAGGGAGACATGGTTGTAGTAAAACACGGGCATAATAAATCCAATCAAAAGGAAATATTTGTGAATTACAAAAGTATTAGTCATGATGTAAAATGTGGGAATAAGATTTTACTTGATGATGGGAAAATTGTATTAAAAGTAATGCATAAAAAAAATGATATCCTTGATTGTTGTATTATGCAGGGTGGGGAACTTAAAGCAAACAAAGGTTTAAATCTCCCAAATACTCACATATCTATTCCAACGATTACCAATAAAGATAAAATAGATCTTGATTTTTGTATAAAAAACAAAATAGAATGGATTGCCTTATCATTTGTTAGAAATGGACAAGATATTTTAGATCTAAAAGAGATTCTAAAAAAGACACGTTCACAATCTAGAATAATTGCCAAAATTGAAAAGCCTGAAGCAATAAAAAATTTAAATAATATCATTAAACATACTGATGCGTTAATGGTAGCTAGAGGTGACTTGGGTGTAGAGGTGCCAACACAAAAAGTGCCTGTTTTACAAAAAAAAATTGTTCGTGCTGCACGAAGAAATGCTAAACCTGTAATCATTGCTACACAAGTAATGGAAAGCATGACTGAAAATCTTGCGCCTACTAGAGCCGAAACAAATGATGCCGCTAATGCTGTTTTTGATGGTGCTGATGCGCTAATGCTCTCTGGAGAAACATCTGTTGGTAAATACCCCACGAGAGTAGTCCGAATAATTTCAAAAATTATTTTAGATGTTGAGGCATCTGACGAAAGAAAACATTTTAATAAGTTTTTACCATTAAAATCTAACCCTCGATATATTTCGGATTCAATTTGTTATCAAGCATCTGAAATTGCTAATCAAGTAGAAGCAAAAGCAATTTTAGCATTTACTGCTTCTGGTTACAATGCACAAAAAATTTCTTCCAACCGACCTAATGCCCATATATGTGTTTTTACCTATAATCGACAACTACTCAATACATTAAGCTTAATGTGGGGAGTATTTGGTTTTTATTATAATAAATTTGATAGTACTGATAATACTATAGAAGAGACTCAACTTATTTTAAAAAAATCTAAAATAATTAAGTCTGGTGATTTTGTAGTTAATATTGCAAGTATGCCAATTAAAGCAAAGGGAATGACAAATATGTTAAAGCTAGAAAAAATTGGTTAAGAATTAACTTAGCCCTTGAAATTGTTTTAAAAACCGAATGTCATTCTCGAAAAATAGTCTTAAATCATCTATTTGATATAATAACATTGCTATTCGTTCAATACCCAATCCAAAAGCAAATCCCGAATATATTTTAGGGTTTATATTAACGTTTTCTAATACATTTGGGTCAATCATGCCACAGCCCATTATCTCTAACCAACCAGTCCCTTTTGTTATACGATAGTCCGATTCTGAATTTAAACCCCAATAAATATCTACCTCTGCGCTTGGCTCGGTAAATGGGAAAAAAGATGGTCTAAATCTTGTTTTTACATCTTCACCAAATAAACTTTTTAAAAAATATGTAATCATTTTTTTCAAATCTGAAAAACTTATATCATGATCAATATATAGTCCCTCAATCTGATGAAAAAAACAATTTGCACGAGCAGAAATATCCTCTTTTCTATAAACTCTTCCAGGAGATATAATTCTAATGGGGGGTTCCGTTTGATTCATGTATCTAATCTGCACAGAAGATGTATGTGTGCGCAATAACATGTCTGGGTTAACAGAAATGAAAAAAGTATCTTGCATGTCTCTTGCTGGATGATTTTTAGGCATATTTAGAGCAGAGAAATTATGCCAATCATCTTCTATTTCTGGGCCATCAGAAATGATAAAACCAACCTTTTCAAAAATACTTATAATCTTTCTCTTTACTTGTGATAAGGGGTGTAGTGAACCAACTGGCTCGTAGCTAGAAGGAAGAGTAATATCAATTTTTTTTGATTGTTTGCTTAAATTATCATTCTTATCAATCTTTAATGTTTGTGACTTTTCAGTAATAATTTTTTTTAAATTATTTAATAATGGACCCAATTCTCTTTTTTTTGCACTCTCAAGAACTTTAAACTCATTAAATAATTGATTTAGCAGGCCTTTTTTACTTAAGTATTTTTTATGAAAAATAGTGGCCTCTTCAATACTTGAAATAGTTATACTATTAATGTCATGTATATATTTATTTATTTTTTCCTGCATTTATAATATATTTGCTTGTATCCAAATTTACATCTTAATTAAAGAATTAACAATATGATTGTATCTAAAATAAATAAAACCCTTCTTATTTTATCTGTGTTTTTTTTAACTCAATGCTATACCGAGCCCTTTTTTGAATTAACTGTACAAGTGTTCGATGGTAATCTTAATCCCGTTCCTGATACAGAAGTAAAAATAGAAATAACAGACATTGAAAACGGAAATCTTGTTTCGGGTTCCATTATTACTCAATCTGGCACAACAGGATTAGATGGTCGTGTCTCCTTTAGTTTTGAAAATAAGGCTTTTGTTACTGCACGAGCTTGTTTGAATACATCATCCGGCCAATCATCAATATATATGTGTAACGAAAGTAATGTGTATCTAGAAGAAAACACTAATAAAGATTTGTCATTAATGTTGCAAGCCAACAACTGTGCATATTGTAACCTATAGAGATATTCCTGATTCTGTAAAATATAAAACTGCTGACTCTTTCAATAAGCGTGTTTGCTCATCAGGCTTCAAAGCTGGAACCTGACTCTTGGTTTCCCAATGAGGCCATCCATCTTCATCTTTACCTGCAAACTCATAATAACTATACCGACTTAATAATTTACATATTGCAATATGTAATAAATTAACTTTTTCTTCTTTTGTAAAGTCCCGATAACCTTGGCCCAGCTCATTTACTCCAATTAAAAATAAAACAGCCTGTAAGTCAAGTTTTTGACCATCCCCAAACCGTTCAGTTATATATTGAATTAACGTATCCCATTGATTCTGTAATAATTTTGATTGATTTCGATTCATATTAATAATCTTCATTATTAATTTTTAGTAAATCTTTTGTTGGTTCTAAATAATTATTTTTAAAGAACTCAAGCATTGCACCGCCACCAGTAGATACATAACTAAATTGCTGTTTAAGGCCGAAACGAGCAACATCTGACACCGTGTCTCCTCCACCAATAAGACTATAAGCGCCTAAATGTGTTGCACTAGCAATTAAATTAGCTATTTTTTTTGTGCCTTGAGAAAATTCTTCTATTTCAGCTATTCCCATTGGACCATTCCATAGAATTAATTTTGAATCTAGTATATATTTTTCAAATATCTGCATAGTCTGAGGACCAATATCTACCCCCATGCAGTTCGATGGAATTTTATCGATTTTTTTAATACTTATATTGCTCCGATTTTTAATACTGTCGGTAACTACACAATCTATTGGCAAAATAATATTTGTGTTATTTTGGTCTGCTTGCAATAAAAAATCTGTCACAACATCTAGCTCTTCGTCCAAACACAATGATTCTCCTATGTCGCCGCCATTTTTTTTAACAAATGGAAATGCCATTCCCCCTCCAATAAGTATATTATCGGCAATACCTAAAAAGGTTTTTAATATATGGATTTTTGAGCCTATTTTAGATCCGCCAACTAATACCGTAAATGGTGTCTTTGGGTTGTTTTTCAATGCTGTTAATTCTTTTATTTCTTTTGACAACAAAAAACCTTTATATTTTTTTTTAAAAAATGAAAGTATTCCAAATGTGGAAGCGTGATATCTATGTGAAACGCCAAATGCATCATTTACATAAATGTCTCCATGCCTTGATAAATTTTCAGCAAAAACCTTATCATTATTTATTTCACCAGAGTAGAAACGTAAATTTTCTAATAAAACAACATCTGGTTGATCATCTAGATTAATTTGACTAGTTAGCCAATCTTTATAAAAAAAAACATCTCGCTTTAACAGCCCTGACAATGGTTTAACCAAAATCTTAAGCGAATATTTTGAACTTTCCGCCTTTGGCCTGCCTAAATGAGACATTAAAACAACCTGTTTGCCCAAGTTTAAAAAAAAATTAATTGTTGGAATAGTGGCTTGTATTCTTGTTAAATCACTTATAACACCATTGTTTATGGGGACGTTATAGTCGACTCTCATTAATACTCTTTTTATGGATTTAAAATTGTCAGCCATGCGATAATCATAATATTAAGGTTTAAAATTAATATAATTCAAGAATAATTATATCTAGTTTTAACAAATCTTATTTTGTAAATTTAAACATCATGTTATTTATAAACGTTTTAGGACATAATGCTATTAAAGAAATTTTAATAAAAGAAGTGTCCAATAGTCGCATTCCACATGCACAGTTATTTAATGAAGATTCCGGGGTTAGTTCACTTCCTATGGCATTGGCATTTTCTATGTACTTGTTTTGTGAAAATAAAAGCTTGTCTGACTCGTGCGGAACTTGTGCTAGTTGTAAAAAAATGCTCAAACTAGTTCATCCTGATATACATTTTTTTTTCCCAAGTAAAAGTGCCGGATCTATAAAGTCTGGAAGTAAAGAATCGTTCCCTGAATTCCAAAAACAATTATTAAATAATCCATATTTTACTGAATCTGAATGGTATGTGTCTAATGGCATGAAAAAGTCCGGTGAAATCAGAGTGTCTGATGCGCGCGTTATCAATAAAATTGCCAATTTAAAATCATATGAAGGTGGGTTTAAAATTTTTATTATTTGGCATGCCGAAAAAATGAATACAGAAGCAAGTAACAAGTTGCTCAAGAATATTGAAGAACCTAATTCAAATACTATATTTATATTAATTACTAAATCTGCTAACTTGTTGCTTCCTACAATTAAATCCCGATTACAAACCAAAGTTTTTAAAAAATTAACAATTGATACTTTAAAAGAACGTATTAATCAATTATATCCTGAGCTGCATGATGAATATATTAATGCCAAAATAGAAGCTCTAGATCATAATTATAATAATATTATTCAACAACTTTCAGGTCTGATAGAACCACATAATAATTATAATATGTTTGTTGAGTGGGTACGTCTATGTTTTCTTTCAATAAAGAAACAACAAATCTCCGATTTAGTTGAGTGGTGTAATAATAGCGCTAGTTTGGAAAAATCTAAACAATTAGATTTTATAAAAACGTCTTTAGAGCTATTTAGATGCGGATACTTGTTAAAGTATCACCCAGGTATTAGATTGCCAGAGATAAACAGTGCTAATTTTAATTTTGGTAAATTTGCCCAGCGCATAAAGAGTAATAATATTATTGAACTTGCTAAATTGCTTAATGATGCATTCTATTCACTAGAACGACATGCCAATTCAAAAATATTGTTTTTAGATTTATCATTTTCAATTGGTAAATTATTACATAAATAATCACAACATGACTAATTATTATAAATACTTGCTGATCATTTTTATTATTTTTTTTGTGGTAAGTTGCCAAAATAAAAAAACATTTATTTATAAATTTAATAATGAGCAGTGGGACATTCAACAAGATACTATTATGTTCATTTATAATGCGAATAAAGTAGAAAGCTCTTATAATGTTTCTCTTTTCTTTCGTAATAACATAAATTACCCATATCGAAATATTTATATGTTTGTTGATATTCTACATAATCATGATATTATACAAACCGACACATTACAATACGCAGTTACAGATAAATATGGCCGTTGGTACGGAAAGGGAATTGGAGACACAAAAGATAATTATTTTTTATTTGAACAAAATATAAAATTTCAAAAGGTGGGAGCTTACACTTTTAACATAACACATGGCATGAGAAATAACCCTTTGATTGGTTGTGAAAAAATTGGGCTTAAAATATCTGAAAATGATTAACAAAAAAATTAATTGGCTAAATCGAATTATTAAGTATAGTGTATTAAGCATGATATGCGGACCCATACTTGTTCTAATGTTCTGTGTATTTTTTGCATCACAAGGAGCTTGGGGTCCATTGCCTGATTTCCAAGAGTTAGAAGACCCTAAAACAAATTTAGCAACAGAAATTATTTCCTCTGACAATAAAATTTTAGGAAAATACTTTTATGAAAATAGAACTCATGTAGACTATGACGAACTATCTCCTCACATTATTAATGCTCTTATCGCCACTGAAGATGAACGATTTTTTAATCATGCGGGTATCGACTTTATTGCTCTTCTTAGGGTAACAAAAGGGCTTTTAACTGGTCAAGCGAGTCTTGGTGGGGGAAGCACAATTACGCAGCAATTAGCTAAAATGTTTTTTTCCAAAAAACCAAAATCAAAATTAGATCGAATTAAACAAAAATTTAAAGAATGGGTAATAGCTGTAAGAATTGAAAGGCAGTACTCAAAAAAAGAAATTATCGCTATGTATTTAAATCGATTTGATTTTTTAAACTTAGCTGTTGGAATAAAGTCTGCTTCGAAGATTTATTTTAACTCAACACCTAAGGACCTGAGTATTGAACAGGCAGCAACATTAATAGGAATGGCTAAAAACCCCTCTTTATATAATCCTCTTCGAAGACCGGAAAAAACAAAAAAAAGAAGAAATATCGTATTAAGCCAAATGGTTAAAAATAATTATTTAAGCTTGTATTTAAAAGACTCTTTACAATCTCTTCCTTTAGTTTTAAGTTTCAATAAAGTAGATCATAACGAGGGGCGGGCAACTTATTTTAGGGAACATCTTCGAGCATTTGTAAGTAAATGGGCTAAGGAAAAAGAGGAAACTTCCGGAGTAAAGTACAACATCTATAAAGATGGTTTAAAAATTTATACAACTATTGATTCCAAAATGCAAGAATACGCTGAAAATGCGGTCAAAAGCCACCTCCAAGAATTACAAAATAAATTTTATCATCATTGGGAGGGATTTGAAAATGCACCATATGATACTAGTTGGCGCATAGGGCAAATTGATACTTTAATACTTATTCCTGCTATTAAAAGATCGGAAAGATATAGAAAACTTAAATTAGCTCAGGTTGATGAAAAAAAAATAATGGATGTGTTTAATTCTAAAACTCCTATGTCATTATTTTCTTGGCAGGGTTTTATAGATACCTTAATTAGTCCTTTAGATTCTATCAAGTATTATAATTATATTTTACATTCAGGTTTAATTTCGATTGAGCCTAGTTCTGGAGCAATAAAAGCCTGGGTTGGAGGAATTAATCATAAGCAATTCAAATATGACCATGTCCAAGAAGGGAAGAGACAGGTGGGATCAACATTTAAACCATTTATATATGCTACGGCTATTGATCAATTCAAATACTCACCGTGCTTTAAGGTTCCAAATGTTCAAGTTATTTTTGAAAAAGAAAAATGGCAATTAGATGAAGA
>MDSW01174306.1_pt1 | contig 11876 bp, 9 predicted proteins | sample 811171 | NCBI WGS metagenome assembly MDSW01 (sample SAMN05326641, study PRJNA326480) | marine metagenome | isolation source: seawater | place: Atlantic Ocean: North West | collected 2012
GACTCGAGGACGTGCGATGCCGCGGCGTATAGAGGGCACCTGGAGGTGTTGCAGTGGGCGCATCAGAACGGGTGCCCGTGGAACGAGTGGACGTGCGCGGGCGCGGCACTGGGAGGGCACCTGGAGGTGTTGCAGTGGGCGCGTCAGAACGGGTGCCCGTGGGACGAGAAGACGTGCCGGGGCGCGGCACAGGGAGGCCACCTGGAGGTGTTGCAGTGGGCGCGTCAGAACGGGTGCCCGTGGAACGAGTGGACGTGCGTGGCTGCGGCGCGGGAAGGCCATCTGGAGGTGCTCAAGTGGGCGCGTCAGAACGGGTGCCCGTGGGACTCGGGGACGTGCCAGGCCGCGGCGAAGGGAGGGCACCTGGAGGTGTTGCAGTGGGCGCATCAGAACGGGTGCCCGTGGGACCAGGATGTGTGGTCCTCCGCCCACCCCCGCTGCCGCCCGTACCTGATCTCTCACGGGTGCCCGGGTGCGGAGTGACGCGCTTCGCCCCGCCGACGATTCGCACGCGCGCGACGACGCGACCGCGACCGCATAGACACGACGACGGCGACGGATGTAAGATCAACATAAACGCGAACCACGCCGGCGACGCCCTCTTTCCGGCGAGCCACTAAAACGCATCGAACGACGAAGTATGGGGGCGGCGGTGGACGTCGAAGCGCGTGAGGGGGCGTGCTGGTGTTCTGAAACTGCTCAGCAAAATTCCAAGGCCGTTCAAGACAGTGGGAATAATGTGACGAACTCGGGCCCACCTTCCCCCCCCGCGGAGTTCCGGGGCGCGCGCGCATGACCTCGTGCACGGGATAGGGCGATGTCGCCCCCCGCTTCCCTCCCCGCCCTCGACGTCGTGAGCGGCGAGGAGTGGGACGACATCGAGACGGCTATGCGCGCGGCGGCCGAGGATCGATCGAGGCGTCGCGCCTCTGTCAGGGTGCCCAGTTTCGTTGACGTGGAGGACGTCGTCCCCGACGTCCCGCGCGCGGTGACGCACCGCCCGCGCGGCCTGAAGGTGACGGACCTCGCCGCGCAGGAGTGGTGCGAGCGCGAACTCGCCTTCACCCTCGTCCGCGGCCGGGTCGAGACCGCGGCCATGGCTGCGGGCACGGCGAGACACGCCGAGCTCGAGGCCGAGGTGATGGAGCGCGTCGAGGTCGCGGTTGAGACGGCGGAGGATCGGTGGGCGGTGCGCGCGCTCGACGCGCACGTCGGCCTGGAGCAGCTCCGCGGCGAGGGCATGACGCGAGAGCTCCCCGTGTTCGGATGGCTCCTTCCCGACGGCGACGCCGCGCGCGACGCGTCCTTCGCCGTCGGCATCGTCGACGAGCTGTGGCTCGATCGATCCCGACCGGCGTCGCGCGCGAGACTCGTCGACCACAAGACGCGCGCCTCCAGAGCGCTCCCAACGGAGGCGCAGGCGAGGACCACGCGCGTGCAGCTCATGGCGTACAAGACCCTGTTCGACGGCCTCGTGCGCCGCGGCGTGGACCCCGGCGGGCGCCTCAGCGCGCGGATCGGGCTCCGAAGAGACGCCGCCGTCTCCGAGGACGTCGCCGCGCGCGTCGCGGAGGTACTCCCGGCGCTCGGCGCCGACACCCGGGACGGCGTCGTCACGCTCGGCGACGTCTTCGACGCCGTCTCGCGCTCGTTCGCGCGCATCGAGCCGTCCGCGGAGACGCTGTTCGTGGAGTACGAGTGGCAGCGCGGCGGGGAACCGCTCGGGTCCGCGAGCTTCGACCACGACGAGAGATGGTTCACGGCGCGAGCGAAGACGCACGTCTCGTTCTGGGACGGCTCGAGGGACGCGGGCTCCGCGTCGGCGGCGGGACGCCCCGTCGTGCACGGGGTCGCGGACGACGAGGCGTGGAAGTGCGAGCGGTGTCGCTTTTCGGGGGACTGTCCCACCGCGGCCGTCTTCGCCGAGCGGTGGGAGCGCGAGAGGAGGGCGAGAAAGGCGATCGGCGAGGGCGCGTGAGCTCCGGTCGACGAGCGAGCCGACGAGCGGACGTTCGGGGTACAACTCGCGAGCCGACGAGCGGACGTTCGGGGTAAAACTCGCGAGCCGACGAGCGGCGGACGTTCGAGGTATGTCATATAAACGCCGTCGCTCGTATTAAAAGAATGGCACGTCGCAGCGCGCGCTCCACGCCTAGATATCATATCGATCAGCGGTCGCCGCGGACCTTCTGCGCGAACTTGGAGGACCCGAGGTCGGACGAGCCCGGGAACGCGCCGAAGGTGGTGACGCGAGGGATCTCGCCGCCGCCGCGGATGTACGCGTACTCCACGTAGTTCGGGTCGCGATCACCACCCACGTACGGGTTCCCGCCCGGGATGCAGTTATCGGTCATGTCCTTGAACTTCTTGATGATGGTCACCGCCGGCCCGGGCGCCCTCGCGCCGAGCTTCCGCTGCGACGCGTACTGGTCCAGCACCGCGCGGTTCGTCCCGTCCTCCTCCGCCAGCTTGAGGCCCTTCTCCGCGTCGCCCTTGTAGAGGTAGGGCGCGAACATGCACAGCTGGTTCGGGCCGAGGCCCATGCGCTTGAACCACGCGACGAGGTCCTCGGAGGTGGCGTCCGCGCCCGGGATGAGGCCCTCGGGGTCCGGTCCGTCCGCGTCCTTGCGGCCGATCCTCACCTTGGCGCCCAGGTAAGGGTTGGTGCCGACGAAGAGGAACTCGTAGTTGGGATCGTCCTCGCCCATGACCTCGTAGTAGTCCTTCGCGAACTGGATGCGCGCGGCGAAGTGCGGGACGATCGCGATGATGTCCGCGTACGAGATGGGCTGGTTCACCGTCGCGTCGATCTTCTTCTTGATCTTCTCGATGGACGCGAACGCCTCCTTGCAGTCGGCGTTCTCGGGGCGGTCGAGCTCGAACCGAATCGAACCGTTCGCGCCGTTCTTCTTCCCAACCACCTGGAACGTGCCCGCGTCGTGAAGCGCGAGGCGCATGTACTCGCCGAAGGGAAGGTCGACGTTCTCGTTGATGATGGGCTCGATGTACTTGAGGTACTGCTGCTGCGCGCGCCCCTTCTCGCCGCCGTTGGTCAGGGGGGCGCCCTCCTCGCGCGAGATGGGTTCGATCTGGAGCTGAGGGAGGTTCACCGCGCGCTTCTCCTTGACGTCGCCGGCGACGGCGTTCCCGAGATCGATGCCGTCGAGGAGACCCGCGAACGCGGGAGAGGCGGCCGACAGCGTCGCGAGGGAGGCGGTCACCGCGGAGAGCGCCTCGCGGCGTCCCACGACACCGGCCGCGACAGATCCCGCGTCGTCGGACGCGTCAGACGCGCGCGCGACGACCGAGGACTCGGCGCGCTTGGAGACGCGCCGGGACGCGACGCGCGCGACGGGCGCGGACACTTTAGCGCCGACGGCGGAGACGGCGGAGACCATCGTTCGAACGGGTGAACGGCGGCGTGAACGGCGCGCGGGGGGGTATGACGTCGTCACCCGATTGATGTTGTTACTCGGATCGGCTCCGGGTGAACGCTCGCGGACTGCCAGCTGGCGCCCAATCAAGCGTCGGTTCCGAGGATCTGTGATGAACGACGTCGGCGATCCGTGCCGTTTCCGCTTCATCGACCGCGCGTTCTGCGGTGAACCCGTCGCTTGAAACCGAGAACGACCTCCAACCCGAATCCATCTCGACCGGCGGATTCGAGAAGTTTGATCGCGGCGTCCGGCACAGGCTTTTCCTGCGCTTTTCGCCGAGGCCCGCGATGCTTCGCCTCGGCACGCCTCCGGTGTTCACTCGACCGGGCGCGACGCGAGCGTCGTGAGCGCGCGAACGCACGTCGGGCAGACGCGCACGCGTTCGAGGACTCAGGACCAGCCGCGGTAGAGGCTAAGATGGCGACTATGTGCGCGCACGCGGGCGCGTCCGTCGCGGGGCGGGCTGTGGTGTCGGCCCGTGCGCGGATTTCGAAGGCGGTCGGCCGCTCGGCGGCGATGCCTGCGAGGGTGTCCGCGGCGGGCGCCACCCCGCGCGCGGCGTCCATGGCGGGTGTCCGCCACGTCGCGGGGGGAGTCGCGCATGCGCGCGGGGTTCGGAGGGGGAAGGTACGCGCCAGATTCCGACCCGACATCCCGAGCCACGATAACCGCTTTTTCCAACGGCGGATAAGAGGGTCTAGGGTTAAATTTCCGCCGCGTCGCGCCTCCGCTGACGCCGTTCCCCCTTTTCGACCTCCCAGTCGGTGATCGCCGAGGCTGTGCCGGACACGTTCCCGATGGGCGAGGCCGGCGCGCCCCCCCCCGCGGACGAGAAACCCAAGGGCTTCTGGCGGATTTTCTTCGGCAAGAACCCCAACGAGGGCAAGACGAGGGCGCCGCTGAAGTTCCGCGTGCTCTCCCTGCTCCCGTACCTCATCCCGTGCATGGGCGCCATCGCGTTCACGGACCAGGCGTTCATGACGTACCCGACCACGTTCATGGTCGCCGTGGCCATCTCGCCCTTGCTGCAGATCTTCTACAGCAACTCCTTCATCCCGTTCGTGACCTTCTTCACTCTTTTCCTCGCCGTCGTGCGCAACACGAAGCTCAACCACTTCCTGAGGTACAACACCATGCAGGCCATCCTGCTGGACATCTGCGTCATGCTCGCGGGCCTGATCATGCAGTACCTGCCCATGTTCCTCACCGTCTCCCTCCTCGGTGACTGGCTCGAGCTCTTCACCCTCGTGAACGCGCTCTTCGCCATCGGGTACTGCATGTGGAACGTCATCCAGGGGCAGTACCCGGAGATTCCCATCATCACCGAGGCCGTGTACGCGCAGGTCAGGGACCAGTGAGGCCCGCTCGAAACGAGGCGAGAGAGAGAGAGTCAGGGCGCGGACCGTAATAGGGGTTGTGACGAAAACGAAACGACCACGAAAACGAAACGACCACGACAGCGGTCTTTCACACCGCCCACGATACCTTACACGCTCGTCAGTCTACTGCGCCGCGAACGGCTCCCCCGTACCCTCTGATGACTCTCTCGACACCTCCCCGCGGCCGGCGTCCTCCGCCACGCTCCTCGGCCCGCCCCCGTCCGTCTCCGCCGATCACCTCGGCGGCGGGTACTTCTGCGCCTGCAGCTTGATCTTCCTTTCGTACTCCGGTTTGTCCTGGGTGAAGAGTATGTACGCTTCGCTCTGCGCCGGGCTTTTGTCGTTGGGGGCGTCGAGCAGGTCCTGGATTCCGAGCAGGAGCTGCTTCACCGTGATGCTCGGGCGCCACCCCTCGTCCTCGTTCAAGATGCTCAGGCACACCGTGCCGCTGGGGTAGATGTTCGGGTGGAAGAACCCGGCGGGGAAGCGGCACTTCGGGGGTTTGCTCGGGTAATCCTCGCTGAACTCCATCGTCAGCGGGTAGAAGCCGGTGTCCCACAGCGTGCCCGACTTGCCGGGAATCTGGCACTCCCACTTCAGCAGGTTGACCGCGCCGTCCTTCGACGTCTCCGGACGCGCGAAGAACCCGTGCGGGCGGTCCTTCCGCCACACCTTGCGCTCCTCCGCGAGGCGCGAGCGAGCGATGCCCGCCATCGGGGGAGACTTTGGCCGGGGGGCCGCGCGATCGGAGAGTCCCAGATCGCGCGCGAATCACCGCGTCAAAACTCGACGTCGTGGACGCGCCACTCATCGATGCCGGCGGGGCGTTCCGCCCGGCGAGAGCGAGTCACTTGCTGCAGTCTCCAACAAGTGAATCAAACGGTGTTCGTTGAACGCACCTCCGGCTCGACATCTCGGTCGGCGCGGCGGTGCGCATCGCGGCGTTTTCGCCTCTCGGCGCGCGACCCGAAGGAGGGGGCGCGATGCGTTCGCGTTTCGCGGCGGTCGCGCTGGCGCTCGTCGCGTGCCTCGGGTTTTGTCCTCCTGCGCTCGCGCAGATGTCCGACGCCGTGCACCACGATCGCGTGGTGACGGGCAGGGCGGGCGCCGGGGCGAAGTTCCTCGAGCGCAAGGCTCTTCCCGACGCGCACGACGACGAGGAGGCGACGCGCCCTCGCGACCACTGCCCCGCGAACCTGCGCCTGCGGTGGATGACGGAGGTGAGCTCGAGCGTGTACTCCACGCCCGTGGTCGCGGACTTGTTCGACGACGGGCACAGGGAGATCCTCGTGCCGTCGTTCGTGCACCACCTGGAGGTGCTCGAGGGCTACGACGGCGCCAAGGCGGGCGGGGACTGGCCCGTGTTCCACGCCTCCACCGCGCACGCCAGCCCGCTCGTGCACGACTTCGGGAGCGGCGGCGGCGTGGAGATTCTCCTCCCGCTGTACGACGGCGAGGTGAGGTTCTTCGACCGGCGCGGGCGCGTCGTCTCCGACCCCGAGGGCCGCCCGAAGGTTTTGCGCGTGCCCCCGCTCGCGGTGCGCCGCAGGTGGTACGTCAACCTCGCCCCGGACCACGTCGACCACGCCCACCCGGACGTCGGCGCGGACGACCGCGAGCGCTTCGTCAGCGGGTTCAGGGCCCCGGACGACCTCGCCTCGCACGCCCCGAACGCGGCGTTGTCGAGAGACTTTTTCTCCTCGAGCGACGACGAAGACGAAACCGCGAAGGCGCGTCGGCGCCTCCTCGCGGAGGAGGACTCGGCGGGGTCCGCGGACGCGGAGGCCGGGGCGGAGCGAGGGCCCGATCGCCTCACCGAGGACGCGGCGCGGAGCTTTTCCGTTTTCGACGACACGGAAGAAGGGGGCGGTTCGGGCTCGGAATCGGCGTACGACTACGCGCGAGGCGGCCACGGCGAGGTCGTCGACGGCGCGGGGGCTTTGCGCGAACCCGGAGGAGACTCCGATTTCGACGAGAACGAATCCGCGGCGTCGCATTACCTCAGCGATTACGAAGCGGACGAGGAGGACTACCTCGAGTTCCGGGCGGATGGCGCTGGCGAGGGGGACGGGGACGGGGCCGGGGCGGGGGAGGCGGCCGACGGCGACGGAAAGGAGAAAGCCCCCTCGCCCCCCCGCGGCGCGCCGGCGGACCTTCCGGGCCACGGCGAGGGCGTTCCCGACGTCGGCCCGCGCGACAAGGCGCCGCCCGCGGCCCCGGACCACCCCTCGAGAACCCGCCGCTCGAAACGGCGGCGGGGCGGGTGGGAGGACGAGCGGTTCCACCACCACCACCACCGCGCGCGCGCCCGCGGGGAGGACGAGCGCGAGGGCGAGTTCGTTCACGTGGACGCGCACCTCCTGTGCACGCCGTCGGTGGCCGACGTCGACGGCGACGGTCGCGCCGAGATTGTCCTCTCCGTGTCGTATTTTTTCGACCGCGAGTATTACGACGACCCGGCGCGGGCCGGGGAGCTCCCGCCCGGGATCGACATCGGCAAGTACGTCGCCGGGGGCGTGTACGTCGCGGACGCGGAGACGTTGGCGTTCAAGTGGCACGCGCACTTGGATCTGAGCACGGACGCGGTGTCGTTCCGCGCGTACGTGTACAGCTCCCCGACGCTTGCGGACGTGAACGGCGACGGTCGCGCGGAGATTGTCGTCGGCACGAGCGTGGGGTTTCTGTACGTCCTGGACGGCTCGGACGGCTCCTGCCTCCGCGGGTGGCCGAAACAGATGGGGGAGATCCAGGGCCAGGTCGCGGCGCTTGACCTGGACGGGAGCGGGGAGATGGCGCTCGTCGCCGCGGACACGCGCGGGTCCGTGGCGGCGTTTTCGGGGCGCACGGGCGAGGAGCTGTGGGAGCGTCACCTCGCGTCGCTCGTCGCCAACGGCGTCGTCGCCGGCGACGTCGACGGGGACGGGAGGCTCGAGGTCGTCCTCGGCACGAGCAGCGGCGCGGTGCACGTCCTGGACGCCGAAACCGGCGAAATCAAGGCGCCGTTCCCCTTCTACACGGGCGGGAAGGTGATGGCGCCGATCGCGCTGAGCCCGCTGAGTAAAGACGCGAGCCGAAACCCGGGCTCGGGCCTGAGCCTCGTCGTCGCCAGTTTCGACGGGTTCTTATACGTCATAGACGGGCGACGCGCGTGCGCGGACGTGTTCGACATCGGCGAGACGAGCTACGGGATGCCCCTGGTGGAGGACCTGACCGGGGACGGGAAGATGAACGTCGTCGTCGCGACGATGAACGGAAACGTCTACGCGTTCGACGCCGCCGACGCCGCGCACCATCCCCTCCACGCCGTCGCGTCGCACCCGCACGCGGGGAACAACGTCGTCGCCAGGGGGGGCGCGTTCGGGGTGTTCGGCAGGGACCGGGGGTACCACGACGTGCGAGGAGGCACGATCACGGTCCCGTTCACGATCGTGGACGAACGGGGCGCGAAAACGGGGCGCCGCGACGACGATCCGGGGTCGACGCGGGAGGAAAAGCGGGGGGAGAGGTCCAGGGCCGAGAAGGCCACCTCGAAGAACGGACCGTACGTCGCGACGGTGACGGTGACCGCGCCCGGGGGGTTCGCGCGCTCGGCGAACGCGACGTTCGCGACGCCGGGGGAGTACGCGCTGACGCTCGAGATTCCGAACCGGCGCGTGCGCGGGCGCGTCACCGTGAGGGTGGCGGACGCGCACGCGATCTTCGCGGAGGACGCGTACGGGGTGTCGTTCCACGCGCGATTCTACCGCGTCCTGAAGTGGGTCCTGGTCCTGCCGTTCACGGCCGCGTGCGCCGTCGTCCTGCGCGTCGCCGCGGAGGGTGCGGAGCTGCCCACGACGAGGGCGCGCGGGGGGGTCCAGAAGGTCGCGTGATGAAGGGAGGGGACGGCGCGCGCGAACGGGAACGGTTTTTCTCTCGTCGTCTCATCTCACGGATGGATTACTACGAATTGCGCGAATCGCCACCCTCGCGTCGCTCGCGCGGCTCCGGTGAATCTTCCGCCGCCCCGGTCCCGAACGGTCGGGTCCTTTCTCGGCGACGGGGTCACGCGCGGAACCGCGCGATGCGAACGAAACGGCGCGTCGCGATTCGAGAGACGCGGTATCCAGGCCGCGCTCGAATCGAACTCGCGCCGTCTCATGGTCCAGGGGCGATGTTCGCCTTTTTCCGGAGACGAATCTCTCACGTCTCGTCGACTCCCCACTCGTCGTCAATCAGAGGAGGCTCTCGATGAGGGATCTCGAGTCGCCCGCTCCGTTGCCGTTGCGCTCGACGACGTCGCCGTCCTTGTTGACGATGAACTTCGCGGCGAAGTTCCAGGAGACGTCGCCGGAGTTCGTCTGCTCCTTGAGGAAGTTCCACACCGGGCTCGCGTCGGCGCCGTTGACGTCCACCTTGGCCATCATGTTCACGCCGGGGTCGCCCTGGGCGAAGCCTTTATCCGCCGCGAACTTTTTGATCTCCGCGTCCGTCCCGGGCTCCTGGCGACCGAACTGGTTGCACGGGAACGCCACGATCTCGAGCCCCTTCGGGCCGAGCTCCTTCGCCATCGCGCTCATGTCCTGGTAGTTCGAGCGCGTCGCGCCTCATCTGGACGCGACGTTGGTGACGAGGACGACTTTGCCCTTGAACTTCGAAAAGGCCACGTCGTTGCCGTCGATGTCTTTCGCGGAGAGGTCGTGGAACGACATGGCGACCGTGGTGGCGGAGCGGCGAGGCGCGGTCTGCGTGGAGGCGCGGCGGTACGCGGGAGCCTGCGAGACTGCTGCGCGTGCGGAGAGGCTGTAGAGACTGGCGTGCATCGAACACGGCGCGCCGCGACTCGAAGTGACGGCGGCGGGGGTTTCGGGACGTCCCTTCCCTTTGAAGAAAGAAAGGACTTTGCTCAAGCCCGGACACGTGGCGGGCGGGTTCGTTCGCGCCAGCGCCCGAATGCAACTGCCGGCTGCCGCCGGTCTGTTCTCGATCGATCATTACCGAACTGCAAACTTTCCGCCCCAAGACTTGCGCATCGCGTCAGCAGAGCGTCTCCGCGCGCTCGCGCGGTCGGCGGCTCGTCTCGCTCGCCGGACGCCGAGATGCCCGCCTTTCCGCTCTCCGCGGAGGAAGCATGGATGGACTGCTTCCTCGTCTCGGTGTGTTACGTCTGCTCGCTGTACGTCTGGCCCGCGCGTTTTCGCGCCCCGAGGGACGCCCCCGCGGTGATCGCGCGCCGCTTCGTGAGCCTCGCCGGCGCGTGCACGCTCGCGCTCGCGCCCCTCACGCGCGTCCTGACCCGCCCGCCGCACCCCGAGCTCACCGCGGCGCGCGTTTCCCTCCCGCCGTTCACCCCCCGCGGCCTCGCCGACGTCATGGGCCTGCACGTCTCCCTCGCGCACGCCTCGCGCTCCGTCGCGTCCACGCTCGGCCTCGCCGCGACGCTCTTCCTCGGCCCGCTCGCGCACCTCGCCCTGGACGGCCGCCTGGGCCACCGCGTCCGCGAGGTCACGAGCCTCAGGACGCTCATCCAGTGGCGCAACTTCGTCGTCGCCCCGCTCGCGGAGGAGTTCGCGTTCCGCGCGTGCGTCGCCCCGGCCCTGTTGTACGCGCGCGCCGCGTCGCGCCGCGCCGTCGTCTTCGCGTCCCCGCTCCTCTTCGGCGTCGCGCACGTGCACCACTACTTCGAGGTGAAGCGACGCTTCCTCGATCGGTACGGCGAAGCGGCGCGTCTCAGCGAACTCCAGCACAGAGCCTCCGTCGCGGCGATCCTCGGCGTCGCCGCGCAGTTCGCGTACACCTCCGCGTTCGGCGCGTACGCCGCGTTCGCGTTGCTCCGGGGGGGCCACCTCGCGGGGCCGGTGGTGGCGCACGCGTTCTGCAACGCGATGGGGTTCCCGGACGTCTCGGGGCTGCATCTTCACCCGCGGCGGTACGTCATCGAGGTGGCGTACGTCGTCGGGATCGTGGGGTTCGCGTTTTTGGTCTGGCCGGCGACGGACCCGGGGTGGGTCACGGGGGGGGACGCGGAGGCGCTGAGCCTCTGGGCGAAGTTCGACGCGATCGACGCGCCGAGGTCTACGCGAGGGGGGTGACGCGTCGCGAACGCGGAGGGTTTTCGAGAGTATCGCGGGAACGCGCGTGATGTGAAACATACCGCGCGTGGTGCCCGTGCGCGTCTATCGTCGACGCGCGCTCGCGTCGCTTCGCTCCTCGCGCGTCATCGTTTCGTGATGTCGAAGGAATCGTCGCGGAGGATGATGTCGAGGGGTTTGAATCTGGGGGTGGGGACCGCGCTCCCCCAATCCATCCACGCCCACCCCTCGCACTTGTCCGGCTCCATGTTCGTCGCCTCGACCTCCTCGCCCACCTCCGCGCGCATGAACACGGTGATCCAGTGGTTGTCGTCGTCGATGACGGACTCGCACGTGTACGCGTACGTCACCGGGACCGACGAGAGGTCGATGTCGCACTCCTCCTTGATCTCGCGAACCGCGCACTCCGCCCACGTCTCTCGCCATTCGAGCTTGCCCCCGGGGAGGGCGTACTGCCCGGCGCCGTGGCTCCCGCGCCGACGGCCGATGAGCACCTTGCCGCCGCGGACGATGAGCACGCCCACGCCCACGCGAGGCCAACGTTTCGGGGGGTCGGACATCGCGCAGAAGCGAGCAGGAGGGGAGGGCGAAGACGCGCGCGGGGGTGTCTGTCAGCCGTGATTTCAAGCGGGGTGCCCGCGAGGACGACGCCGTTCGGGCGCGGGTGCCGTCGGAGACCGCGCGCGTCGTCGGGACGCCTTTTCGTCCGCGAGGATTATTCGTCCTCGGCCACAGTGGGGGCGGGCCCGGGCAGCAAGCGTCGCTGCCGAGGGTTGCATCTCCGGCGGGAGGGCGCCATGGACCTCACCGAGGCGCTTCTGCATCGGTACACCACGAGCGTGGTGTCGATACTCAACGCGGTGCGCGGCGTCGCCACGCGAACCCGCGCGCGACTGCCCGAAATTCCGGGCACCCCCCCGCGCGGAGACGCCCACGCGTTCGTCTTCTCTCGCGCCCTCTCCCCTCCTCGCTCACCGCCCCCCCCCCCCCCC
>MDSW01154821.1_pt1 | contig 11875 bp, 13 predicted proteins | sample 811171 | NCBI WGS metagenome assembly MDSW01 (sample SAMN05326641, study PRJNA326480) | marine metagenome | isolation source: seawater | place: Atlantic Ocean: North West | collected 2012
AGATCTTCTACAGGTTTTTTTAAAGTTTCAGGTATAAAATTTCCACCAAATTTTCCCCAAAAACCATTTTTATCATGTTGATCAATTAAGGGTATTTTTTTTTTTATTTTTGTCATTAAATTATTCTTTGATAGAATTAGATACCTTATCTATATTTTCCTCAATATTACCTATCATTAAACTTCTTCCCATGATTATTTTATTTGATCCATTTTTTATGCTTTCTTCTGGAGTACAAGTGCGTTTTTGATCGTCTTTGTCATCATTTTTCATACGAATTCCTGGAGTAAAAATTAATAGGTCTGGTCCTATTACTTTTCTTACAATTTTTGCTTCATGTCCTGAACACACGACACCAATTTTCATTTCTTGTGCAACTTTGGCTAATTTTTTAACTTGATCAACCACAGTATTGTCATTTCCAATATCCTTTAAATCATTATCACTTAAAGCCGTTAAGATCGTTACCATCAAGATGCTAGGTTTAGAATTAATTTCACTCGCTGCCTTTTTTGCCTCTTCGATCATTGGCTTGCCTCCCTGGCCATGAATAGTCAAGAAACTAAATTTTATATCATCAAGAGCTTTAATTGCTTTATAAATAGTTTTAGGGATATCTTTTAATTTAAGATCTAACATTATATTATTTATTCCTATTTCATTAAATTTTTTAATTCCCATTTTTCCGTGTGCATTAAAAAATTCAAGGCCAAGTTTGACAGTAAAAATTTTATCTTTAATTTTTTTTGTAATACTTATCGCTTTGTCAAGATCAGTTGTGTCTAAAGCGAGTATGATTTTTTTCACAGATTTTAATATTATTAATTTGTAGCTGAAATATTATTATTTAATAAATCTTTATTTAATTTTTTATATAAAACTTTACTCATTTTCCACTTCATAATTTTTTTTTCAGGTATTTGTATAATTTGCGAATTTTTTGGATTTCTACCCGTTCTTGATTTTCTTGTTATAGTTTTAAATCTACCAAAACCTCTTATTTCAACAGATTCATTTCGACAAAGTGCATTAGTAATTTCAGTAAAAATAATTTCCACTATTTTTTCCATGTCTTTTCTTAGTATGTTCGGATGAATGTTGCAAAGTTTTTGCACCAACTTTGATTTAACCATACGCTATTATATAACTATTTTTTAGTTTTTGGCTTTTTTTTTTTTAGAATTGGACCAAGTATATCTGCAAGTTTTGCACCACTATCTGTAGATCCATATTTTTTAACTGCTTCTTTAGATTCTTGTTCCTCTAAAGCTTTTATTGATAGAGTCACCGATCTTTTCTCTTTAGATAATTCGGTAATCATTACGTCCACCTTATCTCCCTTAGCAAATCTCGTTGGCCGTTGATTTTCTACATCTTTAGCTAATTGATTTTTTTTAATAAAAAATGTGAAATTTTTATTTACTGTATTAACATAAATTCCATTTTTAGACGATCCGTCCACTACAACAGTAATTACATCAAAGATTTTCTTATCTGAGAAAAATTCAAAAGGATCCTTAGTTAGCTGTTTAATTCCAAGTCTTATTCTTTCTTTTTTTTGATTTATTTCTAAAATTTTAAATTTAATTAATTGATTTTTTTTATATTTTTCTAATTCCGACTCTTTTTCCGACCAATCTAAATCTTTATAATGGATCATACCATCAAGCTCGGAATTTTTAATTGATACGAACACTGCATAATCATTAATATTTTTTATTGTACCTTCAGCATCATCATTCTGTTTATAGTCTTTCATAAATTGATCCCATGGGTTTACCAAAGTATTTTTGTAGCTTAAAGACAATCTCCTTTTCTCGATGTCTTTTTCGATAATTTGAACTTGTATTTTTTGAGATGTTGCCAATACTTTTCCTGGATGAATATTTTTCTTTGTCCAACTAAGTTCGCTTTGATGAATTAGTCCTTCCAAACCTAATTCTAATTTAGCAAAACATCCGTAGTCAGTGATTTTGCTTACGGTTGCGGGATAGTTTTTTCCAATTTCATAATTATTGATTGCTTTAAGATAAGGGTCTTCAGTCATTTGCTTAATTCCCAAACTTATCTTTTTTGTGCCTTCTTCAATTTTTGTGACGATAGCCTTAACGTTTTGACCAATAGAAAAAAGTTCAGAAGGTCTATTGATCCTATCCCACGAACAATCAGTAATATGCAGGAGAGCATCAACACCTTGAATGTCTATAAAGGCCCCCCAATCTGTCAAGTTTTTAACAACACCTTCTACAACATCCCCAACTTTTATTTTTTCTATAATTTTGTCCCTATCACGATTTCTTTCTTTCATGATTATTTCTTTTCTACTCAAAACTATGTTTCCTCTTTTTTTATCTAATTTTACGCATTCAAATTTTTGTGGTACTTGCATTAAGTGATCAATATTTTTTAAAGGACGAATATCTATCTGGCTTCCAGGCAAGAAACATAAGCAGCTCTCAACATCTACGACAAAACCACCTTTACATTTTGATATTATAACACCTTTAACCTGTTCTTTATTTTCGTAAGCGCGTTCCATTTTTTTCCAAGCATGTGCTTTTCTAGCTTTTTCTCTACTAACAACTACATCACCTGTTTTTGGATGTTCAATTCTTTCTAGTAATATATCTAGTTTCGAACCAACTTTAATATTATCTATTTCTTTTGACAGAACAAATTCTTCAATAGGGATAGCTCCTTCACTTTTAAGTCCAAGATCCACAAAGACAAATTTCTTTCCTATTTTGCTAACAACACCTGTTGCTATTTCACCTTCTTTAAATTTTCTATTGCTTAAATCTTCCGAAAGGAGTTTTTCGAAATTTTTATCTGATTTATCTTTGTTTAGCTTTATAATTTCTTCCATACTTTAATAATAATTTTTTTTCTATTTCCTTAGACATTCTAGCAACCATTTCTTTTTTTGTTAAAATATCAGTGCGTATTATTATCGAATCTTTAGTTCGAATTAAAGGGGAAAAGCGTCTGTTTACATCAAGTTCGTTACGTTTTTTTAGGGATTTTTTGACATCTTTTAACTTAATCTGATTATTTGATCTCCTTAAATCTTTCCAGCGCCTATAAGAAGCTGTGTTTAAGTTACATTTGAAAAAGAAAGATAAATCATATCTAGGATTATTCTTTAAAATATTAGTTGATATATCTCTTCCCTCTATAGCTACATTTTTATATTTTTTGGCAAATTTTTTTTGAAATTTTTTTAAAATTTGTCTTACTCTTTTTTGTTTCGCTATTATTGCAGAATAATTACTAATTTTTTGATTATGTAAATTTAAAAGATTTAGTTTTTTGTAATTGAGTTTTTGAAATTTCTTTTTTAAGAATGAAATTTTATTTTTTGGCTTATGTTGCAAAATTAAAAAAGCACAATACCTATATAATAATCCTGAATTTAAAAGATGTAGATTATATTTTTTTGAGATTAGTTTTGCACCTAAGCTTTTTCCAGAAGCACTAAAACCATCAAAAGCTAAATAGAATGTTTTATTTTTAATTTTTTTTAACTTCAAGTTTTCCCCCTATATTTTTTATTAATGTAATAAAACCTGGAAATGATGTATTTACAGTTTCAAAATTTTTTATTTTTATTTTAGCTCCTGTTACAAGCCCCAAAATAGCTGAAGACATGCAAATTCTATGATCACCTTCTGTATCTACTACTATGATTTTTTTATTGTTAATTTTTCTTCTTCCATGAATTATCATTTGATCATTTGTTGATTTACATAAAATTCCTAATTTTGATAAAATATTACCCATTTCTTTAATTCTATTACTTTCTTTCTTTGTTGCTTCATTAATTGATTTAAATTTTGAAATGCCTTTTGTGAGCGCCGCTATTACAAATAGAATTGGCAATTCATCTATAAGTGAAGGAATTAATTCTTTTGGACAATTTACATTTTTTAATGAACTACTTTTAACAGTTATTGACCCGACAAGCTCTCCTGAGATTCTTTTTAAATTTGTAACATTAATATTAGCGTTCATTTTTTCTTTTAAAATTTTTATAAAACCCATTCTAGTGGGATTACATAGAACATTATGTACTATTAATTTAGATTTTTCTGTTAACAATGTAAGGGCTACAAGAAATGCCAAAGAGCTAGGATCTGAGCTTATTGAACACTTAAAAGCGTGTAAATTTTTTTGACCAGATAATTTAATTAAGTTCCCCCTTTTAAATTGCGTAACTTTTATATCTGCATTAATTGCTTTTAAGAAGATTTCAGTATGATTTCTGCTGATTTTCTTTTCTTCTACAATGGTTGTTCCTTGAGTTGAAAGAGCTGATAAAAGTATTAAGCTTTTAACTTGAGCACTTCCTTTGCTTTCAGTATGTTTTTGTGCCAAGGGTATTGAGGTTCCTTCTAAAGTTAGAGGGAGAGTTGTTTTGTTTCTTGGATAAAAAAAACACCCTATTTTTTCCAAAGGTCTAATTACACGAGTCATATCACGTCTATTCATAGATCTGTCTCCATAAATATAAAATTTATTTGGACTCGTTGATAATAAACCCGAAAGAAGTCTTGCTGTAGTTCCACTATTTCCCACAAAGATTTTGGTTATTTTTTTTTTAATTTTAAATGAATTTAAACCATTTCCATAAACTAGATGAATATTTTTATCTTTTATTATTTTAACACCTAGTTTTTTTAATGCTTTAATACAATTAAATACATCTTCTGATTCTAGTAGATTTTTTATTTTCGATATACCAATACACTGGCTGGCCAAGATTAGTGAACGTAAACTTAGAGATTTGTCAGAAGGAATTTTTATAGTTTTATTAAATTTTTCTATTTTACCTTTAATTAATACCGAAAATTTTTTATTCATGAATGGTTAAAATTTAAAAGATTCACCAAAGTATAATTTTCTAGCAACTCTATTGTTTACTATTTCTCTCGGCAATCCTGAGGCCACCACACTTCCTTGTGAAATTAAAATAGCTCTATCGCATGTCGCTAAGGTCGATGATATATTATGATCTGACAACATTACCGAAATTGAAGAATGCTGTAGATCAGTAATGATTTTTCTAATTGTTTCAACACTGAGTGGATCTAAAGCAGAAAATGGTTCGTCCAATAGTAGTAGCGAAGGCTTGGTTACCAATGCCATCCCAATTGAAAGTCTTCTTTTTTCACCACCAGACAACCTACTTGCTAATGTTGTTTTAATTTGCTCAAGACTAAATCTTGCAAGAATTTCTTCTAAGACGTCTTTTCTTTTTATTTTATCTTCTATTTTAATTTCACAAATACTTTCAATATTTTCTGAAACAGTCATCCCTAAAAAACAAGAGGAATTTTGAGGAACGTAGCTCAACATAAAACGTTTAGCACGAATATGTATAGGTAAATTTTTTATGCTTTGTCCGTTTATAAAAAAATCACCATGGTCTAATCTATGTATGCCTAATAAGCATGAAAATAAAGTGGTTTTTCCACATCCATTAGGACCCAAAATTCCAAAAATTTCTCCTTTATTAATTTCAAAAGAGATTTGATTTAAAACCACTCTATCAAAATTTTTTGATATTTTTTTAGCTATAAGTATTGGCTTTTTTTTAAATTTTAAAATTCTAAATTTTTTTATTGTCATTCAATTAATTTTATTTTAACTTTTTCTTTATCAAACATAGAAACATGGTAATATTTTGTTTCAAAATTATAATCTATTTTATCAGCCATTAACGATCCAGATTTATCCCGTAAAAAAACTTTATTATAAATAGTTACCGAATCTTCACTTGAAATTAAATCTAGGTTTTCAGAAGTAAGAGTTGTTTTTCCATCTGTTGCTTTTACGTTACTTTCAAAATAGCAATCATACGACATTTTATTATATCTACCTTTGTCGCTTGTAATCAATATTGTTCTACCATCTTTCATAAAAATGCTAACTTTCATTTTTTTCATATGAACAATATCCGGTTCATCATTGATAATGTTTGCTTTTTCTGCCTTAACTGAAAATGGATTTTCTATATTATATAAACCCTTGTATTCTACGTTATCAAAGCTGCTTTCTTTTTCTTTGCTAATATCACCTTCTTTTTTTTTGTCCTCAACAATACCTGTAGTTAATTTTTCATTATTTTTAAGCGAGGGATAGACAAAATATGTTAATACAATTAAAACAAAACCAGTAATTATAAGTGAAATTTGAAGAAAATTTTTATTCTTTGTCATTTAATTCCTCTATTTAAACAGTGATGAAGATGTATTACGCCAACCAATTTTTTAAATTTTCTTTTTACATCCTTTTTTTTTGTTACTAAAAGAGATGTTATTCCTAAACCATTCATTTTGTTAATTGCTGACAGAGCTGTATCAGTTTCCGCAACCCAATTTGGATTTTTGGTAGCAACTTGTAAAATTTGCTTTTTATATAAATTATTTGAATTTCTTCTAAGATCTCCATCACTAATTAATGAAATTGAAGATTTATTTTTTACACAAACTATTCCTAATTTTTTTTTATTCATTTCATGTATGGCTAGTTTCATTGTTTTATTTGACGAAATAATTGGAATTTTTTTCCCAGTCACCATTATCTCACCCACCTGGATTAAAGCAGTAGCAAGACTTCCAGAAGGATGATTTGATACAAATCTTTTATTTGTAAATTTATTTCTTTTCATGAGTGCAATACTTAAGGAATCACCCCAACTGAGAAAATTTAAAATACTACTTGTTGGCGCTAAGCTATGACCAGCCTCAACGACTTTTGGTAAAATAATTTTAATATTAGAATTTTTAATAAGCATAGAAGAAGGTTTACAGCTTACACCAATTACAATTATGCCGTGTCTATTTGCATATCTTAAAATACTGTTAAGTTCAGAGGATTCTCCCGAAACACTAAAAATTAAAATTACATCCTGATTTTTTTGGATGACGCCAAGACCTCCATGTTGTAAATCGTTTGCAGAAAAAGCAACACTTGGAGTTCCTAGGCTTGATAATGTCGCTGAGATTTTAAGACCCACTAAATAACTTTTGCCAACTCCCACAACCAAACACTTTCCTTTAATTTTTGAAAGAATATTTACGGCTTTTGAAAACTCTGAAGACCTATTAAAACTTTTAGATAATTTTTTTAGGGCTTGAATTTCAACTTGAATTGTTTTTTTTGCTATTTGTATGTCTTTGTTCATTAGTGTTGAAATATATCCTCTGTAAAACCACTTTGGTCTAATTTTATTCTAGTTTTTAAAAATTGAATACTATTTTCATAAAGTTCTAATCTTTTTTCTCTTACTAGCATTTTATAAAGTTCTTCTTTTATCTTATGTAAATATATAACATCATTACTACAATATTGAAGTTGAGCATCAGATAATTCATTTAAATTTTTATTCCAATCGCTACTTCCGAGTCTTTTATCTAGTTTTTTGCCACAAAACTCTAAAACCAAATCTTTCAATCCATGATTTTGGGTGTATGTTCGGCAAAGTTTGCTCGCTATTTTCGTATCAAATATATTTTTTACATTACATTTTAGAAAATATTCTAAACCTGATATATCGTACCTTAAATAGTGGCCAATTTTTGTAATATTTTCATTTTCTAAAATTTTTACAATATTTGAAGCTTTATAATTTTTTCTGTTTGGTTGGATAATATAAGCGTCATTATTCCCGGTGCTAAATTGCACTAAACTCAATTTATCTCTATGCGGTATTTGTAGGCCTGACCCTTCAGTATCAATTGCCAAGCTTTCACATTTTTCTAGCTTGTGTAATGCATCAGTCGAAATATCATCTTGAAACTTATAAATTTTAGTCATACCTAAAACCATATATAATGTTAATGTTGTAAAAATGCAAAAAAATCAGAAAATAATTGCAATTTTTGGTGCTGGTGGATTTATAGGTAAACATTTAATAGGCCAACTAGCTAGTCAAGGCTATAGAATAAAGGTAGCTACTAGAAATCCTTATCTAAAAGGTTATTTAAAACCATTAGGCAACCCAGGTCAAATAGAGCTTTTCAAAACTAATATTTTTGATTCAGAAGATCTTAAGAAAGTATTAGTTAATTGTGATTTTGTTATTAATCTGGTCGGAATTTTATATGAAACGAGAAAACAAAAATTTGATTTGGTTCATGGCGAGTTTCCTTTTATGTTATCAAAATTATGTAATGAAATGGAAATTAAAAAAGTAGTACATGTTAGCGCGCTTGGAGTTAAAGAAAATCATTCTTCCAAATACATGAAGTCAAAATTAAATGGAGAAAAAAATATAAATGAATTTTTTAAATCGACAGTTATATTAAGACCCTCAGTAGTCTTTGGTCCGGAGGATAAATTTTTTAATACTTTTGCAACACTAGCACAGTTTTCTCCAATCCTACCTTTGGTTGGTGGAGGAAAAACAAAATTTGCACCAATTTATGTTGTTGATTTAGCTAAAGCTATTGTTAAAGCTTTGGAGTTGAATTATTCAAAATTTAAAATTTACGAATTAGGTGGTCCAGAAAATTATTCTTTTAAAGAACTGATGGAAATATTATTAAATGAAATTAAAAAGAAAAGATATTTAGTTTCTATACCTTTTGGCTTTGCAAAATTTCAATCATATTTTTTACAAATGATGCCAAATCCACTTTTAACTCCAGATCAAGTGGAGTTACTAAAACATAATAATATTGTTTCAGGAGCTTATCCTACATTAAAAGATCTTGGCGTCGAAGGTACCAAAATTAATGAAGTGCTTCATAAATATATTTATAGATACAGATCAGGTGGACAATTTGGATAAAATTCTATATTTTTATTTAATAATCTTTTATTACAGGGTATTCTTTAAGCCGATTTAATTTTCTTTTCGTACACAGGCAAATCTTCCTCTGTAATTTGATCTTCTTCCTTAGCATTTTTAGGCTGAAAGGCGTATAATACATGGAGCTTGCAATAAGGAAACTTTTCCAGAGGTTTTCTGCCACAAAAATAAAAATCTTTATCGTAGGGATGACCGAAAGGCCATCTGCAAGTTTCATCAGTTAATTCTTCAAGTTTTTTTGGATTTTCTTGTTCAAAATTTTTGTCTAACAATAAAGCTTTAAATTTTGCTTTCCTTCCGAGTTTAGGACTTTTACTTTCTTTAGTTGTGGCATTTTCAGTATTTGTTTTTTCTGATGCTTTTTTTGAAGTTGTCCTTGATTGTAAATTTAATCGATGTGCTTTACCAATTACTGCATTTCTAGTTGTATTACCGAGCATTTCCGCTATTTGACTCGCGGTATGACCTTTGGTCCATAATTCTTTAAGCTTAGCTTCTCTTTCCTGTGTCCAACTCATTTTATAATCAAGAACGATTAAAACTACTATATATTGTATTTGCAATTAAAAAAAATGCTTTATGTGGATATGTTATTAACATAAACTAGAAGTATACCCTTCCTTTATTAATTGTCCTTTTAATATATAAGATTTCCCAATGACTAGTTTTGACAATAAATACAAAATTTACGAAAAAAAATTTGGTTACGTAAATTGGACGGGGTTTTGGACTCTTTACAAAAAAGAGGTTTGGAGATTTTTAATTGTTCTTATTCAAACTGTAATTTCACCTTTAGTAACATCCCTTTTGTTTCTACTTGTTCTTTCCTTGGCTATAGGTGAGGACAGAGGTCAAGTTTTAGGTTTTACATTTATAAATTTTCTTGCACCAGGACTCATAGCTATGCAGGTTATACAGCAGGCCTTTTCTCACTCATCTTCATCTATTATGATAGGAAAAATTCAAGGAAATATCGTTGATATTTTGTATGCTCCTTTAACTTCTGGAGAAATAACTTTGGCAATAAATTTAGCTGCTTGTACCAGAAGTGTGATTATAGCCTTTTCTTCAATTGTTGTATTTAGTTTTTTCGTCGATCTTCAATTCTACAGTGTTTTTTACATTTTGTTCTCCACTATTCTAGGGGCTTTTATACTTAGTTCCATTGGTATAATAGTCGGCTTATGGGCTGAAAAATTTGATCATATGGCATCGGCCACCAACTTTATAATAGTTCCTCTTTCTTTTTTATCGGGCACTTTCTATTCTATAGAAAGATTACCCAATATTTTAAAGGAGATTAGTGAATTAAATCCGTTTTTTTATATCATAGACTGTTTTAGGTATGGTTTTTTAGGTGTTTCTGACGGATCAGTAAAATTTGGATTATTTTATCTTATTATATTAAGTTTTATTATTTGGTTTGTTGCATATATATTATTTAAAAAAGGTTATAAAATAAAATCCTAATTTATATATGAGTTCAATTCTTGGCACATACGCAAGGAAAAATATTTCTTTTAAAGAAGGAAAAGGAAGCTATCTTTTTACAGAAAATGGTGAAAAATATCTTGATTTTGTTCAAGGGATAGCAACTAATATACTTGGACATTGTCACGAGCACTTGGTTCAGGCTATTCAAGAGCAATCAAAAAAATTGTGGCATATATCTAATGCCTTTGTCATTCCTGAACAAGAAAGATTAGCTCAAAGATTAACGGAGAATACATTCGCTGATTTTGTTTGCTTTCAAAACTCAGGTACTGAAGCTACGGAGGCGAGCATTAAGATAGCAAGAAAGTATTTTCACGAAATTGGAAAACCCGAAAAAAATAGAATAATAACTTTTAAGGGTGCTTTTCACGGTAGAACTTTAGCAGCATTATTTGCCGCTAATAATCCAAAGCACACAGCTGGTTTTGGTCCAAAAGTAGAAGGATTTGATCAAGTTCCTTTTGCTGATCACGAAGCAGTGAAAAAAGCTATTAACAAAAATACAGCAGCAATTATGATTGAAACTATAATGGGAGAAGGGGGAATTAAAGTTGTTCCAGATTTTTGTCTTAAAGGATTGAGGGAGCTGTGTGATAAGAATGAAATACTCTTAATTTTAGATGAAGTTCAAAGTGCCTACAGAACTGGTAATTTTTTTGCATTTGAAAAATCAGAAATTTCACCAGATATTGTGCCTATAGCAAAAGGTATAGGAGGAGGTTTTCCATTAGGAGCTTGTTTAGTTACAAAAAGAGTATCAATTGGAATGACTCCAGGATCCCATGGCAGCACATTTGGAGGTAATCCATTAGCAATGGCTGTAGGAAATGCAGTACTTGATATTGTTTTCCAAAAGGATTTTTTAAAAAACGTCCAAACAAAGGGTGAGTATTTAGATGTTGGCTTAAATAAAATAAAAAATAAATATCCAAAAATTATCAGTGAAATTAGAGGAATAGGGTTGATGAAGGGAATAAAGGTGCTTGTAGATAACTCTGAATTTATTAAAAAATTAATGAATCATAAAATGCTTACAGTAAAGGCTGAAGAAAACGTAATAAGACTTTTCCCTCCACTTACAGTAAGCAATAAAGAAATAGACGAGGCGATTGATAAAATTGAAAAAGCTTGTGCAGACATGATTTAAATATGAAAAATTTTATAAATATTGCCGATATAGATAAAAAAGATTTAAGAAATATTATAGATAGCGCCAAATCACAAAAAAAAGGACCCCAAGCAAGTAAATCTCCAGCAGATTTAAACTTACCTTTAAAAGATAAAACTTTAATTATGATTTTTGAAAAACCTTCTACACGAACTAGATTGTCTTTTGAAATAGCTATGAAACAATTAGGCGGCAATGTTTTAATTTTAAATCCAAAAGAAAGTCATTATGGAAGTGGAGATGAAAGTATACACGACACAGCAAAAGTTTTGTCACAGTACGGCGATATAGTGATGATGAGAACAAATAAGCACAAACAATTTTTAAAATTTTCTAAGCATTTAGATATTCCTATAATTAATGGCTTAACAAACTTAAGTCACCCATGTCAAATAATG
>MDSW01043212.1_pt1 | contig 11874 bp, 6 predicted proteins | sample 811171 | NCBI WGS metagenome assembly MDSW01 (sample SAMN05326641, study PRJNA326480) | marine metagenome | isolation source: seawater | place: Atlantic Ocean: North West | collected 2012
CGATCATTGGAATTTAATCCTGCCCAAGCAGTAAGAGATACGCCGATTACACAATCATTAGTAGAACCACAATTGTCATCGCTATCGCTTAAAACAGCAGATACTAATGATTGTACATCGTCAATGGTCCTAGATAAATAATTACCATCCAGTACTGTAGACATGACATTATCATCTACTGTTATGCTGAGTAAATAATCCGTATCAGGTAAAGAGTTACCTGTGTAGATATCTGCAATTTTAATATTTAATTTTCCATAATCTCCTAGGCCGTCGCTTTTATCAATTTTTAACGACATTGTCTGGGCCCAAGGACCAACCTCAACAAGAGCATTGACTGAAGATGAAGATCCTCCGTTTTGCCGAATTTTTATCTCTAGTTCGGTCCCATCATCGCTCATCTCAACCTCTCCTAATGACATATCACCAATGAATAAAGTTCCTAGAATAACAGGTAATAATAACATAGATAAGTAAGAGAATGCAACAATTATTGCTGGTACGACAGAAACTCCAGTTCCAACAATCCCTCCAACTTTAATTTTGGCCGGTAGGCCGATACCAAGATAAATCCAGACTCCGACTAAAGAAGCCGAGGTAACTAATGGAGTAACTAATGTAACAGGAACTACATCTGGTATCAGATAGACTCCAAACCACATCATCACAACGGTAGGTAGTAAGCCTCCAATACCAAGAGCCAAGAATATTTTTTTTAATGAAATATCTTTTGAATTGGAAGTATCGTCTTTTGAAACTACTGCAATGGGAATAACTGGTATGTCCTCGTTATTGTGTTGTGATTCTTGTTGTTCCATTGCTTTCTGAAGAAGTCCACCATTACTCATTTGATATGCCTCGTAATCTACCTCAGGCCACCAACTAGTTATCAACCCGTTGCCAAATTAGGTCAATAAAATATTGAATCACTAACACATTCAGAATATCCGTGAGTCGAGAGGAATTAGTTCTTTATCTCGATCATCATTATGTCTAATTTGGTTCTGATTTGCTCTGCCAGCTAAAGCTACTGCCGCAAAGGCTGTAATCATCATTGTACCGGCTATTTCAAAACCTGGGAGATAAATTCCTCTAATGTATACAGTCATTGATTGAATTTGGTAATTAGGTATTCCTTCAGTCCTTACTGAAAATTCTGAAGTTGCTTTAAATTGTAAATTATAATACTTATCGGTCCATCCTTGATTCTTTGGAGTACGCATTTGGACTCTAAACTTAGTAGGAGGTGCTAAAGAATCTATTTCATCAGTTAGAAGAGGAATACTTAGTTGGAAACCTGCATCGTTTAATTCATCGAAATTTGAAACTTCAACATTAAACTTATCTCTTGCATTACCGTCATTATATACGTCGAATTGGAGCATATAGTCTACCTTCGGCCTAAGTTGCAAGAATGCTAACTCTGAACCTACTCTAAGCCTACTGAATTGTTTGTATACTGCTAATACTTTACTCTCCACAGGTTCAGATACTCCACTTACCGGTCCTCCGCCCCATGTTATCACTTCTGCTTCAATAGTTACAACTTGTTGCCCCTCAGGGGCTCTTAATTCTGCCCTAAGAGCAACTTCAAAACTTGCACTACCTTGACCTGATACTGATTTAGAACCAGGTCCTGCAACACCTAAAACTCCTCCAGAATAGGTTAACTTTACAGTTTCAGAAAATGCTGTCGGATTTGATAGTGTACAATATACTATACTTGTCCTTGTTGATCCGGGAAAAACATCGATTGCATTAGGTTGTTGGCAATCTAATGAAATCTCTGGAGATGTTTGGGCTTGTACCATAGCAACACCTGTCCATGTGCTAATGAAATAGACACCAATTAACATCAAGGCTGTTCTAAATGAAGAACTCATCGACCTTTGGCTTTCCCGAATCTTATTTTATACTTCTCATCAGATGCACAAAAAAATGATAATATTTGTTAGTTATGATTGGTGGACCCGACCGGATTTGAACCGATGGCCACTCGGTTATGAGCCGAGCGCTCTAACCAACTGAGCTACGGGTCCTATGAGGCTCCCCAGTATCAATGTGAAATGAACTTTATCTTTTTCAAGAAGATTTAAAATTTCACATCAGGTGTTAATAACAACACCAATATTTATGCATATAACAATACCCGAAGTAACAAAGAAGGTGCATGTATGAGCGAAGATGAAGGACCATTTAATACAAAAAATATAGCAGTTGCCTGTGTGATAATAGGACTATTACTTCCATTATTGAATTTAACCGTAGTATCAGGAATAGTTTCAGATGGAGTAGCAGATGGCGTACAAGATATTTTAGCAGATGATAGAGATGAATTAAGTGATTGGGAAGATCCAGATTGGCTAGTATCATCAAGTGAAAGAGCATACTTTGCAAACAGTATTACTAACCTTGAAAATCTAGAAGATGGTATTGATACTTTACCAACTCTGGAAAAGATGGGTCCATTTGTATACAACGTTACTACAACAAGAGATATTATTGATTTTGATGAAGAAGATGGGACAATAACATATTCAGAATATGATGTTTTCGATTGGTGTTCAACATGCACTTGGATAGATGAAAATGGAGATGAGCATGCCTCATTGGATGGAAATACAGAAATATCACAAATTAATATTCTTTGGAATACTCAAAAAATTGCTGGAGTAGGCACAGGCATTGAATATGGAGAAATTTTTGCTAAAGCAGGATTTGGCAATAGTATGATTCAAAATGACTTAATTAATAGAGCACCAAGTATTTGGGCTTCTGAAGAAATTACATCTCAGGCAGCTCTAATGGGTTCTGAAGAATTACTCAATGCAACTTATCAAGGATGGAATAGTACTTATTCTTTAGGGACTATGAATCCTAGTTTTTCATCCTCTTTTTCAATGATAATGGATGATGCTATTGATCCTTCGACAACATCCTGTATTGCACTGAAATGTGATTTGGGCCCTATGATTGTAGCAGGAATGGGTGAACCTAGCGAAACGACTACAGAAGTTAGATCTGCATTATATGGTTACTTCGATATATCAGAACCAGAAAGAACCCATATAGACTGGACGGTGTATTCACTTGCTGGAAATATGTTTGTGCAAATGGGCGGCGGAACTGATGATTTGAGAAATGAGTCTGATTTAAGAGAAAGGCTTTCAGAGGTTTCAGGAGTAGATGTTGCTAATCCCGAAGTCTTAGAATATACATTATTTGGTATAGATGAAAATGGTTTAGCCGCTGGACTTGTTGCTGTAGAAGACTTTGGAGGAATTCCACTACATGGCCTAGCATTATTCCTACTTGGTGCCCAATCAAGCGCATGGGATACCATGAACGCGTATGGACTGGGATTGACCCAAGTAATTTCTTTGGCTGATTACGCGGGTGGTTGGAGTGGTTTAATCCTCCCCTCGACAGATTTCGAAATGATTTTACTAGGAGGAGCGGGAACAATGAATTCAGATAGTTGGTGGCAAACTGCGTTCGGAGGAGAAGAGCCATTAAATGGAGGTTATCTCTCAATTGGTCTAAATAGAGGATCATATGAAGGATTGGTCGATATAGGAGCAGAAAAGGCTAGTGAGATACTTTATGGAGATGAATATGGACTATTAGGTTCTTTTTCCACTGCTTTCGTTTACGGAGAATTAAGTGGATTTAGTTTACCAACTGCTCCAAACGGATTTGGTCAGGTTGAGTGGACAGATGCTCATGTTGCTGGATTATATGGCATATCAGAAGATGATGCTGCTGCATTAAAAAGTTGGATTTTGGACTTTATGTTTCCACAAGTAGTTCCTGCACTCCTTAGTTTTCAATATGGCGCTAGTGCGTACACAACACAACCAATGAATAATTGGTTATACGGATGGAGTGACAGTGTCTTAGAAGGACTCTACAGCCCTGAAGAAAGTTGGGTTAAACTTGAAACTAATGCTACATATTACGGATCAAGCACAATGGACCAAGATGGAGATGGTTTACCTGATTACTTAGAGATTGAGTGTGGATCGAATCCCTCATCGTCTTTATCAATGAATGAATCTTGGAGTGATCCTAATTGTAATCCTCAATTTGATGGATTAAGTACAGGAGATTTTACGGTATATATGATGAGTACGGGTACTGGAAATAATAACGCTGATAATATGGAACATGGATTACAAAGAGGTTTTATTAATTCAGATGGAGATGGATTATGTGACTTTAAACTGGATACAGATGGAGTTGCCACATATGATGTACCTTGTGAAGTTGGTGAAATATATGGCATGACAGAATATTTACCATGGAGGGCCCCTCACAAGGAAGCATCTACTTTGGGATTATTGACTGAAAATGTAGGAAATTCAAATACAGTTTGGGCTGGAACAATTGGAGGAATAGCCGATGCTAAAGAATCATTTAATGTCAATCTTGCAGGATATTCAATAGCCCCAACTGTGGTCGGAAGCGAGGCCGATTACAAAGAAATACCAATGGTAGATCACAGCATAGCCCTAGATCCTGCAGATAACCAAATTCAAGGAAAATTGATTGGAAGTGGTACATATGTAGATGCGATACCAGGTGCTTTACCAGTTTATTTCGGCTCTAACGTTGATATAAAAGTAGAACCAGTAACTAATGTGGCAATGTATGCTAAAGGTATATCCACATTCTACTTTGATTACAGAGGACCAGGGAGTATCGACCCTGACTTTGGAGCCGAAACAACCAAAGCTGTATTCGAAATTCATACCTTTAGTGAAATATCAGATGATGATGCACGAGTATTCAAAGGTAAAGTTCTTGATCACATGGGGCCATTCTTCTGGACTGATTTCGGAGGATCTGGAGATACAGAATTAGAGCCAGTGAGAGTTGTTTCATATATTTCTGCTGCCATGTACATAGGAGGACTGGCATTGATTGCAATTGGAGCAAATAACTTAAGAAAGATAGATGATGATTTAGAATAAATTTATTTTTAAGGAAAATATTTTTCTAAAGAAAGATTGAATCATAATACCCCCAGGTGGGCTCGTGAGACATAGGCTACGCCATATAGATCAAATCAGAGCAATTGCAGTACTTTGTATGGTTGAAGTTCATACGGCTGCCATATTACCCCCTCAAGGCATCACAGTAGGACATCCTGCAGCATTTTTCGCAGCAGCCTTCGGAGGAATGGCTGCTCCCATGTTTATTACATTATCAGGATGGGGGATATATAAGAGTGGAATGATAAATGCCAATATGATTGATCAAAGTGATAAAAATTGGATTAAGTGGATTTCTACCAGAGTAATAATACTTATTGTATGTCAAATTCTTGTAAATATATTATTGAATATAGAAAGAGGAGGCAGATTCTATTGGCAAACTCCAGGAGTTCTGAGTTTGTTAGCGATTGCAGCCATGATTACTCCTCTCCTTCTGAGAATGTCAATGTCACTACGGTTAGGAATATTTTTTCTATTATTATTATCTCCAACCATAATTGGAGAATATAGCGGTTTGAATTGGTCTTGGGAAGAAAGGGTAAACTCTATTGGATATATAGAATGGTTTGAAAGACTTCTTTTGAATGGTACTTATCCGGCTATTCCTTGGCTAAGTTATATATTCCTTGGAACACTTATTTATGACTTTAGAGCTGAAATAAAGATTAGAGATAATATAATCATAGTAGGATTAATAGTTACATTAATCTCATTTTTAATATCTATTTTTAGAGGAGAAAATTGGGCGTTAACATCTGGAGAAGCAGTACTGACTTTTTTTCCTGCCAATACATTCTTTATCATAGTCTCAGGAACAATGGTGATATTCGCAATGAGAATACTAGAAGGTGATGAAGCATCAGGAGGCAAATCAAGATACGAGGAAAAATTATCTATGTTAGAGGCAACGGGAAAAATCTCTTTAACAATATATGTAGTTCATTTTGCTGTTCTAGGTTTTGCGGCAATTATAATGGAAAATAGACCTAGATTAGGAATATTAGAGGCTTTTACTCTAACTATAGGGCATACTCTAATTTGGATACCATTATCTAACTGGCATCAGAAAAATATTCCAAATATTTCTTTTGAAAGTTTACTTAGAAAAATGAATTAATTTATTTAGTTATTAGTATTCCAACTTATCGGCCCAAACCAAATGCTTCCGATATCATTTGTTGCTTTTATTCTTGCATGATAGGTAGTACCACAACAAGATAAATCAGATATTTGGTAATTTTCATAACCAATGTTAGGAGAACCCAAATCAACATAATTTGACCAAGATGATGATTGAGTTCCTGCATCATTAGTTCCGTAGTATAATTTTAATGATGTATTAGTTCCATTGTCATATGTTTCCCAATTTATTTGTGATGAATTAGAAGTTATATTACTTACTCCAAGATTTCTAAGTATTGACTCATAGACGAAATATTCTCCTCTTAACGGATCTTCCACCCACACTGGAAGTGAATCTAGGGTGTTATATGTATTTTCAGTAAGAGGAAACCCCCATGCATCGTGATATGGTGCAAGATTGAAACCTGTTGAATTTGATAAGTAAATTACCCATGTATTGAATTTTTCAATATCAGTGATCGGCACCTGTGAACTAGATAAGTCATAATACATAGATAAGGCTGACGTGAATGGACTCCAACCCCATTGCTCTTTAATTATTAGGTGTGTATCCAATGCAACCCATATAGACCAATTAGAAATATTTGAACCATCTTCAAAGTAATTTCTCATTCTTTGATTTCTTTGTTCAGGATCAACAGCGCCATGTCCTGAAGAACCGACTAATTCTTCCATCAAATAAACACTTGCAAAATTACAGGAAGTTTCAGTATTTCCGGGAAGAGTGGAGGGCATCCATTGGTGATTATGACCCAATTCATGAAACATTCCCCAATCTCCGTTTTCACTCATATGTGATAAGTCCAAAACATCTGGTACGCTTAAATCGTGAGCCATAAAAGGATATCCAGAATGCATCCATCCTGCAGATATTTGAGCATCAAATACTGCTCTTTCAACACGTGGCCAGGGATTGAATCCATAAAGTGAATGTTCCATTTCTAGTGCTTGATCCCACCATTGCATTAATTCATCTGGATTTGTGAGATTTCTTATTTCATTACTAGGTACTGTCAAAATAAATAATTGGCTACCTATTTCTGCCCATGGAGCTGGAGCATTTCTTTGGTTTAAAAGCCATTCAGACATATCGGTAGAATCATAAAAATAAGTTGGGGCCTCGATAACATTTGAAATCAAAACATCAAAAATCCCCAAAGTTGACCCTGCCTCAATATTAACATAAATTATACCTCCGAATGCATTTCCAACATTAATGGTACTATTATCCACATACCAATTCCTTACAATATTAGGGAAGCGATGTAATTGTTCTTTACTCCATAGATTATCAGAATGTGCGCCAACTAATATCCATACTCCTTGATCAACTAGAGAGTCATTTACAGAAATAGAAATTACTTCACCCGGTGCTGCATACAATCCTGTGGACATTCGAATTGGAGATCGTGCCTGTGAATATCCAAAATTAGACGGTAGTCCACTTTGATTTCCATCTATTGTTACTAATCTAGATACCCTAGACGCATCAGGAGGGACTTCTCCAGGGAATTCGGTATGACTTGGATGAGATGGTAATTCATGGGCAGGGAGGTTTTGAGTAAGTGCTTCTTCAACTCTTAGGAGAACATCCGCAACATAATCCTCGCCTAAATTATATCCAACATCTTGCCATAAGGTACCATATTGTATGACTGTCCAACCTGTCATATTCACAGTCTCACGTAAAGGCCCCCAAAATTCTATAAAATCTAGAGATACAACAGTTGTACAAATAGATATTGTTTCTTCAACAATAAAAGCCTCTTCATAAGATAATTTTTTACCATCGATACGGTCCTCTTTAATTGCTTTTGTAGCCATGTAAGGTCGAGATAATTTATGAGGGTTATTGGAGAGGTCTACTGAATTATAGCCCCATGCACTAGAAACAAATAATCCAGTATCTTTTGCAATTTTATTACCAGGATAATTATTAGAAAGGTCAGAATTTGAATATGACCAATACCAAGCATGACCTCCCATAATTAAACCCCCTCCAGATATTAAAAAATCCGTTATATTTGCATTATCCTGATCGTTATACCCATTCCAGAATTCATCTAATAAACAATCTAGATTAGAAAGGTTACTAGGATTAGCAGAAAGATAAACCTTATGGCCTTCGGATTCAAGTTCTTCTTTGAAATGATCAAATCCTGAACCGTAGGCCAATCCTATCGTGGAATTGGTGCCACATACCCACTCAATAGCACGTAAAGAAAATTCAGTCTCTTCATCACCTCCTCCAGTAACCCATGATTCGTGGCCATAACCAATCATCTTACCTCTTCCTACATGGCTAGCAGAAATTACAGGAATATCTGAGCTATATCCTCCTTCGGCGAATCCGAGAGGGAAGGCCCATCTTCCAATAGGCAAAATTGGCGATGGCCAACCACTCCAGTCTGTTTCCCCCATACCCATCAAAATATCCCTCTGATCTGCTTCTAAATCATGTACTACAATCCATAAATATGAAACAAATTGACCACCAGTATTATTTGCCCAAAATGTATAATTAATCCAATTTGTTCTCTCCAATGGAGTACCCTCTATTGAACCATTGGAATTAATCACCAAACCATTAGGAAGAGTAGGGAATACTTCCCATGTATCAATATCTGAACCTATATTCACAGGAGAAAAGAAGAAAGAAGTATTTGATTCTAAAATTAATTCTTCTTGAAGCCAGGAAATATTAGTGGGAATTTGATTTGATATTTTTATAAATATCTGAGTACTACTGCTACCACCTGTATTATTTGCCCATATATTGTAAACTATCCAATCTTGTTCTAGTGAAGTAACTCCACTAATATTTCCAGTCGAGTAATCAAAAAGCAGTCCTTCGGGAAGTGAAGGGAAAATTTCCCAGTCGATAGGATTTCCTCCCTCCCACGTAGGTTGATTTATTCCTATGGGTTTGTTTATTGTGAAATTGAAAAAATCATTAGAATATAGAATATTTTCTACTCGGACATCTTTTATTTGGATAATAATTACTGCTGATAACGATCCTCCACCATTTGATGCAGTAACTGTATATGTATTAAATTCTTGAATAATAAATGGTTTGCCCTCTATTGAGCCATCAGAATTCAATCTTAATCCGCGAGGTAGTTCAGGCGTAATTGACCAAGATTCAACGATTCCTCCTGAAATAGTAGGTTGTATATTAACAAGGTCATATTTCATAAAAGTAAAATTATTTTGCCCATAACTAAGTCCTAAAGGTGCAGGATATAATGTAATTAATCTGATTTCTGTTTCAGTTTCTCCCACTTTATTGTTAATAGTAATCGTGTGATTAGTATCAGTTTGAGAATCAATTATTCCACTAATTGAACCATTGCTATTCAATATCATTCCAAAAGGTAAAGGTGGATTTATGGACCATGAATCTGGAATTCCGACAAAAGAAGGACTAGGTATATGGCAGAATGAAAAAGTTGTACAAGTAAAAACTTCACTGGGATATTCTAATTTTTCTAATTTTATAGGTAAAATCTCAATATATAGAATTGTATTTGAAGAACCAGCAACATTTGATGCTGTTATTGTGAATTTTGTAATAGAAGACGTTTGGTTAGGAATTCCAGAAATTACACCTGAGTCTAAATTAATAATCAAACCGGAAGGTAAAGTTGGACTTATTTGCCATAACTCAGGCCCATCTCCAATAAAACTTGGTGTAAGAGACTGTATCTCATCACCTTGAGATAATTGGATTATTCTTTCTCCATAATTTAATTTTTCTGGACTCAATATCGGCCTACATATTTCTCCAGTAAAAACTTCCATTGGAGTACAATCCTCCTCAATTATTATTACATCGAAACAATCTACTTGGGATGGATCCAAAGAACAATCGAACTCTGGACTTTTAGAATCCTGTTCAGTATCAACAAGTCCCGTACAACCAGAGGTCATCATTAAGAGTGTGACAATTAATGCTGACTTGCCTTGAGAAGTCATATTTCTTCCTAAACACCATTAGGTAAAATCATATCTAATTACTTTTTCACAACCCAGGGTACGCAAGCCCGGGCTCAAAACAATAATTTACAGTTTGAAAGTTAGATTTAAATTCCTTAATATCATTTTTAATTATTTTAGGATCTTCTCTCTTAATCAGCGCCCTAGAGAAGAATTTTGCCACATCCTTCATTTCTTCAGGACCCATCCCTACACGGGTTAATTCTGGAGTACCAAGTCTCAGTCCACTTGGAGTCATTGCTTTAGTATCTCCAGGTAGCATATTCATATTTGTAATAATACCAGATTTTTCTAATGTTAAAGCTGCATCTTTTCCTGCTCCTGAATCTATATCTCCGTGACGAGTTAGTACTTGATGACTAGCCGTATATCCTCTATCCTCCGCTAGGACATCAAAACCCTCTTCTGCTAGAGCTTGGGCTAATGATTTTGAATTAGAGATGATATCTTTTGCATAACTTTCTCCAAATTTTTCAAATTCGGAAAGAGCAATTACCTTCCCTGCTACATGATGAAGATGATATGAAGAGCAAACTCCTGGGAAAATTCCATTATTCAGGCGTTTAATAAATTTAGAGTCTTCAGAATCAGACAAAACAAAACCTCCTTGCGGGCCGGGAAAGGTTTTGTGACTGCTGCCGGTCATTACATCTGCCCCTTCAGAAAGTGGGTCCTGGAACTGTTTACCTGCGATAAGGCCCAGTACATGTGCACCATCATACATTACTTTAGCACCCACTTCATGTGCTGCATCAGAAAGTTCTTTCAATGGCGTAGGGAATAAGAATACTGATTGTCCAAATAAGGCTAAATTTGGTTTAGTTTTTCTTATTAATTCTGCAGCGGCATCAATATCCGGTTCCATCCTTTCTTCATCCCATGGGTAAGTCACTAAATCAAGACCTCTCATTCCAACAGCACCCATTCTTGCATGAGATATGTGCCCTCCATCTGCAGTTGAAACAGCAGTAATTGTTTGACCTGGTTTTGTTAAAGCCTTTAGAGCACCTAAATTTGAATTTGTTCCAGAAGTTGATTGGATATTAGCAAAATTACAATTAAAAACTTTTTTTGCTAACTCTATCCCAATACTCTCTATAGTATCAAAATCTTCACAGCCTTGATAGTATCTTTTGCCGGGAAGTCCTTCAGCATACCTCCCATGTAAATCCGAATTGCATGCTTCTCTTACTAATGGACTTAGAATATTTTCACTTGCAATCATAGGTAAACTATCTTTGTAATGCTGACCTGAATATTTAATCGCTTCTAGAATTTTGGATGCAGTATTTCCTCTTTCCATATTACGCCATCGAAAGGCGGTAAATGATATTGACTATCGGTCAATATTGAAAAGCAAATGCTTAGGAGATAAAAATATGGTCGAAAAACCAACAAACTATTTAATCGCTGGAAAAGCATTAACTTGTCCTATATGTGATTCTAATATATTTTTTTGTAAAAAAATAAAATTGAATAATACCATTGCTGGTTTTTTAGGGATTGAAGAAAATATAAGATCGGTTACGGGATATATTTGCAGTGAATGCAATCATCTAATTCCTTTTGTGAATCAGTAAAGAAAAATCTAAGATTGAAAAAACCCTAAAAAACAACTCAGATGTTGTTTTTTAGTGGCGCCGACAGCAGGACTCGAACCTGCGACCTGTGGATTAACAGTCCACCGCTCCACCAACTAAGCTATGTCGGCCCAGTCTCTGCGCTTGCTAATGCA
>MDSW01087025.1_pt1 | contig 11874 bp, 11 predicted proteins | sample 811171 | NCBI WGS metagenome assembly MDSW01 (sample SAMN05326641, study PRJNA326480) | marine metagenome | isolation source: seawater | place: Atlantic Ocean: North West | collected 2012
AAAGGAAGGATAAGGCTATGGAAGATGAATCAGCAAAAGAAGATTTAGAAGCGCTGGAAGATGTAGATGAGAAGGGTGAGGCTGATAATGTTGGAGATACTGGAGAAGCTGGAGAAGAGGGAGAAGAGACTGATACTCCTACAGGAGAAAAGAAAAGCCTGGATCTAATTCTCGACATCCCTCTGACTGTTACAGTGGAATTAGGCCGAAACAAAATGCTGATCAATGATCTCCTGCAATTGGGACAAGGCTCAGTAATAGAGCTAAAAAAGCTAGTGGGTGAGCCTTTGGAGGTTCTAGTTAACCAGAAACTTGTGGCCCGAGGTGAAACTGTTGTGGTCAACGAAAAGTTTGGTGTAAGGTTAACAGATATTGTTTCACCCATGGAACGTGTAAAATCTTTGACGTAAAACTGGCCGCATTAAGAATTCTTGCGGCTGGTTTTACTTTCCTCTCAAGATTTATCCTGCCCTATCGTTATATATTCTTCACATTTATTGACTTTTGATCAAATAAGCGCAAAAAATATATAATTCCTGAGAATTTATTCCATTTAGGTATAACCTTTGCAATTTTAATTTTTAAAACCTGAAACTGACGGTTTTTTGACTGAACTTAAAACAAGCAAAGGTACTGAAAATGAGACATGCTTTAAAAATTCAATTTTTGGTAGGGATCTTTCTCTTTTTTCTCACCAATCTGGTGGGAGCATCTGAAAAATGGGACTCTCTTAACCTTTTAAAAAATGTAAATACCAGCAAAGTAAATAATGGGTTAATTGTCCGACTCGAGTTTGAAAAACCTGTCAGTAAATATAAAGAACCTAAGTTTTTTGATAAATCTATTCAGATTGATTTTCCTTTAGCTTTTATAAAGCCCGCTAAAAAATATTATTCTGTAGAGAGTTTTGCCTTAACAAAAATATTTGCAGCCCAATACGATGCCGAAACTTTACGTGTTCGATTTCTTAAAAAAGATAATTCTGACATCAGCAGCCGTTTCCATCTTGCCCAGCAGGGGCGATTTATAATTGTTCGTCTTGATCAGTCAACACCTGATTTGCAATCAGATATAGATAACAAAATTGAAAGTATAAATACTAATAAAAATGATCTGATGAATGAAGATGAGTTAGTAAAGTTTCTAGCTCGAGCGTCTGAAAAAATCAGAGCTCAAGGCTTAGACAGCTCTTCTGATAAGAAAAAACTGACAGAAATGTCTGTTGTTCGAACGGGTGGCATTATAAAAAATAAAGAGGTTGCTGATATTAAAGTAGCTCGAGCTGGAATGGGCGTGGAGCCACTTGTTGATCGAATTAAAAAAGCTGCTTTATCGGATTCCAGTTCAGAGGAAAAAGAGGTTGAACAAAAATCAAAAACAGGTCATTCGTTAGAGAACAAGCCCAAGATGTTTTCTCTAAAGGATTCCCGGCCAGCAGGAAAACCTATTGAACTTGTTCCTTCAAGCATGAAAATGTTTTCCATGCTTTCTTTGGTTCTTGGAATCATATTTCTTTTGTTTTTTGGTTTTAAGAAATTTGTGTTGAAAAATACTGTGTTTGGCGGTGGTGAAAAATTAGTAAATGTTTTGGGTAGTGGGTTTTTGGGTCCGAAAAAAAATATTGTTCTGGTTGAAGTCGCGGGTGAGGTGTTGGTGCTTGGAATGTCTCAGGATCATATAGCGTTACTAACCAATATTACAGACCCAGATAAGATTGAAGAAATAAAGTTATCGGGAGGAAAAGGGGATAGTGGTTTGAGCTGGAATCAGGCAAACCGTAATCCTAGCAAGCCATTAGAATCTTCAGGGAAAGCGGCCGGCCAGTTTTTAAACTATATGAAACAGTTTTCAGGATCCCAAAAAGTCACTAAAGAAAAATCTGTAGCCGATGTGACGGAGCAGATCAGAAAGCAAATGGGAAGGTTTAAAAGCGCAAGCGCATGAATATAAGAATTAGCTTACCTTTAATTATATTTGTTTTTTTAGGGTTTGTCCCTGCTGAAGCCATACCTCTTCCTTCTCTGCAATTGGGAATGGAGGATGTAGACGATCCAGGCGAAGTTTCAAGTGCTTTGCAGATTCTATTTCTCCTAACAATCTTGACTCTAGCACCATCAATACTGATCATGACCACATCTTTTGCGAGAATCATTATTGTTTTGTCGTTTCTTCGGCAAGCAATGGGAACTCAGCAAACTCCGCCAACACAGGTTCTGATTGGGTTGGGTCTTTTTTTGACACTTTTTGTAATGGGGCCGACTTGGAGTGAGATTAATCAAAATGCTTTGCAACCTTATTTGAATGAAGAAATATCTCAAGTAGATGCCTTAAAAATGGCAGAAGCTCCTTTAAAGAGTTTTATGTTGAAGCAAACTCGAGAGAAAGATCTCTCGCTATTTGTGAACTTGGGGGATGGACAGAGGCCTATCGATAGTGAGGTGGAAATCCAATCCTTGATTCCTGCATTCATAATCAGTGAGTTGAAAACGGCATTCCAGATAGGTTTTTTGATTTACATTCCTTTTTTGATTCTTGATATGGTTGTAGCCAGCATACTTTTATCTATGGGAATGATGATGCTTCCCCCAGTTTTAATATCTCTTCCTTTTAAATTGATGTTGTTTGTGATGGTGGATGGTTGGTATCTCATCGTGGGTTCACTTATTAGAAGTTTTGGAGGTTAAAAACAATGACCCAAGCATTTATTGTTGACTTTGCAATGGAGAGTATTAAAACGACATTGCTTTTATCTGCACCCATGCTGGGCTTTGGATTGGTGACTGGTCTTGCTGTCTCCATCTTTCAGGCGGTCACCTCAATACAGGAGTTGACTCTAACCTTCATCCCAAAAATCTTGGCAGTATTTTTGTCGGTTCTATTGTTTTTCCCCTGGTTGATCCAGTTGATGATCACCTTCACCTCTAAAATTCTCATTAACTTTCCTGAATACATTCAGTAATGGACATATTCAACCTCAATTATGCTGAGTTTGAAAGGTTTTTATTCGTATTCTGCAGAGTAGGGGCTCTAATTATTTTTGTGCCAATATTAGGGAGCCGACAGATTCCCCTGACTTTGAAAGTCGGGTTAATATTTTTTATTTCCATTGTGACTTACCCGTTGGTAAAGGGCCAGCCATTACCAGAGCCGCGTGGTATTTTTGAGCTGACGGTTTTTCTCATGATGGATGTTCTTATCGGTCTGGCTATTGCGTACATTGCACGCCTTATTTTTGCGGCGGTACAGGTCGCTGGAACTGTTGTGGACTTCCAGATGGGTTTTGGAGTGGTGAATGTCATTGACCCGCAAACCGATACACAGGTTTCAGTTACGGCACAATTTCATAATATTCTGGCAGTGTTAATATTTCTTGTAACCGATGCCCATCATTTCATTATCCATGCAATTGTTGAAAGCTTTTTTATCTTAAACCCTTCCGAGATTGATTTCTCGAACATCACTCCAGAATATATGCTGCATCTTTTTTCTGGGACCTTTACCACAGCTGTGAAAATTGCGGCGCCCATCATGGCAATCCTTTTTTTTCTCAGTGTAGGTTTGGGTCTGGTTGCCAGAACCGTCCCTCAAATGAATGTTTTTATTGTGGGTTTTCCTTTGCAAATCGGCGTGGGGCTTTTAATGGTTGGTCTTTCGATATCTTTTTTCAGTACGCTGGTTCAGAACCAGATGTATGAGCTTCCTGTCAAGTTTATGGGTTTATTTCGAGGCTTATAGGTTAAAGAATAAAATATGGCTGATAACAATAAAGATCAAAAAACTGAAGAGCCTACATCCAAACGGATTACCGATACCGAAAAAAAGGGTAATTTTGCTCACAGTAAGGAGATTAATTCTTCATTCATTCTTCTTGCGGCTCTTCTTGGTTTTATGATTTTAGGTGAGCAAAGTACTCGCAACGTGATGGGTTCCTGGACTGATATGTTCGCCGAATCCTGGACTTTGCAACTGACTCCTGAAGAATTATACAAGGTTGCAGCAAATACTATGCAAGCATTTGTGAAAATCGTTGGTCCTTTCCTGATAATAATCATGCTGGCCGGAGTTATGTCGAACTTGCTTCAGATTGGTGGTTTACGTTTTTCTTCACATCCCTTAGTTCCTAAGTTTAATAAACTAAATCCTCTGGCTGGCTTCGGGAGAATTTTTTCAAAAAACTCAGTGATGGAATTATTTAAGTCTCTTTTCAAAGTTGGAATTATCTCAGTGATTTCTTATTACGTCATAAAGTCGCACTGGAAAGAAATTCCTCCTTTGATGGGGTTCGGTGTGGGGCAGGTGCTTTCATTTATGGGTTTCGTTGCGTTGGAAATTATTTTTAATGTTCTTTTGGTTATGATTTTTCTTTCTTTGCTAGATTTTACATTCCAAAAGTTTACTTATCTTGAAAACCTTCGTATGACAAAGCAAGAAATTAAAGAAGAAAGAAAAGAATCGGATGGTAATCCACAGGTCAAACAACGCATTCGTACGGTGCAAATGCAGATGGCGCGAAAACGTATGATGTCAGCTGTTCCGGAAGCGGATGTGATAGTCACCAACCCAACTCATATATCCATTGCGATTAAGTACGATACTGAGAATTTCGCGGCACCTCTTGTTGTTGCTAAAGGTGTTGGTCCCATAGCTATGCGAATTCGAGAAATTGCGAAAGAAAATGGAATTCCTCTAGTAGAAGATAAGCCATTGGCTCGCACCTTAAACAAAACTGTTGAGGTAGGGCAGATGATCCCAGCCAGCCTCTATAAAGCGGTCGCTGAGATTCTAGCGTATGTTTATAAACTTAAACATTCTTTTTAGGTATGAACCTTGCAATATATTAGTTTCAAAGGAATTGATCCGAAAATAAATATTCCAGTAATCAGGTCGCGGATCTTCAAATCCTTTGTTTAAAAGGTTTTTAGTCTTTTCTGTTGTTGTTTAGACAGTGTCAATATTTTGAAAGGTTTGAAGAATAAGTTATGGCGCAATCAGGTGTTATAAAACTTATGGCCCAAAGACCTCAAGAGTTAATGGTTGCGGCGGGAATTGTCACGATTCTGGGAGTTATGGTGATGCCTATCCCCACCGTATTTTTGGATCTTTTGCTTTCTTTTAGCATTACTTTTGCTTTGATTGTGCTCATGGTGGCGGTATTTATGCTTTCCCCACTAGAGTTTTCTGTATTTCCTTCTCTTTTACTTATTATCACGCTGCTAAGACTCTCCTTAAATATTGCTTCAACACGAATCATTCTTTTAAATGGAGACCGGGGTAGCTCTGCGGCGGGTCAGGTGATTGAATCGTTTGGTTCCTTTGTAGTGGGTGGTAATTATGTGGTGGGCACCGTCATCTTCATTATTTTAGTGATGATCAATTTTATTGTTATTACTAAAGGCTCTGTTCGCACTTCGGAAGTTGCTGCTCGTTTTACTTTGGATGCTATACCCGGTAAGCAGATGAGTATTGATGCAGACTTAAATGCAGGCCTTATTACTGAACAGGACGCACGCACACGAAGAAAAAACTTGGAACGTGAAGCAGATTTTTACGGAAGTATGGATGGTGCCATACGTTTTGTTCGAGGTGATGCAATTGCAGGTATTCTCATAACTTTGGTCAATATTATTGGTGGTTTTGCCATTGGTGTATTCCAGCAAGGCATGGATGCCAGTGAAGCTGCTCAGGTTTATACCTTATTAACCATTGGTGACGGACTGGTTTCTCAACTTCCAGCATTGGTAGTTTCTACTGCTGCAGGCCTAGTTGTGACCCGAGCTGTTTCGGATAAGAACTTACCTGGAGAACTTGTTAAACAGTTATTGGATCAGCCTTATGCATTTGTTATTGCGTCAGGTATCCTGTTCTTCTTTGGTTTGATTCCAGGCTTGCCACATTTTCCATTCCTTTTAATGTCCTTAGTAGCTGGATTTATCGCTTTTTACAAAATGCAGGACAATGAAAAAGTTGAACAGAAGCAATTACTTAAAAAAGAAGCCGATGCCAAAGTCCCGATTCCAGAAAAGGTCGAATCGATTCTTCCTCTTGATGTCATGGAGCTGGAAGTTGGCTACGAGCTTATTCCCCTTGTTGATGCTGATAGGAATGGAGAGCTTTTAGAGCGAATCAAATCTATTCGACGACAGTTTGCTCTTGAAATGGGCTTCATCGTTCCCCCTTTGCATATAAGAGATAACCTGCAATTAAAATCTAATGAGTATGCAGTTCTTATAAAAGGTGTCGATATTGCGCGAGGCTCTATCATGATGGGAAGGATACTGGCTATGAACCCCGGAACGACTGATCGCGAAATTGATGGCATAAACACTACTGAGCCTACTTTTGGGTTGCCTGCAGTATGGGTTCCGAGTAGTAAGAAACAGGAGGCACAGATGGCTGGTTATACGGTAGTGGATCCGGCAACCGTTATAACTACCCATATTAAAGAAACGATCAAACGACATGCGCATGAAATTATGGGAAGACAGGAGACTCAGGCACTTCTTGAAAAATTCAAGGAAACCAATCCAAAGGTGGTTGAAGAACTTATTCCTAATGCCCTAACTTTGGGCAAGGTTCAAAGAGTATTCCAAAACCTTCTCCGCGAACAAATTTCTATTCGTGACCTTAGAACCATTTTGGAAAAACTTTCCGACTATGCATCGTTAAGTCAGGATCCAGATGTTTTGACAGAATATGTTCGTCAAGGCTTGGCTCGACCGATCACCAAGCAATACCAATCTAATGATGGAACACTATCAGTCATGACTTTGGACAGGGGAATTGAAGATGCTATCGAAGGCTCCATACAAAGATCTGAAGGCGGAGCATTTCTGGCATTAGAACCCAATGTAGCGGAACGATTTTTGACTCGTCTTAAAGCGATGATTGAAAATATTACTCCTAATATTGAAACATCGCCAGTTTTACTAGCTTCTCCGGGATTGAGGATGCATATCCGCAAATTTACAGAGCGTTTTCTTCCTGAACTTGTTGTCATATCCCACAGTGAGGTAGCATCTTCAGTGCAAATTAAAAATCTTGGTGTCGTGGATTTAAATGCGAATTAAAAAGTTTACAGCTAATAACTACGACACTGCCCTAATAGAGGTAAAAAAGGCGCTAGGTGAAGATGCCTTGATTTTAAGTACTCGTTCGATTAAGCCTCCTACCCTCATGGCGGGTCGAAAGGAGGCAACGCGTGTCGAGATAACGGCCGCTGTCGAATATGTTGCCCCGATCATTGTGCCCTCAGCTAAGCTTTCTGATGAAAATGAATCGAGCGTGTTAAATGAAAAAGGAGATGTCGAGTTAAAATCTTTAATTTTCAATCTTCTTAGCCAAAGTGGTCAGGCGCAATCTTTGGGTCTTCAATCACATCAGTTTGATACTTATTCTCGTATGGTTGAAAATGGATTGGACGAAAAATTGGCAGCAAAAATTTTACAAAAAACCTTAGAACATAACACGCAGAAAAATATTAATTGTGGTAAAGATCCAGTCATGAATTTGATGAAAAAGGTTGTTCCTTGTAAGGGAGAGATTGACCTTAAGGCCGATGGACCTAAAATAGTCGCATTTGTTGGGCCGACGGGAGTGGGAAAAACCACTACGATAGCCAAAATCGCGGCAGAATATGCGCTTCGTCGAGGGCAAAAAGTGGTCCTAGTTTCTCTGGATACATATCGATTAGGAGCAATTGACCAACTGAGAGTTTATGGCGATATTATGGAAGTACCTTTTGAAGTGGCAGGGGGAAAGGAAGACTTGCGCCGTATTGTAGGAAGCCATTCGGATAAGGACCTTATTCTCATCGATACTACAGGTCGCTCACATCAGGATAAAGACTATTCAGGGCAGTTGAAGGAGATTTTTGATGAGGTAGGAGGGGTAGAAATCCACTTGGTTCTCAGTGTGACTGCTCAGGAGAAATTATTTGCGGCAACCTATCACCAGTTTTCCCCTATCGGAGTTGATCGGGTTTTATTCACCAAATTGGATGAAGGATTGAGCTTCGGTTCTCTATTTAACTTTAGTGTGCGTAATAGACTACCAATATCATATTTTACATCTGGTCAGCGAGTTCCTGAAGACTTGGAAGTTGCCAGACCGGACCGAGTAATAAGTTTGATTTTTAACTGAATTCAAGATAAATTAACGAACAAAGGTATGTTATGAGCAGTCAAGCAACTACTTTAAAAAGAATGGCATACGAGAAAATGAGAGGATCAAGCCTGAGGGTTTTGGCGGTCAGTAGTGGTAAGGGAGGTGTTGGAAAGACGAACTTCGTTGCCAACCTAGCCTATGCATTGTCCAAGAGGGGGGAAAAGGTACTCGTTGTCGATGCTGACTTAGGACTGAATAATATTGATATCCTTTTAGGGTTAGCTCCAAAAAAACATATCGGGCATCTCCTGTCTGGAGAAGCAACTGTGGAAGATATTATTCTTCATGGACCGGCTGATATTAATATCTTGCCAGCCGGAGATGGTCTGCAGGAGTTGACACAGTTGCCACCCGAAAAAAAAATACTTCTCATGGATGAGCTAGACCGTGTTAGTCAAGGGTACGATTTCTTGATTTTCGATACCGGTGCTGGCATTTCCAATAATGTTACTTACTTCTGTAGTGCGGCCCACGAGACAATTCTGATTGCTACGACAGAGCCAACTTCTTTGACTGATGTTTATGCCTTGATGAAGACACTCCACCTTAAACATGCACAAAAGCATTTCAGGATGGTGATCAATTCAGTTAGTTCAGAACGAGAAGCACAGGGGGTATATAGCAATTTGACGGCGGTCACGGATCGATTTCTTAAGGATATTTCTGTCGAGTACCTAGGTTATATTCTTCATGATGCCAATGTCCCTAAGGCGGTGCGCCAGCAAAAAGCATTTTTAGAATTGTACCCTTTTTCTAAGTTCAGCGTTTGTATTAATGAGTTATCAGAAAAAATTTCTAAGGAGAAACCCAGTCCTTTATCTAGTGAGAGGGATCAACCTTATTTCTGGCGAAGTGCCTTCCAAGTTCAATGAATCCAATTACTATTAAAAAGTTGGCTCTTGCGTTTGGTTTGTTAGCGTTTGGTATTCTAGCAATTGGAAGTGTTTTAATGGGAAGTCGGATCATAACAGGGGTTATTCGTGGAGGCCTTGGCGCATTGATCTTTGGTGGACTAATTTTGGGTTTTGCAAATTTATTTTTGCAAGAAGATGAAGATGCTTCGACCCAAGATATGAATACCAGCGATGATGATCCCGATAAAGGAAACCAGTTGGATCAAACAGCTTAAAGAAAGAAACCGTTAAATGGCACAAAAACAAGAAGCAATGCAGCAGATCGAAATTTCGGTTGAAAACCGTGAGGCCGTTATCAAGGAATATGCGCCGATGACCAAGTATGTGGCCAATCGGATAGCCATGCGCCTGCCTCCTCACATCGAAGTGGATGATTTGATCAGTGTTGGGGTGTTGGGTTTGATCGATGCGATTGATAAATATGATTCTACTCGTGGAGCTAAGTTTAAAACCTATGCAGAGTTCAGAGTTCGTGGTGCAATTCTTGATGAACTGAGATCGATGGATTGGGTGCCTCGATCCGTAAGACAGAAATCTACTGCTATGGATGGAGTTGTTCAGAAACTTCAGAACAAACTTGGGCGTCCACCAGAAGATGATGAAATTGCCGAAGAAATGGGTGTCAGCCTGGATGAGCTCTTTAGTACTTTAAATGAAACGAAGAGTATGCCCATACTTAGCCTAGAAGATATGGGGATCGCCAAGGAGTCGGGCGAACCGCAAAGTCTTCTCGATTGTCTGGCGGGAAAAGGAGATGCAGATCCTCAGACCCATCACAGACTTGTTGAGCTTAAAGAAATTATTGCTAAGGCGATTGATACTCTGCCAGAAAAAGAACGTCTGATGATTTCTCTTTACTATTATGAAGAACTCACCATGAAGGAAATTGGAGAAGTGTTGGGTATCACTGAATCCAGAGTCTCGCAAATCCACTCCAAAGCAGTGTTCAGACTACGTAATAAATTAAAGTCTATTATAGCTGAAGAAATGTAGCTTCTATTATTGGCGATTAAACTCATTTATAAAAACTACTTAGTCTCTTCGCCCTCAGGGCATAGAAACCTCAAGATTGCTGCCAGGACTTTTGCTTGCTGTGCCATATCATCATGAAGTAAACGCATGTTAGAAATTTTTTTTTCGATGATATTCGTAAAATATTTTGTAACCGCTCGTTCCCTTTGACTCGTTGGAAGTGACTGCAGTTTGGCAAGGCCAGCAAGATCTATCCAGAATCCTCTGCATTTGGAACATTGGTTAATTTCCGTATCTTGATCAGCGCTGAAAAAATGTCTATGTAGTAAAGTGTTTTCACAGCTAGGGCAAATATGCTCGGCTCCTCTATAAATTTTTATGCCCTCGGATCTTTCAATCATCAATAGTGATTTCCCTATACCAGGCTTAAGAGCTTGGATTTTTTTGAATTGAAACCTGTCAATCCATAATCCTCCACACTCTTTTCGGCAGGCTGCGATTTTGATGCCGGCGAACGAACTTACGTCTAGTTCACTATGACAGGCGGGACATTTCATGATTTTAATTTCAGTTTAGTAGATACGGGTTTCTTTCTCTTCCGAGGGACGCGTTTTCCAGCGGCGGTGGCCACACATCCAAAAGGCGGGATTTTTTCGGATAACATTTTCTATGAACTGTACGCATTGATGAGTCCACTTTAGAATATCATTTTCCTTGTTATCAGACTTCTCAAACTGAATTTCTGGGCCATACTCAATACGATAGGTACCTTTCTTCGTAGGATAGCAGAATAAAGGGAGAATAGGTGTACCAGTGCGATAACTTAACAATGCCAGCGACCGGGGTGTTGCAGCTTTTTTACCAAAAAAATCAACAAAAACTCCCCCTTTAGCTGTGTTCTGATCCATCATTACGGCAACACTCCTATTGCTTTTAAGTTCTCTTACAATTTTTAAAGGTGATTCATCTCGATAAATAATTTTGTTCCCAGAAGATGTGCGAAGTTTTTTTGTTACTCGATCCAGATAAGGGTTGTCCAGTTTTCTTGCGATGGAGGAAAGGGGACAGATACCAATATAACCATGAAACAAGCCCATAATTTCCCAGTTACCATAATGAGCCGTTAGAAAAAATATTCCTTTATTTTTCTCCAGACACTGGCTTAGTCTATCTAACCCAATAGGTTCTCCATCAATAAGTTTGCGCACTCGATTTTCTGTGTCTGCGGTTACCCAAAGACATTGCAAAGCCGAGACAGCCAGATTCTGAAAAGATTCTTTGATTATTTTATTTTTTTTAACAAATGATAGTGAATTCGTATAAATGATATCAAGATTGACTTTTGCTGATTGTTTGCGTTTCCCCGAAAAGTGAAAAGCCAAACTGCCTAACCTTTTTCCTGTTCTTACTACTGCTCGCTGAGAAAGGGGACGGACTAATAATAGTAATAAGTTGATAAAAATATATTCCAGGAAGTGCCGAGTGGATTTCACAGCGTTGATTTCATGCGAGGTTATTGTTCTGCAATAGCATGGGCGATAGCGTAATGTCGGTCATGCGAAATGGATATGTGAATTGACTTGAGATTCATTTTTTCAAACAGTATTTTTCCTCTGCCACCCATCTTTACGATGGGTTTTCCTGAATTCTGGTTGACGACTTCAATATCTTTAAAGCCTATATCATGATTGATGCCTGTTCCTAAACTTTTGGATACTGCTTCCTTAACGGCGAAGCGAGCAGCAAAATGCTTTCCGGGGTCTGCCTGAGACTGGCAATAATTAATTTCCCTGTCCGTGAATATTTTGTTCTCAAATCGAGGAGA
>MDSW01121529.1_pt1 | contig 11872 bp, 13 predicted proteins | sample 811171 | NCBI WGS metagenome assembly MDSW01 (sample SAMN05326641, study PRJNA326480) | marine metagenome | isolation source: seawater | place: Atlantic Ocean: North West | collected 2012
GCCGGACGCGCCATGCGGCGTTCCGGGCCTTGACCGTGGCTCGCCACGCTCGGCGGCCCGCGCCTTGCCTGACACGCCCGGTGCGGGCAATGCGACGTCATATCTTATGACGACACGCCCTGAGGCGCGGCGTTTCTACTCGTCGCTGTCAGCGGCCGGCTTCTTCTTAGGCTCGTCTGGCGCGAAGTCGTCTTCGGTGGGCTCGGCCGGGCGCGGCGCTTCCATGCTCGAGGACACGGGCGGCAGGTCCGGCTCGTCCAGAATCTCTTTGGACACCAGCCCTTCGGCGATCTCGCGCAGGGCCATGACCGACGGCTTGTCGTCTTCCCATTCCAGCTGGGAGACCGCACCGCGTGCCAGCTGCCGGGCTCGCTTGGAAGCGATGGCCGCCAGTTCGAACTTGTTGGTTACGTTGTCGAGACAATCTTCGACGGTCACACGCGCCATGGCGTTCTACCTCACTTGATCCAGCGCAATCGAGCATTATAGCCGGGGTGATCTCGGCTGGCCAACCTTCGACGACACGCGCTAGCGCTCGAACAACGCTTCGAGCTCATCCAGGGCACGGTCGAACGTGTCGTTGACGATCTGGTAGTCGTAATCGTCGGCGTGGGCCAGCTCGTCGTCGGCTTCGGCCAGGCGCTGGGTGATCGCGGCCTCGTCGTCGGAGGCTCGTGCCCGCAGGCGCCGCGCAAGCTCCGCCCGCGACGGCGGGCGGATGAAAATAGTCACGGCCTCCGGCGCCCGAGCCCGCACCTGTTCGGCGCCCTGCCAGTCAATGTCCAGGATCACGTCCTGACCGGCCGCCAGCCAGCGCTCGGTCTCGGCGCGCGAGGTGCCGTAATAGCGATCAAACACCCGGGCGTGCTCCAAAAACGCCTCCTCGGTGATCATCTGCTTGAAGCGATCCACGCTGACGAAGTGATAATCCACACCCTCACGCTCGCCCTCGCGTGCATTCCGTGTGGTGTAGGACACCGAGAAGCGTGCCGTCCGACCACGAGCGCCCAGGCGTTCGATCAGCGCCCGCGTGAGACTGGTCTTGCCCCCCCCCGAGGGCGCTGAAATGACATAGAGCTGACCGGGTGCGCCGGCCGCGGTTGGGAATTGATCGGACACGGTGCTTACTCGACGTTCTGAACCTGTTCGCGCATCTGTTCGATGAGCACTTTCATTTCTACGGCGGCCGCGCTGACATCGGCATCGGCTGATTTAGAGCCGATGGTATTGGCCTCGCGATTGAACTCCTGCATGAGGAAATCCAACCGCCGGCCGACCGGCTCGGCCTGCGACAGCGCGTCGGTGAACGCCGCGACGTGGGCACCCAGGCGATCCACCTCTTCGGCGATATCCATGCGCTGGGCGGCCAGCACCAGCTCAGTCTCCAGGCGTGTTTCATCCGCGCTGATATCCAGCTCGGCCAACCGCGCCCGCCATTTGGCGGCCAGCGCGTCGCGCACCATCGGCACGCGCTCGGCTACCTGGCGAGCATGGTCGGCGACACTGTCAGCGCGGGTGGTCAACATCTCGGCGATGCGAGCGCCTTCTTCGGCTCTACTGTCGGCCAACGCGGTCAGCGCGGGCTCGAGAGCGGCCAGCGCGTCAGACTGTAGCCGCTCGCCGTCAATATCGCTGGCTTGGCGAACGCCCGGATAATCCAGCAGCGCCAGGGCGTCGGGCGCGCGACAGTCGATCACCTGGGCCCGCACCTGCTCCAGCGCGCCGGCCAGCGCGTTCAGCCGCGCCTCGTCGATAGCGATCGAGCGGTCGGCCACGCCCGTGGCCAGGCGTGCGGTGACCTCGACCTTGCCGCGTTTGACGTACCGGCCCACAGCCTGACGTATAGCGCCTTCGATAGGGCGCAGGGCCTCGGGCAGGCGGCTGCTGACCTCGAGATAGCGATGGTTGACGCTTTTGAGTTCCCAAGTCAGCTCGCCCCACGCGGCCTGGACGTCATGGCGGACAAAGCCGGTTATGCTGCGGATCATGCGGTGCGCCTTGCATCGTCGAGACTGCCCTTGGCGGCCGGGCAGCGGGTTCTAAAGGCGCTGCAGTATGGCACAAGCGGCGCTGGTACAATGCGCGGCCTGTCTCAAAACGCCCTCACCGCCCATGTTCCAACGCCCCAGCGGTCGTGCTCCGGCCGATCTGCGCGCTGTCTCAATCCAGCGTCACTTCACCAAACACGCCGCCGGCTCGGTGCTGGTCTCGTTTGGCGACACGCGCGTGATCTGCACCGCCAGCGTCGAGGATCGCGTACCGCCGTGGCTGCGTGGTAAGGATTCGGGCTGGTTGACCGCCGAGTACGGCATGCTGCCCGGCGCCACCGGCTCTAGAAGCGGGCGCGAGGCGGCACGCGGCAAACAAGGCGGGCGCACGGTCGAGATCCAGCGTCTGATCGGTCGCAGCCTGCGCGCGGTGATGGACTTGAAAGCGCTCGGTCCGCGTTCGGTGACCATCGACTGTGACGTTATCCAGGCTGACGGCGGCACGCGCACGGCGGCCATCACCGGCGGCTACGTGGCTCTGGTCGATGCCATGAACAAGCTGGTGGCTGACGGCAAGGTCAAGGCCAGCCCGCTACACGGCCAGCTGGCCGCAGTATCCGTGGGCATCTACGAGGGTGAGGCCGTACTTGATCTGGATTACGCCGAGGACAGCCAGGCCGAAACCGATATGAACGTAGTGATGAACGAAGCCAGCGGCTTCATCGAGATCCAGGGCACGGCCGAAGGCCATGCCTTCTCCCGTCACGAGCTGGACGCCCTGCTCGGCCATGCCGAAAAAGGCATCGGTGAGCTGATCGAAATCCAGCGCGCCGCGCTGGCCGATACGCCATGAGTGCGCGCTGGGTCGTGGCCTCCGGCAACGCCGGCAAGATCGCCGAGCTGGCCGATTTGCTGGCCGGACTAGATATCGAGCCGATTTCTCAAGCCGAGTTTTCGGTAGACGACGCCGAGGAAACCGGCATCGCCTTCGTCGACAACGCGCTGATCAAGGCGCGACACGCAGCGACCGCGACAGGGCTGCCGGCAATCGCCGATGATTCCGGCTTGGCGGTGGATTATCTGGCCGGCGCGCCGGGCATCTTTTCGGCGCGCTATGCCGGCACTCACGGCGACGACGCGGCCAACAACGCCAAGCTGTTGGCCGAGCTGGACGGCGTGGAGCAGGCCGAGCGCGGGGCGGCGTTTCATTGTTGCCTGGTCGCGCTGCGCTCAGCGGCCGATCCGGCGCCGATCGTGGCCCACGGCATCTGGCGCGGCGAGATTCTGACCGCGCCCCGCGGCGAACACGGCTTTGGTTACGACCCGCTGTTCTGGGTCGCGGACGAGAACGCCAGTGCGGCCGAGATGACGGCGGCCCGCAAGAACGCCATCAGCCATCGCGGCCGGGCAATGACGCGTCTGCTCGATGAGCTGCGTGCCCGCGGCTGAGGCCACCTGCGAAACCCCGGCCGTGGCCGATCGCCACGCGGCCGGGCTGGCGGTCTATGTGCACCTGCCTTGGTGCGTGGTCAAATGCCCGTACTGTGATTTCAATTCGCATCGGGCGCCCGAGACGCTGCCCGAGCAGGCTTATGTCGACGCACTCGTTGCGGACTGGCACGCCCAGATCGGCGATGAAGACCGCGTTATCACCTCGGTGTTTATCGGCGGCGGCACGCCGAGCCTGTTCTCGGCCGCGGCCATCGGCGAGATTCTGGCCGCCCTGGATCGCGCCCCCGGGCTGGCCGCGGACTGCGAAATAACGCTAGAGGCCAACCCCGGCACTACCGAATACGGGCGCTTTACCGACCTGGCCGCGGCCGGCGTCAATCGTGTGTCGCTGGGGGTCCAGAGCTTCGACGCCGATCGTCTGGCCGCACTCGGGCGTATCCATGGCCCGACCGAGGCCCACCGGGCGATCGCCGACGTTCAGGCGGCCGGTATCCAGCACCTGAACTGCGATCTAATGTTCGGCCTACCCGGCCAGGACATGGCCCGCGGGCTGTCCGACGTCGAGACGCTGATCGCTGCTAATCCGGGCCATATCTCGTATTACCAGCTCACCTTCGAGCCGGGCACGCCGTTTGCCAAGCGCCCGCCGGCCCGCGCCGACGACGATACGATCGTGGATCTGTTCGAGGCGGCCGGCGAGCGGCTGCGTGCGGCCGGCTATGGCCAGTACGAGGTCTCGGCCTGGGGCGGTGATCATCAGTGTCGGCACAACCTCCACTATTGGCGTTTCGGCGACTATCGCGCGATCGGCGCGGGCGCACACGCCAAGATCACCGGCGCCGACGGCCGAATCCAGCGCGAGGCCCGCATGCGCTGGCCCACCGGCTATATGCAGAGTGCGGGCACATCGGCCGCCGTGGTCGAGCAGCGCGTGGTCTCGAAAGATGAGGCCCGCTTCGAGGCGCTGCTCAACGGTCTGCGCCTGCGCGACGGCATCGCCCGCGCAGACTATGAGGCTCGTACCGGACTCGCCTGGGCAGAGCTGACCGATCATGTCGCCCCGCTGGTCCGTCACGGGCTGCTCGACATGACCGAAACACGTCTGGCCGCCAGCGATGCCGGCTGGCCGTTTCTGGATGCGATTCTCTCGGAGCTTGTCTGATGATTGAAGAACCCGGTGTGACCTGTCCCTATTGCGGTGAGACGATCACGATCATGGTCGACACCACGGCGGGCAGCCAGCGTACGATCGAGGACTGCTTCGTTTGCTGTCAGCCCATCGAGCTCACCATCGAGATCGGCCCGGCCGGCGAGATCGAGATGATTACGGCTGAATCAGACGACGCATAAAGGCATCGGTTCCAGGCTGGCCCCAGTCCCGGTGGCCGTCTATACTCGAGCGTCGTTACACGACGACGTTCTGCAACGCGGCATCATGCGCAGGACGACGACTGCCCGGACGATATGGCCGAATACTCTCGCAAGCAGGAAGCACTGGATTATCACGAGCGCCCGCAGCCCGGAAAGCTCGGTATTTCGGTCACCAAACCGTTTTCGACCTACGGCGAGCTGTCGCTGGCCTACACGCCCGGCGTGGCCGAACCGGTCAAGGCGATCCGGGACAATCCCGAAGACGCCTATCGCTATACCTCCAAGGGCAATTTGGTGGCCGTGATCTCCAACGGCACCGCCGTGCTGGGGCTGGGCAATACCGGCGCGCTGGCCAGCAAGCCGGTGATGGAAGGCAAGGCGGTACTGTTCAAGAAGTTTGCCGACGTCGATGTCTTTGATATCGAGGTCGACGCCGACTCGGTCGAGGCCATGATCGACACGGTCAAGCGTATCGCCCCGACGTTTGGCGGCATCAATCTCGAAGACATCGCCGCCCCGGCCTGTTTCGAGATCGAAAACGCCCTCATCGAAGCCCTGGATATTCCGGTCTTCCACGATGACCAGCACGGCACGGCCATTATCGTGGGTGCCGGGTTGATCAACGCCCTCGAGCTGCAGGGCAAGACCCTGCCCGAGGCCAAGATCGTGTGCATGGGCGCGGGCGCGGCAGCAATCGCCTCCATGGATCTGCTGATCGAGATGGGGGCCGCGCGCGAGAACATTTATATGTGTGACAGCCGCGGCGTCATCCATGATGGCCGCGACGACCTGTCCAAATACAAGGCCAAGTTCGCCACCACCACCGACAAGCGCACGGTGGATGATGCGATGGCTGTGGCCGATGTCTTCATCGGCCTGTCCGGGCCGGATACGGTATCCAAAGACCAGATCGCAGCCATGCCGGCCAAGCCGGTGGTCTTTGCGCTGTCCAATCCCAATCCGGAAATTACGCCGGAAGACGCCAAGAGCGTTCGTGATGATCTGATCATGGCCACCGGCCGATCGGACTATCCCAACCAGATCAACAACGTGCTGGGTTTTCCTTATATCTTTCGCGGGGCGTTGGACGTGCGCGCGGCACGCATCAACATGCCCATGTGCGTGGCCGCGGCCCGCGCCATGGGCGAGCTGGCCCGGCGCGATGTGCCCCAGACGGTGCTCGAGGCCCATGACAAGGACGAATTGTCGTTCGGGCCCGACTACATCATTCCCAGCCCGTTCGACCCGCGTCTGATCGATTTCATACCGCCGGCGGTGGCCGCGGCAGCGATCGAAACCGGCGTGGCCCGATCCGAGACCCCTTCGCATTACCCGCAACCGGCGATCGATATCAACGATCAATAGGTTCGCCCTGGCATTATTCGGGAGATAGCAGTATGGCCAAGAATTTTCAGATCAGCGACGGCGAAGGCTCGACCACCGAGCTCGGCCTGGTAGAGCCCACTCTGGGCACGCCCGCGGTCGACGTCCGTGGCCTGGCCGGCAAACAGGGCGTATTCACATACGACCCGGCGTTCACGGCCACCTGCAGCTGTGACTCCGATATCACTTTCATCGACGGTGATGCCGGCAAGCTGATGTATCGCGGCTACTCGGTCGAACAACTGGCCGAACGCTCGAGCTATCTCGAGGTGTGCTATCTGCTGTTGAACGGCGAGCTTCCGTCGGCCGACGAGATGGAGACCTTCCGGGACGCCATCACGCACCACACGATGATCAACGAGTCGTTGGTCAAGTTCTACGACGGCTTCCATTACGATGCCCATCCCATGGCCATCATGACGGGGATCACGGGCAGCCTGTCGGCGTTCTATCACGACACCACGGATATCCGCGATCCCGAGCATCGCAAGATCTTTGCCCATCGCATGATCGCCAAGATGCCCACCATCGCGGCGGCCGCCTACAAGCACTCTGTGGGCCAGCCCAAGATCGGGCCCAAGAACGATCTGGACTATGCCTCGAACCTGCTGCGCATGATGTTCGCCGTGCCGGCCGAGGAATACGAGGTCGATCCGATCGCCGCCAAGGCGCTGGACGTCTTGTTCATGCTTCACGCCGACCACGAGCAGAACGCCTCGACCTCGACCGTGCGCATGGCCGGCTCCACGGGCGCCAACCCGTACGCCGCCATTTCCACCGGCATCGCCGCCCTGTGGGGGCCGGCCCACGGCGGCGCCAACGAAGCCGTGCTGAACATGCTGGCCGAGATCGGTGACGCCTCGCAGGTGTCCAAGTATCTCGACAAGGCCAAGGACAAGGACGACCCGTTCAAGCTGATGGGCTTTGGTCACCGCGTTTACAAGAACTTCGACCCTAGAGCCAAGGTCATCCGTGGCTACTGTCACCAGGTGCTCGAGCACTACAACATGCAGAATAACAAGCTGTTCGAGCTGGCCCTGGAGCTCGAGCGGGTGGCTCTGGAAGACGAATACTTCGTCGAGCGCAAGCTCTACCCCAACGTCGACTTCTACTCCGGCATCATCTATCAGGCGCTGGGCATTCCGGTGAACATGTTCACCCCGATGTTCGCCATCGCCCGGACCGTGGGCTGGGCCGCGCACTGGTGCGAGATGATGGCCGATCCCAAGATGCGTATCGCCCGGCCGCGGCAGGTATACACCGGCTACGATCTGCGTGACTACGTCGATATCGACAAGCGATAAATCCGACGTCGAAACCCCGACCACGGCCCGCCTGCGGGCCGTGGTGTGCCGGGAATGCGACTGGGTGGCCGCCCTGCCGCAACGGGCCGAAGGCCAACGCGCGTCCTGCCCGCGATGCGGCCATCACCTGACCGAGGCCGCCCAGCGCGATGCCCAGAAGCCATTAGCGTGGGCGATTGCCACGCTGGTCGCCCTGGGACTGGTGTTCTGTTTCTCGTTTCTGAGCTTTTCAGCCTATGGCGTGGGCCACGTCATGGCTTTTGGCGATACCTGGCATGCGCTGACCGCAGACGATTACGGCACGCTGGCCGTGGTTATGCTGGCGTTTACTGCAGCGTTTCCGGCGCTGTATCTGAGCGTTTTGATATATCTGTGCAGCGCGATACAGCTCGGCCGACCCTTGCCTGCGCAGGTAGCGCTGGCGCGCACGCTTCGGCCACTCGAACCGTGGATGATGTCTGATGTATTTATCGTCGGCGTGCTTGTGGCGCTGATCAAGATCGTGTCGCTGGCCAGCATTCAGGTGCATACCGGCTTTATCGCTTTCTGTGTGTTTTCAGTGTGCATGCTGCGCACGAGCCAGCTCATCGACTGGACCAGTCTGTGGGACAGGCTTGCCCCGCGCCCCGACGCATCTAAAGATATCCGCACCGGCATGAGCGCGCGCGCTCAGGGCGTGGTGGCGTGTCGCGGCTGTGATACCGCGTTTGTCGCCGATCACGGGCCGCGCTGTCCGCGCTGCAACAAGCGCCACCGCCTGCATCGCATCGATCGTGTTCAGCTAACCTGGGCTTTGCTGGCCACCGCCACGCTGGCCTATATCCCGGCCAATCTGTACCCGGTGCTGCTCACCACGCAGCTCGGCAACTCTGAGCCTCAGACGATTGCCGGCGGCGTGCTGCATTTGCTGCACGCCGGTGACTGGCCGATCGCCGCGGTGATCTTTATCGCCAGTATCGTCGTGCCGATCTCCAAGATCGCAGCACTTGGCTGGCTGTGTGTCGTGGCGCGCCGGCCCCATGCCGCGGCCAGCCATTCGCGGATGCGCCTGTTCCGGGTCACAGAAAAAATCGGGCGCTGGTCGATGATCGACGTCTTCGTGGTCGCCACGTTAGCCACGCTGGTCCAGGCCGGCAGCCTAATGTCTATTTCGCCGGGGCCCGGGGTTATCGCCTTTGGTCTGGTCGTGATTGTCACGATGATCGCGGCCCATACATTCGACACGCGGTTACTCTGGAGTGACCGTACCCACACCTGGGGCCCGGCCGAGACATCGGCGTACCCCGCACATCACTCGAGCGCATGAGCGACAAGCAACGCCCGCACGACGCGAGTTCCCCATCGGACACCGCTGATCTCAGCGCCGACGCCGGCCGGCGCATCTCGCCGGTCTGGCTCATCCCGCTGGCCGCGGTGCTGATCGGCGCGTGGCTTTTGTATGACAGTTTTAGCGACCAGGGCCCGGAAGTCACCCTGTCGATTCCCACCGCCGAAGGCATTGAAGCCGGTTCGACCAAGGTCAAGGTGCGCAGCGTGGACGTCGGCAAGGTCGAGAAGATTGCCTTGGCCGACGACTACGACGGCGCGACCCTCACCGTGCAGATGAATCCGGACACGGCCAAGCTGTTGGGCCCGGATGCCAAGTTCTGGGTCGTCAAACCGCGCGTGGGCCCGCAGGGTATCTCCGGGCTCAATACGATCTTGTCCGGAGCCTATCTGCAGCTGCGTCCGGCCAAAAAGGCCACCGACAAGCGACGCTTCACCGTCGAGGATAATCCGCCGCCGATCTCGACCCGTCAGCCGGGTGTGAGCATCAAGCTGGTCAACGACGGCGATAACACGCTGTCGGTGGGCGACCCGATCGTGTATCAGGGGCAGAACGTCGGCCAGATCGAGGCCAGCGAATTTTCGGTCGAAAACCGACAAACTGTGTATTCGGTGTTCATCCGCAAACCGTTCTCCGACCTGGTCACCGCCGCCACACAGTTCTGGCTGCGCTCGGGCGTGGATCTGCATCTGGGCTCGGACGGCGTCAACGTACAGCTCGGCTCGCTGCAGAGCGTGCTGGCCGGGGGCGTGACCTTTGGCCTGCCGGACGGCGTGGCGGCGGGCGATACCGTGGCCAACGGCGATCGTTTCAAGCTTTATGCCACCCAGAACGCGGCGGTACAGGATCGCTTCGACCGCAAGCTGGAATATGTGGTGTTGCTCAACGACTCGGTTCGCGGGCTGTCAGCCGGTGCGCCGGTTGAATATCGTGGGCTGCGGGTCGGCACGGTCGAAGAGGTTCCGTTCTATATGGATGGCTTCGAGCTTTCCAGCTTCTCGGGCTTTCGGATACCCGTGCTCATCGCGATCGAGCCACAGCGCCCGAGTCTGGCATGGGCCGACTGGAGCGACGAGAAATGGCGGACGCGTCAGATCGATTTCTTCAAGAACGGGCTGCGCGCGACCATCAAGTCATCCAACCTCTTGACCGGCGCCATGTTCATCGATCTGTCGTTTGACGATCGCGACGAGAGCTATGAAAAGACCACGGTAGGGGGTTATACCGTCTTCCCGAGCGTGCCCAGCCAGATCACCAGCATCCAGGAGCAGATCTCCGATCTGATGGACAAGCTGAATCAGATCGACGTCGGCCCGATGATTCGACAGTTCAAGAACAGCGTGTCTGAGGTTGAAGCCACGATTTCCACGCTGCACAAGACCACCGACGAGGTAAACAAGCTGCTGCGTCAGCCGGCTACACAGAACATGACGCGGGACATCAGCGACACGTTGGGCGAGTTGCAACAAACGCTGGACAACTTCCAACAGGGTGCACCGGCCTATCGCCAGTTCAACGATACGCTGAACCGCCTGAACCGCATGCTGGACGACGCCGCGCCGTTGACGAAAACCCTCCGGGACCATCCCAATGCCCTGATCTTCGGCCGGCCAGACGGCGAAGACCCGGTGCCAAGAGCTAAACCATGACCATGAGATCGCGCCTCGCCGCCTGCTTGAGCCTGCTGACGTTAGCGTTTCTGGCCGGCTGTGCCTCGGCCCCCGACGCCGGCACATCGCTGTTCGTTCTCGACGACGGCCCGGCGCCGGCTGCCGGCACGCCGATCGATAACGCACCGACCCTGGCCGTCGGCCAGGTGGCCGTCGCCGACTATCTCAATCAGGGCGGCATCGTATTCCAGACTGCGCCGTACAAAGTCGTCATCGCCAACAACAATCGCTGGGCGGCGCCGCTGGCGGGCCAGCTGACCGATACGCTGTACAACGTCATCAGCCAGCGGCTACATAACGCCAACGTACAGCGGGGCAAGGCGCGCGGCGATTCGGCCTACGAATTGATCACGCGCGTCGAAAAGTTCTACGGCAGCGAGGACGGACAGGCCCATATTGCCGGCGTATGGATGTTGCGCAACGATCAGGGAGCACTGGTGCGACGCGAAAACTTCCAGCGCGATGTCGATTTGGATCAGGACGGCTATCCCGCGCTAGTCGACAAACTCTCACAAGGCTGGTTGGAAGTCGCGGCCGGCATGGCCCCGCCACTTTCTGCCAGCCTGGTGCGATGAGTTAATTTCTTCTACGGGCACGGCTGGCCGGCCCAGTCACTTCGAGGTAAATCATGTTTCGTACGTCAAAATGCTTTTCGGCTCGTCCCGCGCTGACCGCGGCACTGCTCGGCGCACTCACGCTCGTCGTGGCACTGCCGGCAACCGCGGCCCAGGATGCGACCACGCCAAATACCGGCGCCACCAACGCAACGGCCATGAGTCCGTCAAAAACCGGCGAGACATCGACCGCACGCGAGGATCATACGGCGGCCGGCCTGCAGATGAGCGATCAAAGCGTCGCAGGCCGCGAGCTGCTGGTTCGCTCGGCCGATCTTCCCGACCCCGGCTGGATCGTAATCCACTATCGCAATAAAGACGGGCAGCTCTCAGGCGACCCGATCGGCACGCTGCACCTGTCAGCCGGCCACTACGAGAACATCACCGTGACGCTAAACGCGCCGGTCAAGGCAGGCGAGACGCTGGTCGCGATGCTGCACTCACAGGGCCCCGGACAGGACGAGACTTACGGCGACGCGGCCACGCACCACGCGATAAAGAAGGCCGACGGCGAGCCGGCAAAAGCCGAGTTCGAGATCACCAGGCCGGCCGATGAGCAGGATCAGCCGGTGGCCGCTAGCTCGGGCGCAATCAGCCAACCGAAGCAATAACGAGCGCACCCATCGCGCATAAAAAAGGCCGCTTTCGCGGCCTTTTTTTGAAAACCAGCGCTAGGGTCTGTTGAGGTTTCATACGAGTCCGCGCCAAGCGCTGTTTTGCGGCAAGACGAGGCGTAGCGCGCGCCGCGCAGTCATTCTGCGTA
>MDSW01105857.1_pt1 | contig 11871 bp, 2 predicted proteins | sample 811171 | NCBI WGS metagenome assembly MDSW01 (sample SAMN05326641, study PRJNA326480) | marine metagenome | isolation source: seawater | place: Atlantic Ocean: North West | collected 2012
AAAATACGATAAAGTATTAGAGCCCTTTGATGTTCGAAAAGCAGAAATAGATCTTGTTCAATATGGTTCTGACGAGACTAAAACACACCGCAAAATCAAACATATATTGGGCGCAAACCAGCATGGTAAAGTAGGTAAATTACTTGTCAGCGAATTATTTACGGTTGGGCAGGGAGGATGGTCTGGCTTTCCAAGTCACAAACACGATACTGATCGCCTTCCGGATGAAACTAGGCATGATGAAACTTATAATTTCCGTTTCAAACCAAACTATGGCTCAGGTCTGCAAATGCTTCAAAGGGAAGATAATAAACCTGGTGATGCTTATCATATTATGGACGGATCAACGATGTTAATCGATAAAGGTTACCACCCTTGCGCTGTTTTACCTGGCTACGAAATGTATTATTTTACCATACTTGGTGGTTTGAGCCAAAGATCTCTTAAGCAGTATTTTCAACCTACACATGAAGAGCAACTACATACAATTCCTGGTATAATGGATATGGTTGCCAAGTTTAAATAATGCTTGTAACCCTCAGAGATACTTTGCAAAAAGCTTTAAAGAATAATTATGCTGTCGCAGGTTTGGTTACGCTTGGCTGGGAAGATATGATGGCTTATGTGGAGGCTGCTGAAAAAGAAAATTGCCCTGTAATTTTGCAAGCTGGACCGTCTTGTAGGCAGCACACGCCACTCCCAGTCTTAGGTAAAATGTTTAATTATTTAGCTGAAAATACACATGTCCCGGTTGTAGCTCACCTTGATCATGGTTACACGCAGGAAGAATGTAAAATTGCTGTTGATAGTGGTTTTAGCTCGATAATGTTTGATGGTTCGAAAAAAACTTTAAGTGAAAATATAGATCAAACAGCGAAAATTTGCGAATTTGCTCACGCTGCAGGCGTTTCTTGCGAGGGAGAAATTGGATTTGTTGGATATTCCGGTGCAGAGGGGTCATCCGGAACGGATCCAGTTGAGGCATCTAAATTTGCTCTAGATACAAAAATAGATGCCATGGCAATCTCAGTTGGAAATATTCATTTACAGGAAAATAATGAAGGCGGATTGGATGAAGATCGTATAAGAGCAATAGAAGAGGTCACTGATGTTCCCTTAGTAATTCATGGTGGTTCTGGCGTGCCTGTCTCGCAAAGAACATGGTTGTCGCAAAACTCAAAAATTTGTAAATTTAACATCGGAACTGAACTTCGGTCTTCGTTTGGCAATGCTTTGCGTGAGGCCGTGAATGTCGACCCAGAACGCTTTGACCGCGTTCAAATATTGAAGGATACCCATGAACCACTTGTTGAAAAAACAAGAAGTGTTTTGAGGGCCTTTAAAGCCGTTAACTCGTAGAGGTGGATAATATCTAGAAGAAAACCTATATGTCAAATTAGCAATTACGGTATTTTTTATGACTTCAATAAAAGCTAAAACAACCAAAGGTAAAATTGAAAGCTCTGCTCGCTTTAGTGTAGCACCTATGATGGACTGGACCGACAGGCACTGTCGCTACTTTCATAGAAAATTCACTAAAAGGGCTCTTTTATATACTGAGATGGTTGCGGCAGCGGCACTCATTCAGGGAAAGGCTTACCATCTACTTGACTATTCTGAGGAAGAACATCCGGTTGCTCTTCAACTTGGTGGTTCTGATCCTATTCAACTTGCAGAAGCCGCTTCAATTGGTCAATCACGTGGCTATGATGAAATAAATTTAAACGTCGGTTGTCCATCTGATCGTGTTCAATCCGGTTCATTTGGTGCTGTATTAATGAAAAACCCGAAACTTGTCGCATCATGCTGTGAGGCGATGAAGAAAAGTACTTCGGTAGACATAACTGTGAAATGTCGCATTGGAGTAGACGATCAAGATCCTGAACAAATTTTACCGGAATTTTTAAATTACATTTCAAATTCTGGAATAATTAGGGTTATAATTCATGCCCGTAAAGCTGTTCTTAAAGGTTTGAGCCCAAAGGAAAACAGAGATATTCCGCCATTGGATCATGAATTAGTCTTTAGGATGAAAGAAAAATTTCCTAATCTTCACATTTCGCTTAATGGCGGCGTGACAAGTCTGAGCGCCGTTAATGAGTTACTTACAAAGGGGATTGACGGAGTTATGATTGGTCGATCTGCCTATCAGCAGCCTACGCGGGTTCTTTCAGAAGTTGATAGACAGATTTTCGAAGAAGAACCGATAAGGTCTCCATTTGAAGTCGCTGAAGAAATGCGTTCATATCTTAAAGAGCATTTTGACAATGGGGGAAAACCTCATCAAGTGACGCGACATATGATTGGTTTATTTCATGGTTTGCCTGGAGCAAAAATTTGGAGGCAATATCTTTCCAACACTCTAATTCATAATAATATTGATTTTTATGATGAAGCCTTGGTCGCTGTAAATAATTCAATGAATAAGTCAGCTGCTTAGTAAACTATCTGTCGCTTTTAAACTTAACTTGACTTTTCACGGGCGTAATTTATCACAACATACGCTTTTAGAACATTTGCTTTAAATTTCTGGATTTATTTTTCCAAAATGTAGTAATAATTTGATTTTTTATTGAATTATGTGTATACACAGGTTGACAGTTAGACGATTTTAACAGGTCCGAGACAAAAAGTATTTAATATCAATTATGTGGATCGCAAAATTAACTAATTGTTGGCGGGTCAAGTGAGCAGTAAATTGTCCCTCCCCCAAGCATTATTGCTTACTTGTCCGCATTTAAATTTTTTTAATTGTAATATTCACGATGTGGTGCGGGTGAAGTAACATGTCTATCTGGCTCACCGCTTGCAATGAAATTGTCCTTTTATTTTAAAAAATTGTTAAAAACTTTACTATTTTTGTCGTTATTCCGACTGAGGCATTACAATTTTGACTTTTTTATTTTATGATATAACGATATATCTTATAGATAGATAAGTCATAGGCAGGCTATATAAAGAGCAGTGCATCGATCGGGGGACTGAATGCACAACAAACGTCTGCGTTCTTTTGACAAGCACATTTGTCTCAACAATCTTTGTAATTTGACTGATTTTTATAAAAAACCAGTTTTGATCACCTGTGGCCAAATCAATTCAAGCTTGATCAAATTTGCATTTTTACAAAACAATTAAGGTTCAGAATTAATTGGCAAAAAAAGTAACAAATATTCATTTACCAAGACTGGTTGTTTCTAAATCTACTGCGTTTACCGCTAGTACCTCAACTCTTTCATTAGTGGCGCTTTCCGCGTGTAGGTCACCTTTTGTCCCAATGAGTGAAGCGCAAGGATCAGTCATTAAAGGTCCTTTAAGCAATGCAATTGTATTTTTTGACTATAATTACGACGGTGTTGTTAATGAGTTAGAACCCTTTATTAGAACTGACGAGGATGGTTTTTTTTCTTTGAAGGGTAAACTTGGATATAGTTTCACCGTTCTCACTGATGAAACGACAGTTGATGCCTCTTCCGGAGAAATTTTAGCAAACGTCACTCTCTCGGCACCAAACGGTTCGTCTATCATATCTCCCACGACAACAATAATGGAAGAAACAGGATTAAATGCCGAGGAGGTAGCCGTTGTTCTTGGACTTCCGGATGGAATTGACCCCACGCAGTTTAATCCGTTTGGGGATGATGTTGACCCAGAACAAGCGCTAGCCGTAGAAAAGATAGCACATCAGGTTATGAATACTGTCACAGCTTTGTCTTCGGCTGTTGAAGGCGCGGGTGGTGATATTGGAAATTCATTTAAAATTGCATTGGACTCGGTTGCAGACGCTGTCATGGAGCGAGGAGAAAGCCTTCGCTCAAATCCAAACTCAGAAAATTTAAGTATTGACTTCACGGACACTGAGGAAATCGCTTCAATTGCATCTAAAACTGCCGAAAAAATGGATAAGCAGGGCATTGGTGACAGAGGTGTTTTTGAAAAAGTTGCTGGACAAATTGGAAAAGCAATTAAAAACGTAAATAGCTCAGTTAAAGAAGTTAAAGATATTTCATCTGTTGAAAGTAAAGCTACCTTCGGTCTGAGCGGTGAATTAAGAGAGCAAATCAAAACTGCAACTAAAGATCCAGAAACTAATTTAGACGCAATTAAATTTATCAATGCAGAATTAGTCGATGAGGCAGCCATTGAAAAGAAAAAATCTCTCTTGGAAGATCTTAACAAAGCAATAAGTGGAGAAATTACCGAAAAGAAAAATTCTCATTTAGAAAACTTAACTAACTACTCTGGTGCTGTTATTAAAGGGCCTTTGGAAAACGCTTTAGTATTTTTAGATTATAATAAAGATGGGGTTTTAGATCCCGGAGAGCCTCAAACTAGGACAATTGAGGATGGTACATTTGCCTTCGAAAATGCAAGAAGTGAAATGCCTTTCACAGTTTTAACGGACGAAACAACAATAGATACTTCGTCTAATCAAATATTTTCTGGCGTTACTCTTAAATCACCCGTGGGATCTGCAATTGTTTCTCCGCTTACTACATTGATGGTCGAGGCAAAATTAGATGCTGCTTCTCTTATCAAAGTTTTGGGACTTCCCGATAGTATAGACCCAACGCAATTTAATCCCTTTTCAGCTTCAGCTGAGCAAAATAGTGCACTTGCCGTTGAGATTACCTCTCATCAAATAATGTCAACGATTATTGCCATAAAGACAGTACTTGAGGGCGCAAATACTGATCCAAAAACTAGTTTTGAAACAGCTTTAGAGACTTTTGCCGAAGTTATTAAATCGAAGGCCTTATTGGACGAACCTGTTGTCATAAATAACAACTATAAAGTCACAGTAGCTGGTGTGGATGGAAGCAACAAGTTTCTTTTAAACGGAGAGCCTGCTCCCAATTTAAACCTCGTTCAAGGTCAAACTTATATCTTTGATGTATCTGATACCACAAATACTAACCATCCTTTTAGATTTAAAGACTCATCGGGAAAAATAATTGAGGTCCTATCTAGTGGAACAGAAGGTCAGTCAGACGCATCCGTTACCCTTATCGTTCCAACTTCTGGCGCTCAACCAGCGCTATATTTTTGCACCAACCATGGGGAAGCAATGGGAGCAGATATTTCGACTGCTGGCAGTACTCAAGACAGTGCAAAAACGGAAATAAAAACTTTTTTTGACTTCACAGATTCTGCTGAGATTAGAAAATTGATCGATCTTGCAATAGAAAAAGCAAACGCCCAAAAAGCAGATATAAATGAATTTGATAATGCGGCTGACTTACTTTCGTCAGCAATTTCGAACGTTAATTCATCATTAACAGGATCAAAAGACTTACTATCACAAGAAAGCATAGATTTATTTTCTCAATCATTTTTATTAAATGAGCAAATTCAATTATTTATGAAGGATACCGAAGCTAACAAACAAGAGCTAAAGTTCGCTGATATTAAACCAATAGAATTTGAAATACCTGAATCGTTTTCGGGACAAATGATAGTACAAGCCGGTGAATATGTGCATATGGATTATGCTGCAATAGACGCTGATACCAAAGTTACTGATATTGAGTTTAGATTTCAAAATGAACTGGGTAACTCTATTTCTGTTAGAGATGGAGACCAAGAAGGTATTGCGTCTGCACGCATAAGTAATAATCAGATGAACGGTTCTTACAGCCTTAAAAGCGTAACTGTAAGAGATCATGGTTATAATTCAAATCGTATTGAGTACCGCGAAGATGGTACTACCCAACTTTATGATAATATAAATCACACTTGGATTTATGGCGAACACCTTTTTGACTTTGCTACTGTCGCAATAAAAGTTGAAGGCGGGGTAGAACCTCAAACGGACTTCACACCACCTTCTTTAACATCATACTCGATTTCTCAAACCGAAATTGAGGCTGGAAAACGATTAAAGATAGATTTCGAAGCAGAAGATTTAAACTCAGAGCTTGGTAGCATTGATTTTCGTTTCCAAAATGAACTCGGCAATTCAATTTCTATCAATGGTGACGGACAACTTGGTGTTGCTAGCGGACAAGTAAGTCAAAATCAGATGAATTCTGAATATAAACTCAAATCAATCCAGATTTCAGATAAGGCGTATAATTCAAACCGCATTGAATATCGAGAGGATGGAACGACCCAAGTTTATGATAATGTTAACCATACTTGGAATTATGGAACCCACGATTTTGATTTCTCCAAAGATTCTGTAACTGTAAGTGGAGGAAGACCGCCACAAACTGATTTTACACCGCCTGAATTGGTTTCGTTCAAACTTGAGGAAGCAGATATATCTGCCGGAAAACGTTTACACATAGATTACCAAGCTAAAGACGCAGACGCAGGCCTCAGGCAGATAGAATTTCGTTTTCAAAATGAATTTGGAAATTCAATATCCGTTTATGATTATGATCAAGATACTACAGCATCGACTAAAATAGGAAAAACTCAATTAGTTGGAGAATATCAGTTAAAAAGTATACAGTTATATGATAGCGCATATAGCTCAAATAGAATTGAATATAAGGATGACGGCACCACCCAAGTCTACGACAATGTAAATCATATTTGGATTTATGGTTCCCACGATTTTGACTTCTCCGTTAATTCTTTAAATGTCACCGATTACGTTCCTTATCCGGATCCTCAAACTGATTTTACTCCACCATCACTTGTTTCCGTAAAGTTTGACCAAGAAAAAGTTTCATATAATGAAAAATTTTCTGTAAATTATGAAGCCCTCGAGACAGGTTCTGAATTTGACAGTATGGAAATTCGTTTTCGTAACTCTGAAAATGGAAGTTCCTTTTATGTTTATGATAATGACGACGACGGAATGGCCAAAACAAGCATAAATAATGGAATGAATGAAGGTGATTATAGCATTGATTTTATTAGATTACGAGACGATTTAGGGAATAGAATTACCTACAAACGGGACGGAACAACAGAATATACTGATCAATCAACTAATAAAACTGTATATGAAACGCATGAATTCGATTTTGACAGTCAATCCGTTGAAGTCGTCAGCAAGGATCCTCCTCAAACTGATTGGACTGCACCGGTATTAAACTCATTAAAAATTAGAGACATAGATATAGTTCATGGTGAAAGGCTTATTATCGACTATAGCGCTGATGATGTTGGAAATGAAATAAATAACGTCAATTTTTACTTTAGAAATGAGGACGGAAATACTTTTTCCATAAATGACTCCTCTGATATCGGCGTCGCCTATGGAACGCCCCAGACATATCAAAAACCAGGCACCTATTCTCTTTATCGGGTGACTTTGAATGATACAGCAAAAGACGATAACTCAATAACCTATAAAGAAAGTGGAAGAACGGAGTGGTATGACGATACCTATAAATCGTCAATAAACGGTGAGCATTCCTTCGATTTTAGCGAATATTCATTCAATCTTACTTCCCCTGAGGGCGAACAAACGGATTGGGAGCCACCTGTGCTCGTCTCTTTGGCTCCTCGAACAGAGCAATTTGAACATAACCAAAGAGGTCATATTGACTACGTGGCCTATGACGAAAATTCGAAAGTCGAAACCATAACGTTCTATTTTAACAAAGAAAATGGACAATCCATTTATTTTCAGGACAGTCATTACGATGGAGTAGCGTCAAATTCTTATGGTAATTGGAAGCAAACGGGTTTGTATGAATTGGAACGCGTACAAATTTCAGATACTCAAAATCAAGAAAATCGCATTAATTACCGAAAAGACGGGACTACGGATTTTTATGATCACCAAAGTGGGTCCACTATTTATGGTGAGCACACTTTTGACTTTAGTGAGTATTCAATTTCACTTGTTGAAGACTCTTCGGATGATACTGCAAGGAAATCCGATTTAACTGCTCCAGAGCTTACTTCATTTTCATTTTCTGGAATAAATATTGCGGAATTCAAGCCTGCAGAAACACCAAATCCTGAAGAAGAGGTCATAATACCATACCCTGATTTCAAAGCTGCCGCTGGCGATACAATTTATATATCTTACGACGCTGTTGATGAACTAAACGAAGTTAGTTCAATCAATATGAGATTTAAGAACGAAGATGGTCGATCCATATATGGTTATGACAGTGATAATGACGGTTTCATTAGTGTTCGGTTGGATAATAACTTAGAAAATGGGACGTATACTTTAGATTATATTCAAATCTACGACGACGCTAATCCATCTAACAATATACGCTATAATTCTGATGGCCGGACACAGTACTATGATCGTGTAACGAGCAAGACAATTTATGGAAATCACGATATGCCTTTGGACACTTTCGAGATTGCCGTTACTGAAGGAAAGCCCAAGCAGACTGATTACACACCCCCGGATCTTTCAAGTGTCAGCTTATCCAGCACAACTGATTTAACGAAAATCGATGCGACTGCGGGTGAACGCACAAAAGTTTATTACACAGCTAAAGATGCTGATAGCGGTATTGGGAATGTAAGTATTGAGTTCAGAAATGAAACAGGTGTTAGAATTTATGGCTATGATTATGAAGACGACGGAGTTATTTCTCTCAATTTAAATAGTAACCTCCCGAATGGTCTATACTCTTTCTACAGAATGTCAGTGGGTGACGACGCCAATAATTCCAACTCCAAAACATTTTACGACAATGGTGTTTCTCAATTTTATGACACGGAATTTAGAGAAACTGTTTATAATATTTATGATGTAAAGCTGCTTGATCTAAAGCTTAATGTTGTTGAAGGTACTGAAGTACAAACAGATTTTACGCCTCCTGAGCTTACGTCAATAAAAATGACCAGTAATGAAGTTGAGCAAGGCGAACAAATTAATATAAATTATAAAGCGTCAGATTTGGGCTCAGGCATTGAACAGGGTTACATTACTTTCAAAAATGACGAAAATGGTAATACAATATATGGATACGATTATGATGCTGATGGTATAATTTCTATTAAAGTTGGATCTAACCAGGCAATGGGTGAATATAAGTTTCACTCATTTAGAATAACAGACAATGCGTACCAAGAAAACTCTATAACCTATCAATCTGATGGTCGCTCAAGTTTCCATGATCAAGCGGCAAATCAGACTGTTTATGCTATTTATGATGTCGATGTTGATAACGGAGCTGACGATACCACTGAAGTGCAGCTCAGCGATTTATATATCACTGTAGGAACTCAGACAGAAAAATCCGAAAGAGATACAGATAAAGATGCGCCAGTGTTAACATCATTCAAGCCGCGTTCTGATGAAGCTTATGCTGGGGAAATGTATCACATTGATTATGTTGCTGAAGATATAGTTTCCGGACTTGCCAACATTCAAATGCGTTTTGAAACAGAGCAGGGTCATTCAATAAGTTTTTCCGATAATGATGACGATGGGATGCTTTCGAAAAGACTTTCCGAAAGTCAAATGAATGGTGAGTATTTTTTAAAGACTATTACTCTTCGAGACAAGGCTACTGAGGCAAACTACATAACTTATAATGATAACGGAGTTGCACATTACAGTGACAAGGATTTAGATCGAACCTTAAATGAATTTCATAAATTAGATTTTAGTCAATACAAGTTTACTGTTAAGGGAGGAGAAAAACCGCAGACCGACTTTACAGCACCGGAACTAGTGGACTTCAAATTAAGTGCAGAAAGTGTATTGGCAGGCGATGAGATAAGAATATCCTATAATGCTACTGATAAAGAAACAGGTATCGGAAATATATATTTCCGTTTTCGGACAGAGAATGGACAATCTTTTTCTATAACAGACGGCGAAGATGATGGAGTGGCCATCAAAAATATGAGTTCAAGCCAGATGGATGGAGTTTATAATCTGTATTCCATCGACTTAAGAGATAACGCTAATCAAAGTAATTCCAAAACCTTCTATTCCGAAGGTCATTATAGGTACCGGGATCATGAAAGGAATGCAGAACTGTGGGGTGATCACAATTTTGACTTTTCAAAATACGCAATAACAGTCTCAGGCGGCACGCCGATCCAAACTGATTTCACGCCACCCGAATTATTATCTATCCAGACAGAGCAAACAGAAGTTGCAGCAGGAGATTTTTATAGCCTGAAATATACGGCAAGTGATGATGTTTCCAGAATAAGTGATGCTCGATTTTACTTTAAAAACGAAAATGGAAACTCTATTTCTTTTTCCGACAATGGGGATGGAATTGCTTCTAATAAAATCAGTACCGGCCAGACGACAGGCACTTATTTATTAGATTATATTAATTTATATGACGCTGCTTATTCCAGAAATGATATTAGATACAAGAATGACGGAACAACCGAGTATTATGACGACCAAAACCGCATCAACGTTATCGATAAACATAATTTTGATTTCAGTTCTCATTCATTTACCGTCACGAAAGCTGAAACAAATACCGAGCTCGATAATACCCCACCAAATTTAAAAAACTTGGCAATATATTCTGCCGACAAGGTTATGGACCTGTCAGATTCGAAGACCGATACACCTTCTGTTGAGCTTCCAGATCCAACCTTTGCAGGCATAAATCAAGTTTCTTTGACAGCAGGTGATAGATTATTTGTTCATTATAACGCTAAAGATTTTGGTGAGGGCTTAAATAACGCGCGTGCATATTTTAAAAATGAAGCAGGTCAGACCTTTTCATTATCTGACAGTGACGACGATGGTATTATGTCAAGTCGGCTTAGCTCAAACCAAGTCAATGGAAATTATACTTTAGATTATATCAGGCTGGAAGATCACGCCTACAACGATAACTATATATATTATAGATCTGATGGAAGAGTAGAAATCTATGATCGTCAAAACGGGCAATGGATATATGACACTCACGATTTTCCACTCAGCAATTTAACAGTCGAATTTTCTGGTGGATTTGAGCCTCAAACGGATTTTACAGCGCCAGAACTACAATCGATTAGTCTGAAAGCAACGACTGTAGGCGTGGGAGAGAGGCTAAATGTTTCCTATCAGGCCTCAGATTTAGAAACTGGCCTTAATAATATTAGAATTTATTTCAAAAATGAAACTGGCCACTCGTTTTCTTTAAGTGACAGCGATGATGACGGTATCATGACAGGGCGGATAGGAACTAACATTTCAAATGGAGAGTATCACGTTGATTATATTCGTTTAGAAGACGATGCTTACAGTGACAACTATGCTTATTATCGAAAATCCGGTGTTATAGAAATTTATGACCGACAAAATGGACAATGGAAATATAAAGCGCACGATCTTGATTTGGAAAATATGAAAATCAATATAACTGGAAGTGAGTTTAGCCCGCAAACAGATTTTGATCCTCCTATATTAACTTCTTTATCTCTGGTGGAAACTTCGGTTGCTGCAGGAGAGCGAATTAACATAAAATATAAAGCATCAGATATTGGGGAAGGTTTAAGTAACGCTAGAATTTACTTTAAAAACTCTGCAGGAAATACTTTCAGCATTTCGGATAGTGATGATGACGGGATTATGACCGGGCGAGTTAGTACAAGTCAGCCCGTCGGTGAGTATTTTGTTGATTACATCCGGTTGGAAGATGACGCGCAGAGCGATAATTACACTTATTATAGAAGTGGAGGCTTTCAAGAAACATACTACAGAAATGACTTAGGCTGGTTTTATCAAAAACATGATATAGATTTGGATAGTCTGTCAGTTCAAATAACTCAAGGTTCTGGCAATCAGACCCAGACAGATTTTACGCCACCAGAGTTTACTTCGATGGTAATAGCTACCCCTGAAGTCGTTGCGGGAGATCGCTTCAGAATTGATTACGTCGCTGCTGATGCCGATTCTGATTTTCAACAAGCTAATTTTCGTTTCACCCATGAAACAACAAATAATTCTATATATTTATATGATTATGACGACGATGG
>MDSW01015797.1_pt1 | contig 11870 bp, 10 predicted proteins | sample 811171 | NCBI WGS metagenome assembly MDSW01 (sample SAMN05326641, study PRJNA326480) | marine metagenome | isolation source: seawater | place: Atlantic Ocean: North West | collected 2012
AGAGGCCATTTCATTTCTAATTCTTATATTTGCAAATGTTCCTCTCATCATAACTTCATGATTTCCTCTTCTTGACCCATAAGAGTTATAATCCTTTGGTAAAATCTGATGTTTCATAAAATAATTTCCTGTGGGGCTTTCTTTTTGAATAGATCCAGCTGGCGAAATATGATCTGTTGTTACACTATCTCCTAGTATTAATAGAGGTCTTGCATCTTTTATTTCTTTAAATCCCTCAGGTTCATCTGGTAGATTTTCAAAAAATGGAGGTTTTTTTACATAAGTTGATGTTTCCTCCCAATTATAAATACTACTTTTAGTAGTTTTAATTTTTTGCCATTGTTCAGGTCCTTTTGAAATATTTGAATATCTTTTAACAAACATTTCTGCGTTCAATGAACTTTTTAGTGTATCTTCTATTTCTTTATTACTTGGCCAAATATCTTTTAAATATACCTCTTTACCATCTTTATCTTTTCCTAATGAATCTTTGTATAAATCTTTTTGCATTGATCCTGCAATTGCATAAGCAACTACTAGTGGGGGTGAAGCTAAATAATTAGCTTTAACTGCTGGTGAAATTCTTCCTTCAAAATTTCTATTACCTGATAAAACCGATACAGCATAAATATTTTTATCTTTTATCGCATTTGAAATGTTATCAGGTAAAGGACCAGAATTACCAATGCATGTAGTACATCCATAGCCAACTAAATTAAATCCTAATTTATCTAAATAAATATTTAAACCAGCTTTAGCTAAATAATCTGTCACAACTTGAGAACCTGGTGCTAGTGAAGTTTTTACCCATGGTTTTGTCATTAATCCTTTTTCAATAGCTTTTTTCGCTAGCAAACCTGCTGCGATTAAAACATTTGGATTAGAGGTATTTGTGCAAGATGTAATTGCCGCTATTACTATGCTACCATCATGAATTTCAAAGTCTTCATTCTTAACTTTTGCGAATGAAAGTTGTTTATTTTTATTAATTTCTTTATTAATTTTTTTAAAATTAGATGCAGCATTTGTTAAAAGAACTTTGTCTTGAGGTCTTTTAGGTCCAGATATTGTAGGAACAACTTTCGACATATCCAATGATAATGTATCTGAAAAAACAATATTATCGCTTGACCATAGCCCTTGTTCTTTTGCGTAAGCTTCTACTAAATCAACATTTTGTTTGTCTCTTCCAGAAAATTTAAGATATTTTATTGTTTCTTTATCAATTGGAAAGAAACCACATGTTGCCCCATATTCAGGTGCCATATTTGCAATTGTTGCTCTATCAGCTAAAGTTAAATTTTCTAAACCTTTGCCATAAAATTCTACAAATTTACCAACAACTCCTTTGTCCCTTAACATTTTAACGACTGTTAAAACTAAATCAGTAGCTGTAGTTCCTTCGGGTAGTTTATTTATTAAATTAAATCCAATTACTTCAGGGATAAGCATTGAAATTGGTTGACCTAACATACCAGCCTCTGCTTCTATACCTCCTACTCCCCAACCTAATACAGATAATCCATTAACCATTGTTGTGTGACTATCGGTTCCAACAAGGGTGTCAGGAAAAATATAATTTTCATCTTTAAATTTTTCAGACCAGACGACTTTTGATAAATATTCTAAATTAACCTGATGACAAATTCCTGTGCCAGGAGGAACGATCCTAAAATTATTAAAAGCTTGTTGACCCCATTTTAAAAAAGAATATCTTTCTGCGTTTCTATTAAACTCTATATCAACATTTTCTTTCAATGAATTTTTACTAGCAAATTTATCAACTTGAACAGAGTGATCAATTACAAGATCAACAGATGAAAGGGGATTTATAGTATTCGGGTCTTTATTTTTTTCTTTTACCGCTTCTCTCATTGCCGCTAAATCTGCAACCGCTGGAATGCCTGTATAATCTTGAAGCAAAACTCTGGCAGGTCTATAGGCTATTTCTGTATTGGATTTTTTAACTTTTAACCAATCTTTCATTGCCTGTATTTGTCCTTTTGTTACACTTATACCATCTTCATATCTAAGTAAGTTTTCTAACAATACTTTTAATGATTTTGGAAGATTACTGATACCTTCTAGGCCGTTTTTTTCTGCTTCAAACAATGAAAAATACTTATAACTATTTCCATTAATAGTTATTGATTTTAAAGAGTTATAAGTATTTTTATTTCCAGGTTTCATAATTCTAATAATAAAAAGTTGCTACACATCCTAGCAGAAGAATTGACATAACATAATTAAATAACTTTATAAATTTTTCATTTGTCGCAAATTTCCTTAAAAATTTACCAACTAAAGTCCAAAAAGTAATACTTATTGCGGCACATATAAATGAAACACCTATTACCCACATTGAATATTTAATAAAGTTATTACCAGGTTCAACATATGTTGAAACAATTATAATTCCCACTATTACTCCCTTGGGATTAAGAAACTGAAAAAAAAATGTTTCAATAAATTTTACTGGATTTTCTTTTTTATTTTCGTTTAAATTTTTTGTAAAAGCTAGTTTATAAGCAAGATAAACTAAAAAAATTGAACCAGATATTGTTAATAATATTTGAAGAAATGGATAAAACTTAAATATGTTAATTAATCCGAAGTTTAAAACAACAACCATTGTTGTAAAACCAAAAATTACACCCATCATATGTGGAAATGTTTTTTTTACTCCAAAATTAAATCCTGAATATGACGCAACAATATTATTTGGGCCTGGAGAACAACTTGTGCCAAGCATAAATAGTGATAATGACAAAATTTCTGGATGCATTTATTTATGCTATTATCAAACCATTATGTGTTTTTTGTGATGGATGTAAAAGTGTTACTCTTCCTTCGTTATCTATAGCTCCGAGAACTAAAAATTGAGAAACAACACCAGCAATATTTTTTTCAGGAAAATTACAAATCCCAATTACTTGTTTTCCTTTTAAATTATCTTCATTGTAATAATGAGTAATTTGTGCAGATGATTGTTTTACACCTATTTTTTCACCAAAATCTACTTCTATGACCAAAGATGGTTTTCTTGCCTTTTCATTTTTTTTTACTGAGATTACCGTTCCAATTCTTATATCAATCTTATTAAAAAGATCATAGGTTATTTGTTCTTTCATAAATTTAATATATAATCGATTATAACTATGAGTACAGAAAATAATATTCTTTATGAAGACTCAATTAAAATTTTAGGAGATTTAATATCCTTTAAAACTATTTCTGGAGAAGATAATAGTAAACTAATTGATTATTGCGATGACATTTTAAAAAAAATAGGCGCTACTTCTTTCAGAACATTTGATGAGGAAAAAAAAAGAGTAAATCTTTTTGCTACACTTAAAGCGAAAAAAGCAAATGGTAAAATTCCTATAATTTTATCAGGGCATACTGATGTAGTACCAGTATCAAAAGGTTGGTCGACAGATCCGTTTAAAGCGACTATTAAAAATGATAAACTTTATGGAAGAGGCGCTTGTGATATGAAGGGATTTATTGCTTGTGTTTTAGCCTTTGCTCCTATTTTTTCAAAATCTAATTTAGACAGAGATATACACTTCTCTTTTACTTTTGATGAAGAGACTGCCTGTATCGGAGCACCAATTTTAATTAAAGAACTTAAAAGAAGAGGAATTAATAAAGGTATATGTATAGTAGGAGAGCCGACAAATATGAAAATAATTGATGCGCATAAAGGTTGTTTTGAATATACAACTTATTTTGAAGGTCTGGCTGGACATAGCTCACAACCTCATAAAGGAGTAAGTGCAGTTGAGTATGCTGCAAAATATGTGAACAAACTTATTGAGTTGAGAGAAAAACTTAAGAATAGAACTCCAAGCAATTCTATTTTTGATCCACCTTACTCTACTTTGCAAGTTGGAGGAATTTTTGGAGGTATAGCTCATAATGTTATTGCTGATAAATGTCATGTAAATTGGGAAACAAGACCAGTAGTAAAAGAGGATGGAAATTATTTAAACTCTGAATTGGATAAGTATGTAAATGAAATATTGTTACCTGAAATGAAAAAAGTTTATCCAGAATCATCAATTGAAAAAAAAATAATTGGTGAAATAATAGGATTTGATAGAGTAAAAAAGTCTGAAGCTTGCGAATTTGTATCTAGTATTACTGGAGATAATTCCCGAGAAGTAGTATCTTTTGGAACAGAAGCTGGTTTATTTCAAGAAATAGGTATAAGCACTGCTGTTTGTGGACCTGGATCCATAGAGCAAGCTCATAAAATTGATGAGTTTATAAAGCTCGAAGAAATTAATAAATGTTTAAAATTTCTTAATGGTGTCAAAGATAAGTCTTCTTTAAATTAAATAATTGTTAAGGATATAATTTTAATTTATAATTCAAAATGTCAAAAAAATATCCACGAGAAATGATTGGTTATGGTTCAAAAGAACCTAAAATAGTTTGGCCAAATAATGCTAAATTAGCACTTCAATTGGTTTTAAACTATGAGGAAGGTGGTGAAAGCAATGTGCTTCATGGAGATAAGTATTCTGAAACTTTTTTATCAGAAATAATTGGTGCTAAAGCTTTTAAAGGTAGACATTTAAATATGGAGTCGATTTATGAGTATGGCTCAAGAAGAGGTTTCTGGAGACTACATAATATTTTTCAGGAAAAAAATATCCCTGTTACAATTTTTGGTGTTGCTATGGCTCTAGAAAGAAATCCTGATGTTTGTATGGCGATAAAAGAAGGTAATTATGAGATTGCTTGCCATGGATACAGATGGATTGATTATCAAAATATTAAAAAAAATGTTGAAAAAAAACATATGAAACAAGCCATCAAATCAATAAAAAAAATATTTGGTGAAAGACCATTGGGATGGTACACGGGAAGGTGTAGTCCTAATACGCGAGATTTAGTTTTTGAAGATGGAGGTTTTTTATATGATAGTGACTCTTATAGTGATGATATTCCTTATTGGGAGTATAAAAAAAATAAAAAACAATTAATTATTCCTTATACTTTGGACAACAATGATATGAGATTTGCAACTAATCAAGGATTTAATTCAGGCGAACAATTTTTTACATATCTAAAAGATAGTTTTGATGCGCTATATGAAGAAGGTAAATATAATCCAAAAATGATGTCTGTAGGTCTCCATTGTAGACTTATCGGAAGACCTGGAAGAATTCAGGCTCTAAAAAAATTCTTAGATTATGTACTTCAATTTAAGGATATTTGGATATGTAAAAGAATTGATATTGCGCAACATTGGATAAAAAATTATCCAGGTAATTAATTGGAATGAAAAAAAAAAATATTATTTATTTAAATGGATTGATTGATTTAGCACAATCAAGACTGGGATCAAAAATAGTATACAAAACTGATGAATTTTTCGCACCCGCTAAAAGAATAATAAATCCTTGGCCACCTGTGTTTAAAGAGGGAGTTTTTGATAAACATGGTAAATGGATGGATGGATGGGAAACTAGAAGAAAAAGAACAAAAGGTTATGATTATTTGATTTTAAAGTTTGGAAAACCAGGTTTAATCAAAAAAATAGATGTGGATACATCATATTTTTCAGGTAACCATCCTAATAACATTTGCATACAAGCTTGCGTTAGTAATAAAAAAATTCCAAATAAAAAAACAAAGTGGATTACTATTGTTAAAAAGAGCAAAACTAAGGCTAATAGTCATCATTACTTTAATGTAAAAAATAAAAATTATTTTACACATATAAAGTTAAATATTTTTCCTGACGGTGGTGTCGCAAGACTGAGGGTTTATGGAATTATGAAAATTAAAAATCAGATTAAAAATAAAATTCAAAATCTTACATCTGTTATAAATGGATCAGTGCCTATTGCTTGTAACAATGAACATTTTGGAAGAGCTGAAAATATTCTTGCTCCAGGAGTTGGTAAAAATATGGGGGATGGATGGGAAACTAGAAGAAGTAGAGGAAAAAACTTTGATTGGATAATAATCAGATGTTCTTCACCAGGTAAGTTTAACAAGATACAATTAGATACACATCATTTTAAAGGAAACTACCCAGATAAATGTTCTATACAAGCTTCATACATTCCTAACAACACTTCAGAAAAAAATATAGTTAAAAATTCAAACAGATGGCCACATATTCTAAATAAAGTAAAATTGTTTGCTCACAAAAAACATAATTTTAAAAATAAAAAAATGAAAAGTAAGAAAGTTAATTATTTAAGAATTAATATTTTTCCAGATGGTGGAATTTCAAGAATTAGAGCTTTTGGTAAACCAGAATGATAGAAATAATTATAAAGCCTGTTCCTATTACAAAAGATAATTTTATAAAATTTGGAGATGTTATTTCAACTGAAAAAATTGAATATTTGGAAATAAATAATGGGTTTGCAAAAAGATATGATGAGATAGCTAACTTAAATACCTCTAGTGAAAAAGGAGAAACTACAATTAGTATTTTTTCTGCTTATAAAAGAAAATTTCCAATGAAAATTGATATGATGGAAAAACATCCATTAGGAAGTCAAGCTTTTATACCCATGAAAGAGACAACCTTTTTAACATTTGTTGCTCCTGAAGGTGATTTTCCAGATTTAAGTAAAATTGAGTCATTTATAATTCCACCTGGAATAGGAATTAATTATAATCCTGGTATTTGGCATTTTCCATTGATATCGACGGAAGACATGAACTTTCTTGTTGTAGATAGAAAAGGACCAGGTGATAACTTGGTTGTAAAAAACTTAGACAAAGAAAATATATCTCTTAGATACTAAAGCCCGCCGAACTATTTCGACGAGCTTTTAATTTTATAAAAATTATTACTTTACTTGCCTCTTCCGGATATAGCCATGTGAATGATGGCGCCTAGGGCTGCCCCAATAATCCATGCATATCCGCCACCTCCGCCTAAATTAGCGAAGAATTCATCTAAACCAGCAAATAATATGTTTGGCCAAACAGAACCGACTGCAACATAACCTGATATTAACCAAGCTAACATTGCCTTTCCGTTGAAACCTCCGTTATAATGATATTGTCCACTAGCACTTTCTGAAAATAAATCATCAACATCAAGTTTTTGCTTTTTGATTATATAATAATCAACAATCATTATACCAAACACAGGCGCTAGAATAGCACCTAAAGTATTTACAAATGGAAACATTCCCATTTGTGTTATTACAGAGACCCATAAACCACCAACAATAAATCCAAAAATGGCAGTAATTAATCCACCAGTTCTAAAATTTATTTTATCTGGCATTAAGTTTGCAAGGTCATATGCCGGAGGTATAAAGTTAGCTACCATATTTATACCTACCGTTGCCGCAAAAAATGCAAATGCTGCAATTAGTGTTAATAGTAAATTATCAACTTTTGCAACCATATCAGTTGGTTGAGCGATATATTCTCCAAATATTGCTATTGTACCGCCTGTAATCATTAAAGTTATGAAAGAAAAGAAAATTACGTTTCCTACTAGTCCCCATAAGTTACCTTTTTTCATTTCGTCTTCATTTTTGACGAACCTGGCGAAATCACCAAAGTTAATAACTACAGCAGCAAAGTAACCTACCATAATTGAAAATACTGCCAGAAAAGCTCCAAATGAACCTAATCCTTCAAATCCACCCGAACGTTCTCCACCAGAAAATATTTCTCCAACTTCTGATAATAATCCTCCACCTGCTTTAGCCCAAATTGCAATCATTAGAACAATCATTACAATATAGACAGCTGGTCCTGCAAAGTTTAAGAATTTTCTAACAAGATCAATCCCTTGCCAGAACAAATAAACTTGGAAAAGTGATACAAAAATAAATGATATCCACATAACTCCTGACATACCAAGTAATACTGGTTCACCTTGAATTCCTGTTAAACCTGTTATTAACAACGCTACCGCAGTAGAAGCTGCATAAGTTTGTGCACCATACCAAAACATTGCAACTAATCCTCTTGCCATAGCTGGGAAGTTTGCACCAAACACTCCCATACTCACACGAGCAAATACTGGATATGGAATACCATGTTTAACACTTGGTTTTCCTGATAAGTTGACAAGCCACATTATAAAAAATCCCGCTAGTATTAATGCAAGAAATACCGCCCAGCCATTTAAACCTGAAGCAATAAATAATGAAGCTGCTAATGTATATCCAAATAAACTCTGAACATCGTTAGCCCATACGTTAAAGATTTCGAACCATCCCCATTTCTTTTCAGAACTTGGAGTCGGGGCCAAATCTTTATTATATAATTTAGAAGATCTACTCATATCTCCCTCCTCTTATTGTTTTATTTAAATTCTACGGTAATTGTTGTGATGTTAATATCAACTAATTAATTGATAATGATTAAATATCCTAATTTTGCTGGCTTAAAAAACTCAAATTGATCTTAAATTTCTAATTCCATCCACCAACAGATTTTACTTCTAAAAATTCTGTTAGTCCTTCGGCGCCTGCTTCACGTCCTATACCTGAGTGTTTAAAACCACCAAAAGGAGCATCTACCGCTATTCCTGCTCCGTTAACATCTACCATTCCTGATCTTAATTTTTTTGCGACTCTTTTTACTTTTTCAGGATCTTGTGTTTGAATATAATTAGTTAAACCATATGGAGTATCATTAGCTATTTGAATTGCCTCCTCCTCACTTTCAAATGGTATAACTGATAATACAGGTCCAAATATTTCGGTTTTGGCAATTTCCATACTATTTTTAACATCGGCAAAAACTGTTGGTTTCACATAGTAACCCTTTTCTAATCCATTAGGTTTCCCAGGCCCTCCCGCAACTAGTTTAGCACCTTCATCTATACCTTTTTTAATCAAGTTTTGTATTTTTTTGTATTGTGTTTCAGATATCACAGGTCCAATATGATCACCTTCTTTATTTGGATCATCTACTTTAAAATCATTTGCATATTTTTTTAATCTTTCAACTGCATCACTATACATTGATTTCTCTATTAGCATTCTTGTTGGGGCATTACACGATTGACCAGAGTTCCTAAAACATCTTAAAGCACCTCTTTCAACGGCTTCTGCATCAGCATCTTTAAAAATTATATTTGCTCCCTTTCCTCCAAGTTCTAAACTAACTCTTTTAAAATCTTTAGCAGCATTTTGTGAAATTAAGGCTCCAGCTCTAGTTGAACCTGTAAAAGAAATCATATTTACATCTGGATGGCTTGTTAAAGCATCTCCAGTTGTTGCACCATCACCATTTACCAAATTAAAAACTCCAGGAGGAAATTTTGCTTCATCAACTAACTCGGCAAGTATCATTGAAGATAATGGAGCTAGTTCAGATGGTTTCAATATCATTGTGCATCCAGAAGCTAGAGCAGGAATTACTTTTAAACATACTTGGTTCATTGGCCAATTCCATGGTGTGATAAGAGCGCATACACCTTTAGGTTCATATAAAATTCTTTGATTAGGAGCATGATCACCAAGTGGTTTTTCAAACTGAAATTCCTTTAGGTATCTTATGAAAGATTTAATGTGACTTGCTCCAGTTCCAGTTTGAAGTTTTGATGAAAAATCTTTAGGCGCTCCCATTTCTAAAGTAATTGCATCAGAAATGTCTTTCCATCTTTTTTTATAAAGGTCATAAAGTTTTTCTAATAATTTCAATCTTTCTTCTTTTGATGTAAATCCCCAAGTTTCAAAAGCTTTTTTTGCTGAAAGGACTGCTTCATTTATGTCTTCTTTCCCACCAAGTGAAATTACTGCACAGCTCTTTTCTGTTGATGGATTAATTACTTCAATTTTTTTTTTATTTTTTGGAGAAACCCAATGTCCATTTATATAGAAACTTTTCTTTTCAATCATATCTTAAATTAAACTATTGTTTTTTTTTTTGCAAATAAATTAGTCAACTCGTAAACAATTGTTGCGGCTGCCAAAGATGTAACTTCAGCATGATCATATGCTGGTGATACCTCGACAACATCTGCTGAAATTAAATTCATTCCAGATAGACCTCTCAAAACATTTACTATTTCTCTAGTTGTCATTCCTCCTATCTCTGGTGTGCCGGTCCCAGGAGCAAATGCCGGGTCAAGAACATCAATATCAATTGATAAATAAAGCGGTTTATTTCCTACTCTTTTTTTTATTCTTTCAGCTATTTTGGCAGTTCCTTGAGTTTGAAATTCATCACAATGAATTATTTTAAATCCAAAACTTTCATCATTTTTTAAATCATCCCTGCTGTACAATGGTCCTCTAATTCCTACATGTATTGAAGCATCGTCCATAAATAAATTTTCTTCTCTTGCTCTTCTGAATGGTGTTCCATGAGTATATGGTGCCCCAAAATATGTGTCCCAGGTATCAAGGTGGGCATCAAAATGAACCAGTGCTACTGGGCCATTATTAATTTTATTTACAGCTTTTAATAGAGGAAATGCAATAGTATGATCTCCTCCCATACTAATTATGGCCCCAACTTTGTTAAGTAATTCGGTTGCACCAACTTCTATTTGTTTAATTGCCTCGTTTATATTGAAGGGGTTACAAGTAATATCTCCTGCATCTGCAACCTGTTGTTCAGCGAATGGCTCGGTATCATAATCCGGATGATAATTTGTTCTCAGATGTCTTGATGCTTGACGAATACTTTGAGGTCCAAATCTTGCTCCCGGTCTATAACTAGTTCCTGCATCAAAAGGTATTCCAACAATTGCAATATCACAACTTTCAACATCTCTAAGCTCAGGTAGTCTGGCAAAAGTTGATGGACCAGCAAATCTTGGAACTTTTGTGCCACTTACTGGCTGAATAGGGTTTTTATTTTTCTTATTTTTCATTTATATATAATTATGAAATTATTTAAATTATTAGTACTTTTAATTTTATTAATTTCTCCAGCTAATGCTAACACAATATTCTATTTAATTAAAATACCAAATTTAGAACTTTATAAATCTAGTGAAAACAATCAAATAAAATATCTTAAAGCTAGTAAAGCATTTCAGGTTGGAATTAGAGATAATAATGTTTCTTGTTCCAAACCAAATCAAAGTACTATAGATAAAAAGTTTAACGGTATAAAAAAACAATTAGATCGATATTCCACAAATTTTTTAAATAAAATTAACTTTAAATATGTTGTATTATGTAGAGATCTATATGTTTCTGATATTCCAGCTGCTGGGGTTCCAAATCATAAGTATAAAACAGTAATAATTAATCTGGATTTAAATGCATACCTTCTTGAAAGAACACTTCATCATGAAATATTTCATATCATTAATGATAATTATAAAAATTTATTTAACGAAAATATATGGAAAAAATTTAATGAAAAAGATTTCAATTATGCAAAATGTTCAACTTGCTCTGAAAGACTAAACTTAGAGCTTTACAAAAAAACAAATGGATTTTTAACCGAGTATTCTAAATCAACACCTTCGGAAGATATGGCTGAAACATTTTCATTTTTGATGATAGATTTTAAGAAAATTGAAAAAATTATCTTAAATGACAATGTATTATACAAAAAAGTTAAATTTATTAAAAAAAATATATCTAAAATAGACCAAAATTTTATTTTTCAAAAATGATTAAAAAAGTTAAACAAACAAAACTTGAAAAAATTCTTGTTATTTTTTTGATAATTCTAAGTATTGTTTCATTTGGGTCTTATATATCAATAAAAGATAAATGCTTATTTGTTAAAGACTATGATCCTCAAAAATTAAATTTTGAATATCCAGAAAATATTGCAATATTAAATACTATTTGTGGAAATGTTATAATTGAACTTTATCCAAAATTATCTCCTAATTCTGTAAAAAGATTTAAGATGTTAATTAAAAATAATGAATATGATAATGTGGCTTTTCATAG
>MDSW01069296.1_pt1 | contig 11870 bp, 10 predicted proteins | sample 811171 | NCBI WGS metagenome assembly MDSW01 (sample SAMN05326641, study PRJNA326480) | marine metagenome | isolation source: seawater | place: Atlantic Ocean: North West | collected 2012
ATGGGTGGAACAGTATATAAAATGTTTCCAGTTGAAACTATTAGAGGCTGCCCATATAAATGTAGATATTGTAACTCTCCAGATCAAGAAAGATTTTATAAAAATGAAACAGGAAAAGCTTTTTTTAGAAAAAGAAGAATGGATTTAGTTGCAAAAGAATTACATCATTTTAAGAACAACCTAGGTGCAGAATATCTTTATTTTTGGGCAGATACATTTTTAGCAATGAATAAGAGAGAGTTTGAGGAATTTTGTGAAATATATTCGGAGATTAAATTACCATTTTGGATAGAAACAAGACCCGAGACCGTTAATGACTACAATATAGGAAAACTGTCAGCAGTAGGTTTAGATAGAATTTCTTTTGGAGTTGAGCATGGCAATGAAGCTTTTCGATTAAAAGTTTTAGGAAGATTATGGAAAAATGAAGATATTATAACTGCACTTAAAGTACCTCACAAATATGGCGTAAAATTTAGTGTAAATAATATCACAGGTTTTCCATATGAAACTAAAAAAATAGCTTTCGATACTATAGAACTTAATAGACATATAGAGTCAGATAATCAAAATATATTTACGTTTGTACCTTTTCACGGAACTCCACTTAGAAAAACTTGTGAAGACCTTGGTTTAATTAAGCCAGAGACAATTACAAAATGTGTAACAACAGATGATACTCAAATAAATATGCCACAGTATACACCTCAAGAAATAAAAGAAGTAATAAGAACATTTAATATGTATGTAAAATTTCCAAGAAATAGATGGAATGATATAAAAAAAGCAGAAAAAGAAGATACTGAAGGAGAAAAAATTTATAAAGAACTAAAACAAGAGTTTTTAGAAAAATATATGCCTAAACCAAATGCAGATCCAAGAAATAGTGGAAAAGATTTTGTTTTTCATGCTAAATCAATTGATCTGTCTAAAAGTCCCCAAGCGGATGAGATGAAATAATTAAAATTTATTATTTTTAAAAGAACCTTTTTTTAATAGTTTTTATTATTTTTTTATAACCTAAGTTTTTACCATCGGGTGCAAGATAGTTTTTAATATAATTAGAATAATTTTTCATATAGTTTTTTTGTAGAAATATTTTTTTATCTAATAAATTTGGGCTATCCAAGTCTAACTTGGGGATACCTGCTATATTGTGGTAATCATTAGCTTGAGCTATTTGATTTTTATCCATAGCTTTTGAAGTAATGACAAAAATTTTTTTTTTCAATAAAATTGCATCGATTATTGCACTAGTATCAAAGAAAAAAACTATAAATGCTTTAGAAATATTTTTTTGTGTTGCAAATTTTATGACCTCATAATTTTTAAAGATTAATTTTTTTTTATTTAAATCATCTTTAGGATGTATACAAATAACTACTTTTTTTTTATAAGTTTTTGAAACATAGTTTAAAAGCTTGTTTATTTTTTTATAAAAATCTTTCACTAGAAACTTATTTGGCTTACTACCCATTGCTAATCTTTCTTCATGGTGAAACATTATATCTAATAAAACTATTTTTGTTTCATTAATCAATGGCCGTGCCGAAACATTAATATCGTTAGAAATACTATTTACTAAGATATGTTCTTTACAATAAAAAAGATTTAATTTCTTAAATAGATTATTTTTCTTTGATACCTCAAAAGTTTTTTTGTTGGATATAAATCGAATATCATTTTTAGGAACTAGGTTTAAATTACTTAAGATTACAACTACTTTGTGCCCTAAATCATGTAAAATTTTATAATACCAAGCACCTAGATCTGTTTTTATTATTGGAGAAATCTGTGTTTGTAGATTCCCAGTATTAGATATTTGAATTTGTTTGATATTAAAGTATTTGAATAAAAAGTGAATCCTTAAATCATTAAAAGTTCTTCCAAATGAATTTATAGCAATTATATCTTTATCTTTCATAAATTTTTTAAATTCATTAAAATTTTGGGGATTAAAAAATTCAATATTTTGAGGTAATTTTAATTTTTCATTTTTAATAAAAAATTTAGAATTTTTTTTATTTATATAAAAATCCTTTTTATTATATGTGTTATTTTTTTTTTTAAAAAAACGTAAATTTCCAGTATTTATAATAAATAGTTTATCAAAACTTTCACAAATTTTTTCTAACATAAATTTATTACCATTAATTGATTGAGTTAAATATTTAAGATCCATGATACAAAAAGCTAAATATTTTTTTTTCATTTTATATATTATTAGTAATTGTTTTAAGTAAATCTAAACCATGTTTACCACTTTTTTCTGGATGAAATTGAAAAGCAGTTACATTATCTTTTTTTACAACACTTGCATAAGTAAGTTTTCCATTTTTTGAATTTCCATATTCTATATTTTTATTTTTACAATTTACAAAAAATGAGTGAACAAAGTAATAAGATTTATTTTGTAATAACGAAAATTGTTTATCACTCTTAAAAAATTTTTTTTCAAAATTTACTTTATTCCATCCAATAAATGTTTTTTTATAAATTGGAAAATCTTTAAAGTTTTTCACTTTACCATCAAAAAAACCTATACCTTTAGTTTTAATAAATTCATTACTTTCCTGAAACAAAAGTTGCATTCCAAGACATATACCTAAAAATTTTTTATTTTTATTTAATGTTTTATCTATTGTTTTAATAAGATTTGTATTATTCAGCGTACTCATTGCTTCATTAAAAGCGCCAACACCTGGAAGAACAATTAAATCAAATTTTGTGACTTCTGTATTTTCATTAATTAGCAAGGTATTAAAACCAACAAATTCTAAAGCTCTTTTAATGCTTAAAATGTTATTAGTTGATAGATTTATGATTCCAGCTAAAGGTTTTTTCATCTTATCTAACTTCTATTTTTTTTAATTTTAGATATTCTTTAAGTTTCTTTATGTCAAATGGTATTGAAGATGAGTTTCTATCTTTTAAAAAATTTGTACTTCCAGATAATGGAATTTCTTTTTTATCTAATAATTTTTTATAGTAGTTAAAATGAAAAGCAGAAGCTATGATTACACCATCTACATTTGCTTTAGAGAAAACTTCATATACATCATCATATTTCTTAGCCCCTCCATGCGCTAGCAAAGGTATATTGGAAATTTTTGATGCTTTTTCATATAAATTAATATCAAAACCCTTGCCCGTCCCTTCATTATTAATAGAGGTTAAAATGATTTCACCAACACCTAAATCTTGTATTTCTTTTATCCACTCAAATGTATCTATATTAGTTTCAGTACGTCCGCTATCTGTGTAAATTTTATAGGAATTATCAATTTTTTGAGTTTCAATCGATATACAAATAGTCGATGTTCCAAAAATTTTTATAGCTTCTCGTACAAACTTTTTATTATGAATGGCACCAGTATTTATTGATACTCTGTCTGCACCGTTTACTAAAATCTCTTTAATATCCTTTATATCTCTTATTCCTCCACCAACCGTGATTGGCACAAATACATTTTCGGATATTTTATTTGTTAAATCACTTAGTTGATTTCTTTTATACAAACTAGCAACAACGTCTTGAAAAATAAATTCATCAATATTTTCGTCAAAATATTTTTTTGAAAATAATTCAGGGTAACCAAGAATTCTTAAACCTTCAAGATGCATTCCCTTTACTAAAAAATTATTTTTAATATCTAATCTAGCTATTATTCTTTTGATCAAAATATTCCCATGGTGTTTTTTTCATTTCCCATCTATTAGATTTCTTTGACCAAATATGTTCAGGTCTAAATTTATCACAAAGATTATCAAACTCTTCTCTAGTCATAGATACATAATCTAAAAAATCTTTTTCATATGTTTTTGGAAACTCTCCATCAAATTGTTTTATCAATCCAAGACCTTCTTCTTTTGTTAAATGGCCATTTCTAACCTCTTGGGAAGAATCATACATAGCTCTTCCACAACCAAACTTTATATAAGCGGTATAATAAAAAAAACCATCAGTTTTATCATCAATGCTTTGATATTTTTGGTAAGTTCCATCTATTCTTCTATCATTAACTTCAAAACCAGTATTATCAACAGCATAGTAAAAGTTTTCTTGAGGAACCCATTTTAAATAATATCCTAAAAATCTTGTTTCAATTTTAGATTCATTAATCTTATTAATATCTAAAGGTAAATAGGGTTTTAAATCATCTAAAGTAAATCCCTGACTTAGGTGATAAGAAATTGGATCTCCTCCAAGCTTAATATCTTCTGTTTTAATTGAAGAAACAGGATCTAAAGTAAAACCTGGATGAGAATCTTTAATGTTATTTGAAAACTGCTTTAAATTACCCAATTTAGTTCCGTAGTCAGATGGTGTTTCACCATAAAAAATTAATGGAACTTTAAATAAATGTGCCATTTGAGGTATAAAACTTTTTTGGCCTAGTATAAAAGGTTGAAAAGGGTGAAGAATGTTTATTAAAGCTCTTCTAGTCAGATGTCTATGTACTTTACCATTAGGTGTAAATAAATAATTATCAAAACCACCAATATCAATCCATCTTCTATGATTCTTCCATCCGATATCTGTATAAATATGTGGTGCCCATGTAACTGTTAAAGGCCTCATACCATATTTATATTTTAAGATATGTGATTGAAATGAACTATCCTTTCCACCACTTCCTCCTACAATACAATTATAGGGTCCTTTAAAGTTTCTATATTGATCACAAAGATCAATTAATTCTTTTTCTCTTTCTTTCCAATCAATTTTACCATTCCACTTCTTATCAACCGATTTACATGCATAACAAATATTATCTTTATCAAAATCAATTGGGATTTGCTTAGAGAATTTATCGTGTAAATATTCATTTGTAGATGTAGGTCTTTGATTAATTACATTACACTTAACACAGTATTTTATCTTGGATGGAAGGCCAAATTTAGGTTTTGAAATCATAAGATTTATTATTTTAAAAGTTTATATTTTATAGTGTGACGATCATATTTTTCGAGTTGAATATTGAAATTTTTATAAAATTCATCTTTATCAAATTTATAATTTTCTATAAGCATTTCAAAATTTCTCCAATATTCGTTGTTTTCAAAATTATTACCTCCCAGTACATTTCTATTTTGGTTCGGGATTAAAGAAGAAATAACTTTACTTAAAATAGTATGTGTATAAATAAAAGTTTTTGCTTTAGAAATTTGCTCGATAGACAAAGGTATTAATTTATCAGCGTTTTTTAACATTTTTTCATATTCATTTATTGTATGAGCCTCATAGTTAAAGCCATGACCAGAATAAAAGGCTCCAGTACAAATAATAGTTGGAACACCTAAAGCTGGATATTCATAACCTGCAGATCCAGACATAGTAATTGCGGCAGAAATAATTTTAGGTAAAGGACTGCAGCCAAATTTTTTTGGAAATAATCTTATATTTTGATACTTTTTGCTTAAATTTAAAACTTCCTCTTCAGTCGATGTAACAACTTCTAGCTTAACATCATTCGGGTGGGACTTGATTAGCCAGTTTATATCCTTAATTTTTTTTATTATATCTAGTGTTTTTTTTAGGCCTGTAAGATTGTCTTTAAAAATTTTCCAGTTAAACTTAAATACACCGTCTGTTAGGTCAGTTGAAAATATAACAACAATAGGTTTATCTACATTCCAATTGAATTTTTTGCACAACTCTTCTTTAGTATAGCTGTTAATTAAATCACCCATGTCAAAAAATTTATGTTCCATATTCTCTGCGATATCATGGTCACAGGAATAAGTAATGTTTCCTTTAAATCTTTCTTTTAATAAATAATCGATCTTCTCTGACATATTATTATCATAATTTTTATAGACTAATTTTAAGAGTTCTTGAGAAAAAGTATATAACTCTGTAAATTTTTCTTCTAAACCATTTTTGATCAATACCGAAACTTCATTATTGAGTCCAATACGAGCAAAAACTCTACATTTATTTAGTAAAGCATTTTGAAAAATAATCATAGAAGGAATAAATTGTTGTTCAGTTTGAACTACTTCTTTAATAGGTTTAGATTTAAACAATTTTTTTGAAAAATTTTGAACTAAAAGAGCTTTTGATAAAAAATATATCATTTTAGGATTTATCAGTTCACACGATCCTATACCAGTGAATCTTATATGATGATCATAAACAGCTATTCCAATATCAACATTTTGATATTTTAATTTTAAAAGATCATCTGTATTTTTTATATTATTTATTAGTTCTATAGATTTAAAAAAATATTTAAGACGAGAAAAAAAATTACCTTCTGGAATATAATATACTTCATCTATTCCAAAACTTCTTAAGAATATTTCAGTTTTAAAATGAAGTTCTTTAATTAATCCTATAGAATTTTTATTCAAAATTTTTGTTAGTATTTTACCAACTATTGCATTACCAATACTATAATCTACTACTTCAATTAAACTTGTTATTAAAATTTTATCTTTTTCTGTGGATTTTTTTATAGATCTTTTCCAAAAATGATAATTTTTTTCTAGAACTCTTCTTTGGGTTTTATTTCTTAATATTCGGTAATCTTTTTTTCTATAAATTATGTATTTAAAAAAACTCACATATTTAAAAAAAACAATTAAATATCTGAAATGACGAACAAATACTTTAATTTCTTGTAAAAAAAAATATATTATAGATTTAAAGATAAGTAGATTGCAGTATTTAATCATTAATTAATCTTATTTTATAGTATACATTTATATTGTTCAATAATTGAACATAATATACTAATATAAAAAAAACTATATAAATTTTTAAATAATGAAGATTTATGAAGGCTTTTTTATTTAAATTTAGTTGTTTGAAATTAACCTTTGTCTCAAGTTATCAATCGGAAGCATAGAGCCATTAATATTATAATGCCAAAAAGTCCATCCGTTACAACTTTCTGCTCCAAGAATTTGAGCAGCAACTTTGTGAATTGATCCTTCCGATTGTTGACACTTAATACTACCATCAATCATAATTTTCGCATTTATTTTTTTCTTTGAGTCAAAAATATTAGTACCAGGCTTTATTATACCAAGTTCAACTAATGAACCAAATGGAATTCTTGGTTTAGATCTATTATTTTTAAGTGTATCTAAAAAATCATCAACAATAGGCTTAGTATTTTTAATTCTTTGCTCAGCAGCTCTAAAATATTTTTTTTCTTTTTCAATTCCAAAATAACTTCTTCCTAATTTTTTTGCAACAGTGGCACTTGTTCCAGTTCCAAGAAAAGGATCTAAAATAATATCTCCTTTATTTGAAGAAGCTAATAATACTCTGTGTAATAAAGATTCCGGCTTTTGGGTTGAATGAATTTTTTTACCATTTTTTTTTAATCTTTCTGATCCATTGCAAATTGGGAGATTCCAATTTGATCTCATTTGAAGATCGTCATTTAGACACTTTAAAGATTGGTAGTTAAAAGTATATTTTGATTTTTCATCTTTAGAAGCCCAAATTAATGTCTCATGTGCATTTGTAAATCTTGTCCCTCTAAAGTTTGGCATGGGATTATTTTTATTCCAAATAATATCATTTAAAATCCAAAATCCTAAATCTTGTATAATCTTACCCAATCTAAAGATATTATGATAACTTCCGATAATCCAAATTGTTCCATTTTTTTTTAATGTTCTTCTAGACTCTTTTAACCATGATAAACAAAATTCATCGTATTTTTTAAAATTTTTAAATTGATCCCACTTATCATTGACAGCACTAACCTTTGATCTATCCGGTCGTATTAAATGATTTTTTAATTGAAGATTGTAAGGTGGGTCTGCAAAAATAACATCAAAGGTTTCATCAGGAATTTTTTTTAATTCCTCCAAACTGTCACCGTTAATAATTTTATTTTTGTAATAGTTTTCCATTTATTAAAAACTATTAGACTCGATATGGATTATTTGGTCAACCTGTGATTGAATTAATTAGATTCTATTTGTGTTTTTATTTTTCTAATCATCTACATCTTGTGGATAGGAGAGAAGGTTTTTCTATGATGCTTTGTAAAACCAAATTTTTTTAAAGCATTTAAATGTTTTTTTGTACCATAGCCAAAATTAGTATCCCAACCGTATTCTTTAAATTTTTTTGCAAGATTAGATATAAATTTATCTCTTTCTACTTTAGCAATTATAGATGCAGCAGAAATAGATGGAATTTTTTCATCTCCTTTAATTATATATTTTAAATTATAATTTTTTATAAAAGGTAACTTATTTCCATCAATTAAAACTAGTTTAGGTTTTTTCTTTAGTTTTATTATGGCTCTTTTCATTGCTAATAAGCTAGCATTTAAGATATTTAGCTTTTCAATTTCTTTAACTGAAGCTTGACCTAAGGACCATATAGATTTTTTCTTTATCAATTTAGATAATCTCTCTCTTTCTTTTTTAGAAATTTTTTTTGAGTCTTTAAGATTTCCTTTATTTATTGAACTGTTCAATATTACTGCCGCAGCATAAACAGGTCCTATTAAGCTTCCTCGTCCAACTTCGTCAACTCCAGCTATTATTTTCATTAAATATTTTTTTTAAATTTATTAATTTTTTTTAAGTCTTGCCATGAATATTTTTTATTTTCAGGAAATCTTAAGAGATATGATGGATCAAAGGTAATCATAATTTTATAACTTTTATTTTTTATGATAATCTCTTTCCATTTGCCTCTTTCATCTGAAATTTTATTTTTTAATCCTGTAATGGCCTCCATTGCTGTACTACCCATTAATATAATTAGCTTAGGATTAATAATAGAGATATGTTTTTGTAAAAAAATATTATATTTTTTTATTTCACTGGTAGTTGGTTTTCTATCATGAGGAGGTCGATAATTCACAGCATAAGTTAAATATATATTTTCTCTTTTTATATCTATAGCATTCAACATTTTATCTAAAAGAGAACCATCATCACCCACAAAAGGTTTACCTTTTTGATCCTCTTTTTCTCCGGGAGCTCCTCCAATGATCATTAATTTTGATTTTGTAGTTCCGCTCCCAAATACTGCCTGAGTCGCATTTTTTTTTAATTCACAATCCTGAATTGCATCTATTGTATTTTTTAGATCAGTTAAACTAAGTTGGACATTTTCTTTTGTTTTATATCTATTTATTGGTGATTTATTAAAAGTAAAACCAAGATTAAGTGATTTTAGTAATTCGATGTTTAAAATGTCATTTTGATTTATGTTTTTTTTAATCATACAGTATATTAATGATAGCAAATTTTTTAAAAATTATCTTCTTTTGTTTAATTATTTTTAATCAAAATAATGTTTATTCACAAAATATTAAAAAATCTTTTAATAAAGAAAAAGTAGCTGATTATTTTTCTTCTTTAGTATCTTATAATAATGACGAAAGTCGACAGTTTTTAAATTCTTTTGTATCATCAAGACTTTTAGAAAATTCAAATAAAGAATATGTAAGTCATTATTTAATTTCATTAGTATTAGAAGGAAAAATATCAAAAGCAATTACTAAAGCTAAAATAGTAAAAGAAAAAAAAATTAATGAATCTTACGAGTCAGATTTATTAGTAGCTATTAATAATTTAAAAAATCAGGACTATAAACTTTTTTTTTCTGATATTGATAAACTAAGTATTCTTGAGAAAGAAGATGAACTTCAGAAAATAATTTTAAGTTCTCTTAGGGAATTTGCCCATCTTTTTTATTATGATGAAATAGATAATAAAATTAATAATAATTTTGGACATTTAACGATTATAAATAAAGCTTTTCAAAAATGTTATTTAGGAGACAAAAATACCACAAATTTTTTTGATAGTGCTATAAATTCAGAGAAAGGTGATTATTCAAGATATTTATTTTTTTATATAAATTTTTTAATTTCTAGAGGGGAAATTGATAAAGCAAAAGTTATAGCAGACAAGATAAATGCTCTTAGTGATAGTTTACTATCGATACAAGCTAAAAATTGGGTTGATAAAGAAAAATTTGATGATTTTAATAAAATTTTTTCTTGTAAAAATCCTCAAGACATAATTGGTGAATTTTTTTATCTTATTGCTAGTCTTTATTCTGGAGAGGGGGATATAAAAAAATCTAATTTTTATTTAAAAGTTTCAAATTATTTAAATCCTAAATTTGAATTTAATTTATCATTGTTTATAGAAAATTATTACAAAATAGAAAATTTTAAATTATCTAATGTTTATTTAGAAAAACTTCAAAAAGAAAATCAAATATATCATTGGTATAAATTAAAAAAAAAAGCAGAAATTATTAAAAATGAACAAGGATCAGAAAGTTCTTTTGATTTTATATATTCTGAATTTAACAAAATTAAACTACCCTCTTTAAGGGTTATTTTCGATATAGCCAATATCACAAAAAATTTTGAAAAATATGATTTGTCAATAAATCATTATTCTAAAATTTTGTTAAACTTAGATCAAAAATCTCTACTTTATGCAGATATACTGTATCGAAGAGGATCATGCTACGAACGTTTAGGAGAATATAAAAAAGCTGATGAAGATTTTTTAAAATCACTAGAGATTAATGAAGACTCCTACACACTAAATTATTTGGCTTATTCTTGGTTAGAAAGAAATCATAAAATTGAACTAGCAATTAATATGTTAGAAAAAGCAAATAAAAAAAATGAAAATGATCCTTATATTATTGACTCAGTAGGATGGGGATATTATTTAACTCAAGATTATATAAAAGCTGAATTTTTTTTAAGGAGAGCAGTTATGTTAATGCCAAATGATCCAATCGTAAATGATCATTATGGTGATGCTCTTTGGAAATTAGGAAGAAAGTTACAAGCCAATTATTTTTGGAAAAATGTATTAACTTTGGAAAATACAGAAGACAAGATGAAGAATGATATAAATTTAAAATTATTAAATGGACCAGATAAAATTTAAAAATAAATTTGACAAGATTAACTCCTTTGCAAAAATTAATTTTTCTCTTAATGTGATTAATCGTTTACCTAACAATTATCATACAATTGAAAGTTTAGTAACTTTTGTGAAACTTAGTGATATAATTTATATTAAATTGATAAAAGATAAAAAACATTTTATTTCTTTTTCTGGAAAATTTTCAAAAAATATAAAAAAAAATAATACTATATCTAAGCTTTTAAAAGTATTAGATGAAAAAAAATTATTAAATAATAGTAAATTTAAAATTAAAGTAATTAAAAATATACCACAAAAATCGGGTATGGGAGGTGGTTCTATGAATGCTGCAACTCTTCTAAATTATTTTTTTCAAAAAAAATTAATCAGGATATCTTTTAAAGAAATCTATAAAATTGCCTATTCTATTGGCTCAGATGTAGCGTTAGGCCTTCAGAAAAAAAATACAATTTTATTTTCAAATAAAAAAGTTAAAAAATTAAAACTTAAAACAAAGTTTCATGTTTTATTAGTTAAGCCAAATATTAATTATTCTACACAATTAATTTATTCAAAAGTTAAGGAATACTCAAAACAAAAGTACAAATATAATCATAAGAGATATTTTTCTAGAGAATATTTAATTACTTCTAAAAATGATTTAGAAAAAATTGTACTAAACAAATATCCAAAAATTAAAAGTTTGAAATTTTTTTTAGAAACTTTACCAGGCTTAATTTTTGTAAGAATGACTGGATCTGGCTCAACAATTGTAGCATATTTTAAATCAAAGAAGGTTCTTGATATTGCAACAAGAATATTTAAAAGACAATATGGTAACTACTACTGGTCAATAAAATCAATAACTATATAAATTTGAAGTTTTGTGTTATATGAATTAAACTTTGGGGCGTAGCCAAGCGGTAAGGCACTGGTTTTTGGTACCGGCATCCTAGGTTCGAATCCTAGCGCCCCAGCCAAATATG
>MDSW01096232.1_pt1 | contig 11870 bp, 10 predicted proteins | sample 811171 | NCBI WGS metagenome assembly MDSW01 (sample SAMN05326641, study PRJNA326480) | marine metagenome | isolation source: seawater | place: Atlantic Ocean: North West | collected 2012
AACAATGAAAACAATGAAAACAATGAAAACAATGAAAACAATGAAAACAATGAAAACAATGAAAACAATGAAAATACTAGCTTATATATTTATAGGCGGATTATTTACTGCATGTTCTTCAGGTGGTGGTGATGATGATGTTCCTACTCCTGTAGTCCCAACAACTTATTCAGGAGAAATTACTGAAGATGTTACATGGACATCTGATAATATTTATACTTTAAATGGCAGGGTAATGGTTGTTGATGGAGTAACTTTAACTATTGAGGCAGGAACTGTAATTAAAGGAGCTGCTGGTACTGGCGCAGACGCTTCATGCTTAGTGATATCTAGAGGGGGTAAAATTATGGCTAATGGAAATGCTGCTAATCCAATTGTATTTACTTCTGTAGCAGATAATAGCACAGATGGAACGTCTGGCTTTGGAGCTGGTCTATCTTCATCAGATCAAGGATTGTGGGGAGGTGTTTTAATATTAGGTAATGCTGATATTTCTGCTGCCGCTAATCCTCTGCAAATTGAAGGAATTCCTGTTTCAGAAACAAATGGTTTATATGGTGGAGGTAGTTCATCTAACAATAATGATAATTCAGGTACTTTTCGATATGTACAAATTAGACACGGTGGAGCTGAAATTGGTGAGGGTAATGAAATTAATGGTTTAACGTTGGGAGGAGTTGGCTCTGGAACTCAGATAAGCCATGTAGAAATTATTGCCAATTTAGATGATGGCTTAGAGTGTTTTGGAGGAAGTGTAGATTGCAATAATATACTAGTATGGGGCGCAGGAGATGATTCGTTTGATGTTGATCAATCTTATAGTGGAACAATAGACAACTTCTTAGGTATTCTAGTAGATGGTGATCAGGCTTTAGAAATAGATGGATGGGAAGGATCAATGCAGGCAGATTTTAACCTTTCCAATGGTACAATTATAGGGGCTTCAGGAGCTGGAAATAACTGTGGTAAATTTAAAAGTAATGCTTCTGGAAGTGTTTCAAATATGCTGTATACAAACATGAAAGATGGAGCAACTTTGACGGTAGATGCTGGCGCAACTAGTATTACATTTTCTAACATTTCTTTTGATTCAGGTTACACTCAAACATTAGTAGATGATTTAGGCACTACAGTTTGGAATGATAACAATAATGGGACAGGAGGGGCAACATTAAGTAATTTTAATGGATGGACTTGTGCTAGTTATATGAATGCGTACTAAAATTCATTCTTTAATAAAAAAAAGCCTTCGGGCTTTTTTTTATTAAAGAATATAAATATTAAATAAACATCAAGTAAATCTTAAATTAAGATAAAGTATAATGAGAATAAATATTATTTTGCTGCTTTTATTAATAAGCAATTACCTTTTAAGTCAAGAAGTTGGGATATTAAGAGGGAAGATAATTGACACAGAAACAGGAGAAGCATTATTTGCAGCAAATATTGGAATAAAAGGAACTTCAATTGGAACAACATCTGACTTTGATGGAAATTTTGAGTTAAAAATTCCTTTTCAGAAAACCTCACTATTTATATCTTATATAGGCTATCAAAGCAAAGAAATAGAAAATATTGATATCGATTTTGAGAAAATTAATTTCTTAGATGAAATTAAACTCAGTTCAAATTCTATTGCTCTAGAGTCTGTAAACATATCAGCACAAGCAACAAGAAACACAGAAGCTGCAATTCTAATAATAAAAAAGAAATCACCTGTTTTAATGGACGCCATATCTGCTCAATCCCTAAAAAAATCTGGAGATAGTAATGCTGCAGGTGCTATAAAAAGAGTGTCTGGAATTTCAATTTCAAATGGGAAATATGTATATGTAAGAGGGCTAGGTGATAGATATACCAAAACACAACTTAACTCAATGGACCTTCCTGGACTAGACCCAGATAGAAATGCTATACAAATTGATATATTCCCAACAAATATTATTGATAATATAATAGTATATAAGTCATTCTCAGCAAATCTACCTGCTGACTTTACTGGGGGCGTAGTAGATATTCAAACTAAAGCTTTCCCAGAAAATAAAACAATTAATTTTTCTACTAGTCTAGGATATAATCCTCACTCTAATTTTAATAATCAATTTTTAACTTATGATGGTGGCAAATATGATGTATTAGGAATAGACGATGGAACAAGAAGCTTACCAATAAATCAAAACTTACAAATAACACAAGTAGATAGGATAACTAATTATGACAACCTAATTAAATTGAGTAATGCATTTAGCGATGAACTTGCCGCAAGTAGAGGTATGAGCTTAGTTAATACAAGTATAAGCATCTCTGGTGGTAATCAGTTAAATATTAATGATAAAAAAATAGGATTTATTGGAACTTTTTCATTTAAAAATAATTATGATTATTTAAGTGACACTAAACAAAACTATTGGAGAAAACCTATAAATAGAAATGAATATAATCTTGAGCCTGCGAAAATAATCAATGGGGATTTAGGAATACAAAATACAAAATTTAGCTGCTTACTTGGTACTAGCTTAAAAAATCAACTATCTAAATATAAATTGAGTTTTCTTTATTTGAGAGATACAGAAAAAAAAGCAGGCATCTTTAATGGTGAGAATTTTTTCTCAAATATAAATGAGTTTAAAAAAGATATATTAGAGTTTTCTGTAAGATCTCTAGCCAATATCATGCTAAGTGCAAAATATAACCTAAACGATAGCAAGCAAGTCATCAATTGGAAGATTTCGCCAACAATCTCTCAAATTAGAGATAAGGACTTAAGAGAAACACCATATTTAATGACAATTACAGGGGCAGACACTAGTTTTGCAATAGATGTGAGTAATGTGGGCAATCCTAATAGGATTTGGAGATCCCTAGATGAATTTAATTTATCTTCATCAGTAAACATTCTACATAAACATAAACTATTTAATAATAAAGCAAAACTTAATACTGGCATAGATTTTACATATAAATCAAGGTCATATAATGTGATAGGATATAGCTTGACAGCTTATAATGGAGGTCAAATCTCATATACTGGAGATCCAAATGAAATCATGAATTCACTATTAAATGAAACAAATTCTCAATCTGGATTTCATATTATTGGTGGGGAACAATTAAGCAATAAGTATGAGGGCAATATCACCAACTCATCTATGTATATTTCGGAAGAATTAGATGTAAATAAAAAATTGAAATCAATCTTGGGAACAAGAATTGAATATTATCAACAATACTATACAGGACAAAACCAAAGCGGAGAAAAATATGTCAATAAATTAGTTTTGAACGATTTTGGGCTTTTCCCAAGCTTAAATCTAATTTATGATTTCGACGAAAAATCTAAAATGCGCTTTGCAATCTCTAAAACTACTGCAAGACCTTCTTTTAAAGAAAAATCTCTAGCAACAATATATGATGGGATTTCTTCAATTACTTTTAATGGAAACATCAATCTAAAAGTGTCAGATATATATAATTTTGATTATAGAATTGAAAAATATTGGCAAAACAACCAAACAGCAGCACTCAGTTTATTTCATAAACGCATGTATAATCCTATTGAAATTGCATCTTTTCGCTCAGATCCAGATAATATACAACCAATTAATACGGAAAGATCTGAAATCTCTGGATTAGAATTTGAAATTCGAAAAAAAATATTTTCAAATCTTATTCATAACTTATCTTTATCGGTAAATAGTTCTGTTATTCAATCAAGATCTTATATTGTAGGCGAAGAATTAAATTCTAGATTATCAAACCTAAGAGCAAATGAAACAATTAAAAATTCTGGAGGCAACTATTTCAGAAAAATGCAAGGTCAAGCACCATATATAATTAATTTATCTATTAATTATCAAAATAAAAATATTGGACTTGAAACGGGCTTATATTTTAATGTCCAAGGGAAAACACTTTCAATTGTATCTATGAATTTAAATCCAGATATCTATACAGCACCATTTAACAGTTTAAATCTTAATTTTAACAAAAAAATTAATTCTAACTTCTCCATTGCAATGAGTATAGATAATCTATTAAATCAAAAAAAATTGATGGAAACATCATCATATAATGCAGAAAGTGAAGTTTTCAAATCATATAATATAGGAAGTACACTAAAATTTAAAATCAGTTATAAAATTTAAAATTAAATAACTTTTTGTTAATATTTTCTTAAAGTGAAACATCAATAGCACAAGTATATTTGCATAAATTATAAAATAAAAAAATGATTTTAGAGATTATATTATGTGTTTCAATAGTAATTTTAATAGTATCACAGATTATCAAAGACAGAAAAGAATATAAAAGAGATAGCTTGTTAAAAAAATATCTTAAAAATAGTAATCAGACACAGAAAAGAATGTAAAAAAAGACTTTGTAAGTAAGCCTTTGTGCACGAAGGTCCAAAAGCTACTACAGCTCTGAACACAAATAACAGAAGATATTCTGTGGTCTTTTTCAAAAAAAAACACATTTTATATTAAAGATGTGTTTTTTAATTAAAGTAAAAAGTAGTTGTCGATGACCAATTGTCGTAAGCTAGATAACTACCATAAAAGAGATAGAATAAACTATCTCTTTTTTACATATATATTTATTCTTTTAATGCGATTTTTCTAAAATAAACGAGAACTTAGTACCATAACCAAACTTACTTTCAACGTTGATTTGCTGATTGTGACCTTCTAAAATATGCTTAACTATAGCAAGACCTAAACCTGTGCCTCCAATTTCTCTAGATCTATCCTTATCAACTCTATAAAATCTTTCAAAAAGTCTATTTAAGGATTCTTGAGCAATACCTATACCATCATCTTCAACTTCAATCAACATCTTATCATCCATATCGAATAATCTAACAATTGTCGTGCCATTTTGTTTGCCATACTTTATTGAATTGCTAATAAGATTCAAAAAAACCTGTTGTATTTTACCTTGATCAGCTGACACAAAACTAGATCCAGCTTCATTAATTAGCTCTAGTTTTATTTTCATTTCATTTGCCATCATTTCAAAAGCATCAAATACCTCATTAACTAAATTTACAATACTAAAAGACTGAAAATCTAACTGAGATAACTCAGTTTCTAATTTAGAGATCACCTCTAAATCATCAATAATATTAATCATGCGATCAATACTTTTATTTGCTCTTTGAAGATACTTCAAATTAATTTCTTCATCATGAATTCCACCATCTATTAAAGTCTCCACATATCCCTGAATATTAAATATTGGTGTTTTAAGTTCATGCGAAACATTTCCAATAAATTCTCTTCTATAGTCTTGGTCTTGCTTGTAAGCTTTTAACTCATCTTCTTTTGCATTAGCCCATTGCTCAGCTTCTTCTTCAACCCTTTCAATATCTAATTCATGAATATTTGACACCCCTTTATGTTTATAAATATTTTTATATACGACTTTAATTCTTTCATAAAAGAAATTTCTTAACACAAAATAAATTAGAATAAATGTGATGACAAAAAAGATGACAAATGGTAATTTTAAAACAGTGTTTAGAAGCCAAAAAATAAAAATTGCAAAAAAAGAAATTGTTATAGATAAAAAAAAGGCAATCCTAAATGGGGTGTTTATTTTCATACTTGAAGTCTATCTAGAAATCAAACAAAATTACAAATTATATATCAAATTTATATCCGACTCCTTTTACAGTCCTTATATGTTTGGAACCTATTTTTTCTCTTATTTTACGAATATGTACATCAATTGTTCTATCACCAACAAAAGCGTTATTCCAAACTTCAGAAATAATTTCATCTCTAGAAAAAACTTTGCCAGGTAAAGACATTAAATAAAATAAAAGGTGAAACTCTTTTCTAGCTAAATGAATCTCATTCTGATTTTGCACAATAACATGTGTAGATTTATCAATTGAAATATTACCTATTTCTATCTTTTCAAGTTTATTATGAGTTGATTTTCTTCTTAAAAGTGCTTTTACTCTATGTATTAATAATTTGGGCTTTATAGGTTTAACTACATAATCATCAGCGCCAGCATCAAAGCCTGCTACTTGAGAATATTCTTCTGAACGTGCAGAAAGAAATAAAATTAACATACCTTCTAGTTCAGGTGCTTTTCTTAACTCGATACATGTGCTAATCCCATCCATTTCAGGCATCATTACGTCAAGAATAATCAAGTCTGGCTTAACTTGCTTAGCCTTCTTTAAAGCTGCTGAACCATTTGTTTCTTGATAAACAGAATAACCTTCTTTCTTTAAATTATATGAAAGAAATTCAAGAATATCCTTTTCATCATCAACTATTAATATTTTCATATTTAATTTTAGAGATGTAAAATTAAAAAAAAAACTATATGATAAGGCTTTATATATTATATTAACAATTTGATAACATAGGCTTAAACATAAATTAAAATACACAGTAATTATACTTCATATGTTTGTGACATTATTAAACATAAAAAAAAAGAAAAGATGAAAAAAATACTATTATCCTTTATTGCAATAACTTTATTTGCCTGCTCAAATAATGGAACAAAAGAAAACGCAACTGATAAATTATCAGGAGATATTAAAATTGATGGCTCAAGTACTGTATACCCAGTAACTGAAGCGGTAGCTGAAGAATTTAGAATGGTGCATCCAGATGTCAGAGTTACCGTAGGAGTATCTGGAACAGGCGGTGGCTTTAAAAAATTTGGTCGAGGTGAAACAGATATAAGTGATGCATCAAGACCGATAAAAGAAAAAGAAGCAATGATTTGTGAAGACAACGGCATCTCATATGTTGGTTTAAGTGTAGCATATGACGGACTTGCTGTAATAATAAATCCAGAGAATGACTGGGTAGATCATTTTACTGTTGAAGAATTAAATAAAATTTGGCATCCTGATGCTCAGAACAACGTTAAATACTGGAGTCAAGTTAGGGAAGGTTGGCCAGAAGAAGAATTACATTTATTTGGCCCAGGAACTGCATCTGGAACTTATGATTACTTTGCAGAAGTAATTTGTGGAAAAAAAATTGGTACACGAGGTGACTATACTGCTTCTGAAGATGATCATGTATTAGTTCAGGGGGTTGCTACAGACAAATATGGATTAGGTTTTTTTGGATTAGCTTATTATGAAGCGAATAAAGAAAAATTAAAATTAGTTGGTGTAGATAATGGGAATGGAGCTGTACTACCAAGTATGGAAACTGTTTCAAATGGCACATATAATCCATTAGCTAGACCAATTTTTATTTACGTAAACAACAGTGCAAAAGAAAGAAAAGAGGTAAAAGAATTTGTCTCTTTTTATTTAGAAAATGCTGGTGGATTAGTATCTGATGTTGGATATATCCCATTAACAAAAGAAGAATATAAAATTGAAACAGATAAGTTTAATGAATTCTTAAAATAAGCTACATATAAGAGTTTACAATTAGTTTTTCATGCTGATTGTTTGGTTAGTAAAATCCATAGTATTTTTTCTATGGATTTTGCTTTTTTGTTTAAGTTTGCGGAATTAATAATGAAAAAGAAAAGAAAAGAAAAAATTATAGAGCTTATATTAGCTGGTACTGCTCTAATTACAATTCTAACAACTTTTGGAATAATTTGGGTTTTACTAAGTGAAGCTATACAGTTTTTTAAAGAAGTTTCTCTTTTCAACTTTCTAACTGACACACAATGGACACCACTATTTGCTAGAAAACATTATGGCATTATGCCATTAGTTGCCGGCACATTACTTACCACAATAATTGCTACTTCAATTGCTCTACCAGTTGGTATAACCATTGCAATATATTTAAGTGAATATGCTACTAAAAATACTAAAAAAATTCTCAAACCCCTATTAGAAATACTAGCAGCTGTTCCTACAGTAGTATATGGTTTTTTTGCCTTAATGGTCGTAACTCCTTTTCTTCAGAAATTAATCCCATCATTGGCTGGCTTTAATTCATTATCTGCTGGAATTGTTATGGGAATAATGATTATTCCTTTTGTCAGCTCTTTAAGTGAAGATGCTCTTAGTGCTGTTCCAAAATCATTAAGAAACGCATCATATGGTTTGGGTGCAACTAGATTTCAAACTGCATTTAAAGTTATGGTTCCTGCTGCATCATCTGGAATTATAGTTTCAGTAATACTGGCATTTTCTAGAGCCATAGGTGAAACTATGATAGTTGCTATAGCAGCAGGACAGCAACCGAGACTAACCATGAACCCTTTAGTTCCAGTTGAAACTATAACAGCATATATTGTACAAGTTACTCTTGGAGACGTCCCTCATGGATCAATCGAATATAAAACAATTTTCGCAGCAGGAATTGCATTATTTGTTTTTACTTTTATTTTAAATAATATTAGTTTTTGGATTAGAACAAAATACAGAGAAGAATATGAATAAAGGCAAACTAAACAGAATAAAAGATACTGCTTTTAAATATGTTGGTATATCAGCATGTTCTATAGGACTCGTTTTACTTGCGATTTTTATTGGAAGTATTCTCATTGATGGGCTTACAAGAATAGATTGGGATTTTTTAACTTCTCTTCCTTCAAGAAAAGCTGAAAAAGCCGGAATATTAACTGCATGGGCTGGGTCATTATGGATTATAATATTAACTTTTTTGATTGCTGTACCAATTGGCATATGCGCAGGTATTTATCTACAAGAATATGGGGCAAAAAACAGGTTTAATACTATCTTAGAAATTAATATTTCTAATCTTGCAGGAGTTCCCTCAATCATTTATGGACTTCTTGGATTAGAAATATTTGTTCGTATTAGTAACATGGGAAGCAGTGTATTAGCAGGAAGTTTTACTCTAGCTTTATTGGTGCTTCCAATTATTATTGTTTCTACTAGAGAAGCTTTAAAGGCAGTACCCTCATCAATTAGAGCAGCTTCATACGGATTAGGAGCTTCAAGATGGCAAACAATATGGTATCAAATTTTACCTGCATCTGCTGGTGGAATTCTAACAGGCGTTATACTGGCAATTTCTAGAGCTGTCGGAGAAACTGCCCCTTTAATTGTAGTTGGAGCGTTAGCTTATGTACCTTTTGTACCTAATGGCCCTACAGATGCTTTTACTGTTCTACCTATTCAAATATTTAACTGGGTGTCTAGACCTCAACATGAATTCGCCATAAATGCAGCTGCTGCAATAATTATACTACTTATTATTACATTTGCAATGAACGGAATAGCAGTGTATTTTAGAAATAGATGGCAAAAAAAAATTAATTGGTAATGACAAATAAATTAGAAACTAAAAATGCCACTGTTTACTATGGTAAACAAAAAGCACTAAATGATATTAATATTAGTATAAGGGCTAATGCTGTTACAGCTCTAATTGGCCCGTCTGGCTGTGGTAAATCTACATTTTTACGTTTATTTAACAGAATGAATGACTACATTGATTCTTATATATTAGAAGGGAATATTCTAATTGACAATAAGAATATATATGATGACGACATTATGGTTGATGAATTAAGGAAAAATGTAGGCATGGTTTTCCAAAAACCAAATCCTTTCCCAAAATCTATTTTTGAAAATGTTGCATATGGATTGAAAATTCAAGACATTAAAGACAAAAAATTTATAGAAAACAGGGTACAAGATGCATTAAAACAAGCTGCCCTTTGGGAGGAAGTAAAAGATGATCTAAATAAATCTGCACTTGCTCTTTCTGGAGGTCAACAACAAAGAGTGTGTATAGCAAGAGCACTAGCTGTAGAGCCTTCTATATTGCTAATGGACGAACCTACATCTGCTCTTGACCCAATAGCCACTGTAAAGGTTGAAAATCTTATTTCTGAACTCAAAAAAAAATATACAATAGTCATTGTAACACACAACATGCAACAAGCTAGCAGAATAAGTGATTATACAGCTTTTTTTTACATGGGGGATCTAATAGAATTTGATCAAACAAATAATCTTTTTACAAATCCAAAAATGGAAAAAACTGAAAATTATATTACTGGAAGATTTGGATAAAAAATAATAATATGAGTACAATTGAAAAAGAAATTACAGAACTTAGAAAATCCTTAATAAGGATGTTCCTTCTAGTTGAGAATCAATGGGAAAAAGCTGCAAAAGCTATATTAGATTATGATCAAGATATAGCAGAGTCTATTTCTTCAGCAGAAAAACGCATAAATGCACAAGAGCTTAAAATAGATAATGATTGTGAAAATATTATTGCTTTACATGCTCCAGTTGCAATTGATCTTAGATTTATTTTAACTTCATATAAAATTAACCATGCATTAGAACATATTGCTGATCTTGCAGAAAGTGTTGCTCAATATGTTGCAAATAATGATATAAAATATGACAAAGAAATTCTTAAGGAATTAGAAATCCCGCATATGCTAGATACATTTAATTTTATGATGGATTATATTATCAGTGCATTTGAAAACAAAGATTCAAAAATTGCTGAAAAAGTTTTTAAAAAAGATAAAATGCTAAATAATATTAATAACAAGGCTCCTGAAATTATTTCTAAATATATTCTAACACATGACAAAAATATGCTTCTTTATATACTTTCTACAACAAGAAAGATTGAAAGAGCAGGTGATAGCTTAAAAAAAATTGCTGAAGAAATTATTTACCATCTAGAAGCTAACAAAATGAAGCACACTAAATAAGTAATATCACTACTTTTCACTAATTAAAAGTTAACATAAAATATACTTTTGATTAATATATATTTATTAATTACTTAACATTAGATTAACATAAGTTATATTAAGTTATACTATTATTGTAAAATAATCAACTTAAAATTAAAATCAATATTTATGAAAAACACAATTTTATTACTAAGTGCCGCATTAATTATTTCATTCAATGCAAGTGCACAACAAGGATCTCCTTCAGTTAAAATTTTCTCTAACTTTAATTATGATATGACAGCAGAAGATGGGGAAGATGCATTTAAAGAATTTGAAATCAAAAGATCTTATTTAGGCTATTCATATAAAATAGATGATCGCTTTTCAACAAAAATCACATTTGATGTTGGAAGTAACAGCGCTGGAAGTGCATACACCGCATTTTTAAAAATAGCTTCTTTAAAATGGAAAACTTCCGACAAACTAACTCTTAACCTTGGAATGGTTGGTACAAAAAACTTTAAATTCATGGAAAAAGCATGGGGAAGAAGATACATTGAAAAATCAGCCCAAGACAAATATAAATGGGCAAACTCTGCTGATGTTGGATTTACAGCAGATTATAAAATATCTGATAATCTAACATTAGATGCTCAAGTATTAAATGGTGAAGGTTATAAAAAAATACAATCAGACGATGGATTATTCAGAGGGGGTGTGGGAGTGACTTATAACGCAGGTAATAATTTAAGCATACGATTACACCAAGATATTTCTCCTAGATCTACTTACGATGACATGCATGAAGATCAAAGAATTACAACTGCTGCTATTGCTTATACAACAGATAATATGACCATAGGAGCAGAAATGGACAGGATGGAGAATATCGATAATGTAGTAGATACTGAACAGGAAATGATGTCTTTTTACGGTGCCTACAAAATGTCAGATAAATATACATTCTTTGCTAGACATGACGATGCATCAGAAACAAATCAGGAAGGCTCTTATACTATCTATGGGGTTGAAAGAAAAGTTGCAAAGGGAGTGACTATTGCAGTAAATATGCAATCATGGACCGATGCTGCTGAAGGGTCAGAAGCAGAAAACACATTATTTGTAAATTTCGAATATAAATTCTAAAGTAACATTAAAGTAAAAAAAAACCCCCAAGAAATTTCTTGGGGGTTTTTTTTACAAAATCATACTAATCTTAGTGATCGTGATCTCCATGGTCTTCACAA
>MDSW01139280.1_pt1 | contig 11870 bp, 7 predicted proteins | sample 811171 | NCBI WGS metagenome assembly MDSW01 (sample SAMN05326641, study PRJNA326480) | marine metagenome | isolation source: seawater | place: Atlantic Ocean: North West | collected 2012
ACTGAGTAATGGCGCGCGCGCTAGGAACGCTTAACCCCGGGGTTGGCGCCGCATTTTGCACCACCCTTAGAGCTGTATCCTGAGCCTGGGACACAAGCTCTGCCGGATTTTCTAGATAGCGATTTCGGTACTCTTTAAGTATCGACAAAAACCCTTTTCTTGATCCTCGAACACCATCACGTGGCGGGAAGTAGGTCCCACCAAAGACAGGTAATTTATCGAAGGTCATAAATACCGTCATGGGCCAGCCCCCTCGACCAACCAACATCTGAACCGCACTCATGTAAATCTTATCCACATCCGGTCGTTCCTCACGGTCGACCTTAATGGGAATGTAATGGGCGTTGATGTAAGCAGCGATTTCTTCATCCTCAAATGACTCGCGTTCCATGACATGACACCAATGACACGTAGAGTAACCCACACTTAAGAAAACCATCTTTCCCTCGGCCTCAGCGCGTTCAAAGGCTTCTTCACTCCACGGGTGCCAATTGACGGGGTTATGGGCGTGTTGCCGTAGATAAGGACTTTCTTGAAAGATCAACCGGTTGAAAAATTTTGGCTTCCCATTTTCGTGAAGGTGATGTGTACGCGGAACATAATCACGGCCTGCCTGCTTCAGCGCCTGTAGATAAACTTGAGGGACCGAACCGGCAGACGGAGTCAAGCCAGGTAAGGGTGCGTCAGGAATTTCAGTCCTAAACTTTTCATCCACGCCGGTAGCACCCGGTACATCACACCCTGATTTGCAACCCATAAGGATCAGCACAAACATTAGGCACAGGTGTGGTTTCATCACGTTAATCACGAACTCTCGCTCTAAGGGCAATTTGTACGTTCCTCGCGAACCTCAACGTTGACGCGAAGCATCGGCCAATTACAGCTATTTGGATCGACCATACCCAAACCGTTGAACCGTTCGGAATTTAGAATCCATCCAAACCCATCACTGTAGTCGGTCCAATTTCGGTCGCATGGTCGATTAAAATTAGAATAACCTATGGCTGGAAGATTAGCTGACTTCCAATACAGACCAACCATATACGTAGAGCTTGTCATTCCGGTTTCCGGGATGACACCCGTAAAGTCGAAAGACCACCAAGCCTGCTTTTGCTGATACTCTGTAGCAAGGTCAGGACTGCTTAAAGTCACGCTTTCCCAGTTCAGAGTGCGCTTATCGAGTGTTTGTTCTATGACCCAAGGTGTAGACAAATTGGGATTAGAAGAATCAAAGACTTCAACCGATAGCGTTATGGAATCGGGATAAGTTTCAAATTGGCTCTCCGGAATCATCACCAATGCTTCCACTGTCCCTACTCTCCAGGTTGAATCCGGCGAAAGGTTCGACGTGTCATAATCCAGTACAATGGCATCGTGTACATTGACCTCACCCATGGCATCTTCAAGAACAGAGACTTGCTCTATATCAAAACTGCTCTCATCAAAGGTGCACCAGCGCCCTAGAGAGTCTTGTGCGCAGCCGCTCAACAAGACTGCAGTTCCTGCCGCTATAAAATACAAATTCACCCAAGCTTGTTTCATCGAATCCTCCCCAGTGGTAGCGCTTCACGACAAATAACAGAGGGTACATTGAGCACAGGTTTGCCGCCGTTAAAAGGAGAAAGTCTTATTCTAGGTCGGATAACTCGCCGGCATACGGAAACAAGGCCGGAGCCCCACCCGTGTGCCAAAATAGAATACGCTCGCCAGGTCGTATTTCTCCACGCCGAATCAAGTCCAAGAGCCCGGCGGCGGCACGGCCTGTATAAACCGGGTCCAATAAAAGGCCTTCTCGCTTAGCAAACAACTGAATTGCTTCCCGCTCGGCTCCCGTTAAAACGGCATAACCAGGCTCAGCATAATCAGCACATACAGAGATATCCTCGGGTTCAAGATAAAATCGCGCCTCTAAATGACGACCACAAGCGCGGGTCAAATCGGATACGATTTTTTGCAGAGACTCTTTTGTTTCATCCACAGAAATCCCCAGAACCTGAGTCTTAGATTTTGCAACTGCTGCGCCGTAAGCAAGCCCGGCCTGAGTACCGCCAGAACTAGATGCCAACACAATGCGATCAAATTCAGAGAGTCCGACTTCCGCCAACTGATTACCCAGTTCGATAAATGCGTCCCGGTATGCCCGGGCTCCGATTCCGTTACTGCCACCCACTGGAATCAAACAGGGGTTGCGGCCCTGAGTCGATAGCTCTCGGCAAACCTCAGCCATTTTTTCGTCACGGTCTTGGCCATCGAGAACCCATTCAATTTCAGCCCCAAGCAATCGAGAGAGAAATAAATTGCCGGTGTTCTCCCGGTGCCCCGCTCCCCCAAGTACTAAAGTCGCACGCAAGTCATGGCGTGCCGCCGCGGCCGCAGTCTGTCGGCAATGATTACTTTGAGGCGCACCGGCAGTCACCAAAGTGTCGCAATCTCGGGCAACAGCATCCGCCACCAAGTATTCAAGTTTTCTGGTCTTATTTCCACCCAATGCCAAGCCTGTTTGGTCATCGCGCTTGACCCACAAGTCGACACCCAGATCTGCACTTAAAGCATCCAGGGGCTCTAGAGGAGTTGGTAAATGGGCCATTCGCAGTCGGGACACGTTGTTCATATTGGTTCTCCAGCGTTCATCCTATCTGCCACATGATTTGCCTTCCACCAAGATAATCCACTCTAAAGTCTCGACAAGTATGCGTTTTCTGGTAATCAATCCCATTTTTTGGGAGTACTATAGATAACATGTATGTCGACGTTCACGCACACCTTATCCACCCGAAATTCGCCGGCGAAGAAGATGATGTCGCCGTCCGCGCGAAAAACAAAGGTCTCGACTTTGTTATCGTCAATGGACTTGAGCCGGTTTCAAATCGAGCAGTTCTTGAGCTCTGTGAAAAATACGACCACCTATTACCAGCACTTGGAATTTATCCCCTGGATGCCATGGCACAGGAAATTGCCGAGAGTGGAACTTGGTCTCACCCCTTTCCCGCACCGACTCCGTTTGATGTCGACGCGGAAATTGATTTCATAGACAGTCAGGCTCATCGCTTAGTGGCCATCGGTGAGATCGGCTTGGACCAACATTGGGTGAAGGACCATCCCGATGCGCAAGAACGCGTTTTTCGCAAACTTGTATCCGTCGCACAAAAACATGACTTGCCGATTATCATTCACAGCCGTAAAACCGAGCGTCGATGCTTCGAAATTTTACAAGAGATGGAAGTAAAAAAAGCAGATTTTCACTGCTATGGAGGCAAGTTGAAGCTGGCAAAACAAATTGCTGCTGCGGGCTATTATTTATCTATACCTCCCGTGGTCGTGAAGGCAGAGTCCTTTCAACGCATCTCTCAAGAGCTTCCTATCGAACAGCTTCTTACCGAAACCGATTGTCCCTATATGGGACCAGACCCTGGTGAGAGAAATGAGCCTGCCAATGTGCCACGGGGCGTAGAAGCGATGGCGAAAGCAAGAGGCATCAGTACAGAAGAAATGGCCGGCGCCATTCGAGAAAACTTTAAAAACCTATTTGGCCACTGATTCTACTTTTAAGCATCTGGGGACGTAAAAATTTCGCGTACCACTTGCTGTGCTTGCTCCGATAAATCCGGGGTCACATAAGCTCGAAATATCCCCACACGGTAGGACACATGAGAGTTACCCGCCCAAGGCCATAGCGCGGCAAACAGAATAACAGAGTCATCCAATATCATCGTATGTAAGCGCTGAGCATCGCGTAGCCCCGACAGGTAAGTCACCAAGTGTTGGATGTCTGAAGACGCGCCAGAAATACTCTCTTCACTCCAAACTTGGTCAAATTCATCTGTGACCCGTAGACTAAGTTCTTCGGCTGCCTCGCCCTGTAATACCATCAGAGCGGTCTTAAAGCGCTCATCCCAACCCCAACGTAAACTTGTTCCCAATTGTTCGTAAATTTTCTTTAACGTTGCCTCGAGCATCATCATTCCTACCCATCAATCGCGCAACGACAGTATTTCAATGTGTTAGCGGTGTGTACGAACCGTTTATGCCCCCATCCTAATAATAACAGCATTTTACGTTATTGGGTCTTTTTTCGGGCAAACGATGAGCTTTGGTTACGCTCTGAAAAATCGCCAAAAAAAAACCTCCGGTTGAAGCCAGAGGTTCTTTTATTTTCAATAATACCGGAAACTTACTGTGCGGCTGGAACCACTTCTAACAAGTTTTCCTTACAAGCATACGTGGCATCAAAATCACTCTGATCATAATCTGGATTCAATTCTATGGAATCACCATCATCAGACATGCGGTAGCGAGTACCGTTTACCCAAAGGTCGCCACTTAAAATATTGGTATCAAACCCGTAGGACCCGTTGAATGCATCTAGGTCCGAGGCATTTAAAATCAGGTGGAAAATTTTGCCATCGTTATGCAGAGTTACTTGAGCGTCTACCGATACAGACTCAAATCCCGAAACAGGTGTTTTGATAAAGTAAGCGCCAGGACTGTCAGCAGCTTCGCCTGTGACGGGATGGCTTAAGCCTGTCAGAATCCCAGAGTGGAACACAAGGTGAGGCCCGACTTCATCGTCTCCGAACTTCTGCTCTACAGCAGCAAAATCATTTAAGTCAATTCGAGTAAATTCAAAATCAGCGCCCCGGCGACTAAGAGGATGCAAAGGCGTTCCGGAAAGGTTCAACTGCCCGGTCACAGTTTTTGTCCCAGTAATCGCTGCAGTACCGTCAATTGATATCACATTGCCAGAGCAATCTTCAGCCACCACTTCTCTCTCATTACTGCCGATAACACATTGGTCTACGGCCCAATCAACAGAAACCGGTTCACCCGTAAACGCAGGTCCCACCAAGCTGGTATCCACAAATTCCCAAATTTGGTCCAGTTTGTTATCGAAGCCGCATTCAGTATCTGCATCCACAGCTTTGGTAATGACCCCATAAGCCTTAACCAGAAGTCGTGCAGCTCCGGTCGCCAGTGTCTTCTCGAATAAGCACGCGTCATCGGTCTCAACGTATTCAGAATTATCAACACAGTCGAAGGCATCCCGGAACAATTGGGCATCGTATTCGGGATCGAGGTCTTCATCACCCGCTACCATTGGAAATTCGTAATCATCGCCATCAACGTTCATCGTGCCTTCGAAATGGTTTTCGAATTCTTCAAATTTCCCATTCACTGCGAATAGGTCAGCTTGTGAAACAGCAACATCAAAATGACTTCCACTTGAGACAATCGTTGTATTGGCATCCAGCAATTTCAAATCTCGAAAAATACTGTGAGGAGTGCTCACGGCACAGGCACCAGTTTCATTATCCATAATGGTACGAGGTGTCAGGCTGCCAGAAAGAATACCCTTCTTGATAACTAAATGTTTTTCAGAATTGGTTTGAGTGACCGAGAAATCAGCCAATTGGGCTTCCAGCTGAACCACAGCAGGAGCCATGCTATCGGGCACGACGGGAACATTGGTATCGCCTGTGAGGTAGCCTTCAACAACCTTGGTTCCGCTCACCTTCACATAGCCTTGAGCGAACATCTGCTCGCCATTGCAATCTACCGACACTTCAACCGGCTCTTCTGCAAATATTTCGCAATCGTTGATTGTATAAGTAACGCGGCCTCCATTGTAGCCGATGTCACCTTCTTGGGTGTAATTTCTTAAGACCTCCGGACTTTCAAAACCGCAGTTGGTATCCGCTGCAACCAACTTAACCAGGCCAGCAAAATCGCGTACAGCGAGGCGTCCACTGGCTACACCCAGTTTCCCGCCCAATGGACATTCGTAGGCTACAGGCAAAAACAATTCTTCTTTGCATGCGAAACTGTCCGCAAAAATCTTTTCGTCGAATTCCGGGTCGAGTCCATCTTCGTCATTGGGTACAGCTTCATGCTTGCCCCAAACCGTAATGGAACCGGCTATTCTATTTTGGTGGTCACCAATTTGACCGTTCTGTGCTTCAATATTCGAACCATCTACGTCCACCTCGAACGACCGGTCACCGGTATCAACGTACACCGACGACTCACCATAGCTGAGTTCCGAGAATCGAATATTTGGCGTAAGCACTGCGCAAGTGCCTGTCTCACTCTTAGCTAGAAGTGGCTCAATGACTCCCGTGATAGAACCACTGATCATATTCATGTAAGCTTCTGAATTGGACTTCTCAGCAACAAAATTCTCAAATTGAACACTGTCTAGAATAAACTTAGCGCCTAAAGAGTTGGATGGAATGACAGCCTTCTCAGAATCGGGGTTGCCCGTTATCCTGCCTTCAACGATTTTACGAGCGGATACAATCAACTTTCCCTTGGCCCGTGTCTCAACATCGTTACAGTCTGTAGATAGCGATTCCCAATCTGCAAAATCGATCTCACAATTGGTTACGGTATAAGTTAGGGTTCCAGAGCCACCAACCAAACCATCCACCTGGGGATTGTCGCTCACCGCAGCTGACGAGAATCCACAGACCTCATCGGCATTGACCGCCAGCAGCATCGCGCCGGCGTTTCGAACTGTTAAGCGGGCTACGCCAGTTCCAATTTTCCCAGAAAACCACTGTAAACAACCCACTTGAGTGGTGAGCACGAGAAGTAAAATGATTCTGAAATATTTGGGCATCTTATTATTCTCTCCGAAGAAGGGGATATTCATACTTCCCCCCCTACTGCAGAGGTCATGCCACCGCTCGACTCTTCAAGATTCTTCAATGATTTTGGGCCGCCCAATTCATTTTGACGCGAAGCAGCACAAAATGACGCAAGCAATGGGCTACAAAATGGAGGAAATCCGCCAGTTTATAGCAAGAAAAGTCAAATTAACCAGGATTCCGATCTGTAGCGCGACCAAATAGTCACATCAAGACAGATATTTCCTGTGCAAGATTAAAATAATAAAAACAATCACTTAAACGATTTTTCATAAAAGCACAGCTCTAATTTAAGTCATTGAGCCTCATTTTGCCTACATTGTCGCACATCGGCCTACATTTTCTGATTGACAGCATATGACGCGCCGCGTATGGCCAAAAAATCCAGACTTTTGGGGCAATTTCTAAGTGGGAGACCAGAACCGATGAAGCAAGAAACAACCGTAAAGCGCACCGTTTTGCTTTTTAATATAGTGACTGTTTCGTCACTCTTTTTCGCCGTTGGGTGCCAGATTCAGAGTCAGCCAGCCGGCACCGGGTCCTGTGTCCAAGAATGCACGGCTTCCAGTGACTGCTTATTAGGTCAGGTCTGCGGCACATCGGGATGTTGCGAATCTTACGAATCCTCTACCAATGCTTGTGAAGCCGGTAGCCCAGATTGCCTCACCATTGACGATATTTGCTCTGAACTCGAATCGGGCTGCAATTGTGAAATCTTAGCCAATGGCGATTATCAATTGCCTGAAACAACGCCGGTTATCGCAACCAGCGGAGGCACCCCCCTTACACTCGAAGCACGGGTGAGTGAGAACAACGGCAATGTCCTTTCGAACAACGGTTTCTCTATCTTCAGTGATGACCCAAGCTGCCTCAGCGTCGAGCAAAATCAGATTACGGGAGCCCCCTACCCTTGCTCAACCACCATTGTCGCGGAATTTGGCAAAAATACTCTCTGCACGGCCCACATCCTGAATCTTGGAGATGCTTCGCCCTACAACGTTCGTGTCTTTGCCTACAACGAAGCAACCGGCGAACCTGTGCCCCGCGCGACCGTTATCGTCGACCACGACAACGACGGAATCTCAGATACCATCGTCCCCACAACCAGTGAAACCGGCTCAACCCATTTTGACTTGGTGACAAATACACAAGCATCTATCACTGTAATGGCCAAAGACTTTCACTATGTTTCCTTTGTTGGGCTAACGCTTGAAGAGGGAAAAACAATTCATATTCCTCTGACTCCCATCACCACAACAACCGAGCAAGCAGGTGTCAGCGGTTCCATTGATTTCTCGGCACACCGAGAAAACATGATGAACGGACTCGCCGAGTCCATTCAACTCGCATTGGTTGCGCCATCTTTTCCGCTTCGGTCGCTGGTTCAATTTGATATCGACGCTATTCTCGGTGGACCCATGCCGGCCGCTGACTGCAGCGATGGACAAATCAAAGCGGGTTGCTACAACCTGGGAATCCCAGGCGTAACCAACGAACCGGTACCTTTATGGGGCGGTATGTTTTTCTCTTTTCAGGCCTCTGCTTTAAAGCCATTCTTCGAAGTGCGCTCAACTCCAGGCTCGCGAGCTCTTTGGACCTTAGGCGGGGAGTGGAGCTACGAAGAGATTTCTCCTTTAGCTGAGCGCATCATGGACTCACCCGATTGTGTGACAGATCTCTCTTTGTGCCTCGAAGACTATCGTTTCACCTTGGCCGCTGACTTAATTCGAGACTGGGCACCGATGATGGCAAGACTTAGCTTTGGTTCTCAAAGTAATCTGCCACTTCATCCCATGAGCCATCAAGCATGGCAGGATTACATCAGTATTCCCTACGGTGCAGAGCGTAATATCGACGCAAATCGCCCTCTCTTGGACTCTGCCGTCGGTAACCGACGCTCCATGCAACTCAATCAACCGGCCTCAAACTATACACAGATCAATGTGCCGACGCTTCCCATGGGCCCCGCGGGGCAGCCAACAGATTCATTGATTGCTCTAACCGGCGTAGCTATGAAGGGCAGCGGTTTCATTCCAACGGGTATCGCAGCTGGTTTTGATTGTTACGGTGACAATTGTCGAACGAACCGTGAAGGTCACGACCGAGTGCTCAATGCCGTCACCTTATGCAATCAAGATGACCCCGCAAGCTACGAGCTTTGCCGTGAAGGGATTCCCACTGAACAACCAGCGGGATCCATTGGCCTCTTCCACGCTTCACTGGATGACACTCTCATCCAGCACCCCCAGAAAACAGTTATTATGGCCTTGCCTTTGGATGTCTCCTATCAGCAGGGACTCAGTGCAACCGCTCTAATTTTAGAAGGAGCGATCCCAGAAGATTCGGTTTCTTTAGAAGGTGTTCAATTTCCCCAGCACCCCAGTACTCAAGTTGAACCTAACACTCGGTCAGTCTCAATTTCAGACACGGGAAGTTCCATGACCGTGATTACGATTTACGCAGATAGAGACAACAGCAACCAACCTCATTGGACAATTTACGGGACAGGAAACAGCACACAATACACCCTGCCGGAGACCATCGAGTCCTTTGGTGACCCTTTGGCCAGCGACGCGTCGAGCCGGTTCTTTCGAACCTCCAACATTCACCTAAAGTCGGGTCGAAGCCTCTCTGAGTCAATTTTTAGTGCTGATGGTCTTAAAGGTATTTTCGACCAAGCTCTTGGCTTTGCCACACATCATCAGGCCTGGTAATCAAAACTCAAAATAGAAGGATAGGTTCTTAGGGGCTTTATAGATTTTTAAGCCATTAAGTTAAGGACACCGCCCACGGGGCTGGATGCCTGCTTCAGTGCATGCCCGTTCGGGTCATATCCAGACACATCTTTGCCGCCGCTGAAAAAGCTCTTGGACATATTGTCGGCATTTCCAGAATCAAACACCGCTCCAAATCGTTTTGCTACTTCAATGGCAGCCTTGGCATTGGCCTGAGCTACCTTTGCATTGCGGTCTGAAACTCCCTGAGCCAATTCCTCTGTACCCAGCGCATCGGTGGAACTCTTTTGCTTAGCCGGTCCACTGCTCTCCAAAGGATTCGCTAAAACATCCATGGGGTCGTAGGGCTGCTCAGCCTTCTTTTTAATCAGCGCCAAGTGTAAATTTGCTTTTTCCGGGTTTTCAGCGGTCTCTCGTGTCACCTTTTCATGCAGGGACTCTTTAACTTGTCCCCCTTCGGCCATTTCTTTTGCTTTTTCGAGATGAAGCTGTTGCTCTGTCTTGCCCACCGGCCCCATACGGATTTTTTCCGCGAACTCCAGTGCAGTGAGAGCCTTTGGACTCTTCGATTGATGCAATCGCTGCTGCATGGCCTGGCTGCCAAAAGCCGAAATGGCTCCGATGCTTCCCATAGAAAACCTGTCCCAGTGTCACTGAAATTGGGGTGCAACACTGATTCAATTAAAATTTTAGCAACAAGATCCAAAATGAGACCAATTCTAAGCGCAACAAAATGGCCTTCGCACTGCGTCAAAACCCAAAAAAAGGATCTTTTTTGTCTCAAAAGGCTAATCCGCGGCCAAATGAAAACTGTTTCATTCTCAGAACAAGGCACGTGACTCAATTTAAGAAACACAAGAGACCCAGGCTCCAGGCCGACGAAAAGCGCCCGAAGACAAAAACACAAAACAAGTCGCATTTTAAAAAACGAAATCTAAGCCTGCCGTGTAGAAAAACGAAGCCTCCAGACGGCCCAAAGAAGAGGCGATAGAATCAAATGAGATAGCAGGTTAAGCCCACCTAAAAATGTCATTTCAGGGACAAAATCGCTTATTTTTGCGTGTCAAAAAGTCAAATTTGGGCAAAAATGGGAAAACAAAGGTCATTCTTGTTCGTTTTCGACTAAGCTCTTGACCTTATTATAGCCATATGATGAATCTTGATTCACAATATGACATGTTGCGGTATAAGCGTATGCTTGGTGCCGCGGCACATAAGGTGCGGTTATTACTCACCGTATCCAACCAACACGGGTTGCTACCTAGCAGTAAAAGGGCAAAACAATGCAAATTTATAAGTTACCTGCCGAAGACATTCGATTCATCCTGGAAACTTTCGGTTACGAGGCCGTTTCTCAACTGGAAGGCTACGATGCCTACGACCTCGAAACCACCATGGCTATGATCGAAGAATCCGGTAAGTTCTGCACAAACGAATTCCTACCTTTGAACCGTACAGGTGACCAAGAAGGTGTTACCTACAACCCGGAAGACCGCAGTGTTACGACACCGACAGGGTTCAAAGAGCTTTACGCGAAGTTTGTTGAAAGCGGTATGATTGGCATCTGCCATCCCGAAAAATTCGGTGGCGGCGGCGCCCCGAACATCATCGGGGTCATGTTGAGCGAAATGGCCATGTCGACCAACAAGAGCTTTGCGATGGCGTCGGGCCTAAGCAATGGCCTAGTCGAGGCTCTACTCCATCACGGAACTCAAGAACAACAAGATTACTACCTACCGAAACTCATTTCCGGAGAGTGGACTGGGACCATGTGTCTAACCGAACCACAATGTGGAACGGACTTGGGTCTCATGAGCACCAAAGCAATTCCTGAAGGTGACCACTTCAAACTTACCGGTCAGAAAATTTGGATTACCTTTGGCGAACACGACCTCGCGGATAACATTATCCACCTCGTGTTGGGACGGCTTCCTGATTCACCTCCAGGTATCAAAGGCATCAGTCTTTTTGTGGTACCCAAGTTCCTCGACAACGGCGAGCGTAACACGGTTTATTGCGGTGGGCTCGAGCACAAGATGGGTATCCACGCCTCTCCAACGTGCGTTATCGATATGGAAGAAGCACACGGTTGGCTGGTAGGCGAACCGCACAAGGGTATGCGTGGCATGTTTACCATGATGAACCATGCTCGTCTCAATGTTGGTCTAGAAGGTGTTTCCCTCGGTGAGGTAGCTTACCAAACCGCACTCGAATACGCGAAAGACAGACGACAAAGCCGCGCGCTTGATCCTAAGAAACAAGATAAAGAACACGGTGCAGATAATATCCTTGTCCACCCAGACGTGCGTCGGATGCTTCTCAACATTAAGTCGACCAATGAAGGCATGCGTGCCTTGGCTTATTGGGTAGGCATGGAACTGGACCACTCCCGACACAACAAAGACGACCAGGCCCGGGAAGATGCCGATGACTTGGTCGCGTTACTGACTCCGGTTGTAAAGAGCTTTCTCACCGAGCGAGGCTTCTGGAA
>MDSW01011626.1_pt1 | contig 11868 bp, 8 predicted proteins | sample 811171 | NCBI WGS metagenome assembly MDSW01 (sample SAMN05326641, study PRJNA326480) | marine metagenome | isolation source: seawater | place: Atlantic Ocean: North West | collected 2012
GGTATGCGCTGGATGTATAAGTATGTGATGGAATGATGACTTCATCATCATTTTTAAATTGGCATATCTGTGCAGATAACTCCAAGGCAGATGTTGCTGTATTTACAGTGAATGAATATTTTGATCCTGCGTAATCAGAGAATGATTTTTCAAATTCGTCCTTATATTTACTTTGAGTAAGAGAAAGAGGTGCATGCATAGCCTCAATAACTGCTTCTATCTCGCTTTCAACATATGCATGACCACGCCCAGAAAATGGTATTTTGAAGTTCATAACCTAAATCCTATTAAATATTTCTATAACCTTATCCTTGGTTAGGATACTTTTGAAATCATCACCAAGTCCATTGGTGAGTGGCTTCTCATGAATGATGGATGAATCATATAATTTATCGAACTGTTCATTATTCAAATCGTTGCAAATACCCCTAGGTACCTTAATGCCGTGCCTTTCAATAGCATCGCTAATAATCCGATGTTCATTGGGATAGTACTCTTCCATGGCAAGCATAACCAAACAATTCGCTAGAGTGTGGGGGACCTGGAGAACAACACTCAAGCCAGCGGAAAAAGGGTGCACTAAAGCAGTCATGCTATTTGCAATTGCAATTCCTCCAAAATAAGAGGCTAGCATTGCTTTGGTTCTACCGTCATTTGATCTAATATCATCAAGTTTAAATATTTCTTCGCAAAGAGATTTGCCCATCTTTGCATATGAATCCGCAAAATCATTCCTTAGCATTCCGCTGAGTGGTTCAACACAATGAAAATATGCATCAGTTACAGTGTAGAAAAAAATATCTTTAGGCACTGACCGTGTTAAATCAGGATCTAATAAAAGTTCGTCAAATAACGTAAAGTCGCTATTCATCCCCAGCTTTAATCCTGTTTTTTCATTTATCAATACACAGGTTCTTGAGCTTTCAGCACCTGTCCCCGAAAGTGTAGGCACACCAATCTTGTAAACTCCCTTATTTTTGACCAAGTCCCAACCTTGATAGTCTTCCGCATCTCCCTCATTATTCAAGAGGTTACTCAACGCTTTTACTATATCAAGAGTCACGCCACCACCAATTGCAACTAGACCTCCTGGACTCTCACTCTGAGATTGATGTCTATCTCTAAGATCATTAATTAAGGTCGTAGTAGGCTCTTTTGATGAGTCTATGTAATAGATTTCAGTATTCTCAATTGATTTCAATGGATTAATCATAGTCTCATTTGATTCAAAAAAGTCATCGATATAAATTACAAAATTTTTAGACTTATTTTCTATTTCATGAATTGACTGCCTTTCCAATATGATTGATTTTAGTTGGCTAAAAGCACCTCGACCAAATGCAATATTTTTTATGCTACTAATATTTGAAATATCCATCTGCTTCTCCGATTTAATTCATTCCCTAGATTGGTAAGAGTTTAAAATCTTTTCTTGTTTTGCTGACTCTAGGTCAGCATCAACCATTTCTGTAACTAGTTCTTCAAAGCTTGTTTTTGCCGACCATCCAAGCTTTTCTTTGGCTTTACTGCAATCACCTAGAAGAGTTTCAACCTCTGTTGGTCTGTAGTATCTTTCTGAAACTTTGACAACTGTTTTTTCTGTTATTTTATCAATAGCCACTTCATCAGCGCCTGAGCCTTTCCAGTAAAGCTCCATGCCAAGTTTCTTACCAACCAGCTCGATAAACTGCCTAACAGAATATTGCTGACCAGTTGATATAACAAAATCCTCTGCAGAATCTTGCTGAAGCATCAACCATTGTGCTTCGACGAAGTCTCTCGCATGACCCCAATCTCTCTTTGAATCTAAATTCCCTATGTATAGATGATCTTGTAAGTTTAGAGATATTCTAGAAAGAGCCCTCGTTATCTTTCTTGTTACAAATGTCTCTCCTCTTAGAGGTGATTCGTGATTAAAAAGGATTCCATTGCAGGCATAAATGCCATATGCTTCCCTATAATTTACAGTAATCCAATATGCATATAGTTTTGCTACACCATAAGGGCTTCTTGGATAGAATGGCGTGTTCTCGGTCTGAGGTGTTTCCATAACCTTTCCAAAAAGTTCTGAGGTAGATGCCTGATAAAATCTAGTTTTGTCATTTAGTTTGAGAATCCTAATTGCATCAAGGATTCTAAGGGTTCCTAGCGCGTCTGTATTTGCTGTATACTCAGGTTGTTCAAATGAAACTGCTACATGTGACTGAGCAGCCAGATTATAAACTTCATTGGGCTCAATATCATTCATGATCCTTATAATGCTTGACGACTCTGTCATGTCACCATGATGAAGTATAAAATTTCTATCTTTGACATCAACTTCTTGATAAAGATGATCAATACGATCTGTATTGATAAGAGAAGTTCTCCTCTTGATCCCATGAACCTCATAGCCCTTGTTAATAAGGAATTCTGCAAGATATGCGCCATCCTGTCCTGTTATTCCCGTAATTAATGCAACTCTTTTCATTTTCAGCTTCTTATTGATTCTAAATTACTGCAGAGCCAATCATAAGTAGAATGAAGTCCATCTTCTAGCTCAATTGATGAACGCCAACCCATCTTATTGATTAATGATGTATCGAGCAACTTTCTTGGCGTTCCATCTGGCATTTCAGTATTGAACAGTATTTCTCCCTTGAAGCCAACCACATCCATAATAATTTCTGCTAATTCAGAGATCATAATTTCGTTACCACTTCCAACATTGATATGTGATGTCATAGGTTTTGTATTCATTTGATAAGACTCTTTTTCAAGGCCTAAAATGTATAATACTGCAGATGCCAAATCATCAACGTGAAGAAATTCTCTTTTTGGCTTTCCTGTACCCCAAATCTCCACAGATTTGAGTTTATTTATTTTTGCATTATGAAACTTGTATAGCATTGCTGGAATGACATGTGCATTTTTAGTATCAAAATTATCATTTGGCCCATATAGATTTGTTGGCATTAAGGATCTGAAATCACATCCATATTGTCTATTATATGATTCGCACATTTTGATTCCTGCAATCTTTGCTATCGCATAGGGTTCATTTGTTGGTTCTAATTGACCACTCAACAGGATATCTTCACTCATAGGCTGTGATGATAATTTAGGATATATGCATGAACTACCAAGAAAGATCAATTTTTCTACGTTTGCGAGATAAGCTCCATGGATAATATTATTTTGTATCGTAAGGTTTTCATGAATGAACTCGGCAGGAAAATTATCATTAGCATATATACCGCCAACCTTTGCTGCAGCTGTAATCACTATTCTCGGCTTTTCTGACTTGAGAAAAGCCTCTACGTTAGCTCTATTTAGTAAATCAAGTTCTTTTCTTGGAAGGATCAAAATATTCTTAAAACCTTGATCCTTGAGTAACTTCAAAATAGAAGATCCGACCATACCCTTATGGCCAGCTAGGAAAATTTTATCCTCTAAATATATCAATCTGATGTCTCTTACTTGAGCTTAAATAATTATATTGATCAGTTAAATCTAGGTTTTAACTTATTTATAAGAACGATTGATAATACGATTAATATGCTAATAATAAAACCCACAATTGATCCAAAAATAATAGTTTGAGTCCTCAGTGGTCTTACTTTATTTGTTGTAGAAAGATAGGCCATATCTATAAACTTAAATGCATACTCTTCTCTCACATTGGCTAGTGTAATATTCTTAGTTTGTTCTTCAATTAATCCAAAGAGTATTGATTTATTATTTACTAGACTTGTTTTTTTAAGCTCTTCTTCAAGGAAGTAGATACTTTTTTCAGCTTCTTCTATCTTTTGTTTTCTAACATGGTTATTTAAGTAAATTACTATTTCATTACACCACTGAGTAGCTAAAACTGGATCTGTCCAGTCAATGCTGACAACTTTCATTTGCTTCTTGTCAATAACCTGAATTGCTGACTGAAGTTTGCTAATTGCTGAGTCTATATTGGGGATTTTTCCATTAATCCATTGATTATTTTTCTCATCCCAATTTTCAGAAAAAATTGATCTCATCAAATTCTTCTCTTCAATAAAGCCTTTAATCAATACCCTAGACTTGAGTATGGCAATATTTGTATCAACGCTATTAATTTTATTATTCCCGATTCCAGCTAATGCAGTTAAGCCTCCAAACTGACTAGAAAAAGATTGGATTGAGTCAGACTGACCATCAACTGGTGTTACTAATGCCTCTGATCTATATACATTTGGCTGAGAAAAAATATAGATGCTAACTAAGAATGTGAAACCAAATGTAATAAATATTATATATTTATAATGGTTGATAAGTAATTCAATAAGCTCCGATATGTCTATTAGATCAGAATTCTTTAATATGCCCTTCTCAAATGTTTGATTATTCATCTTAGGTTATGCTTTGTTAGAAGCTTGATACTGCTGCTGCTGCAACTGCAAGCTGGTATATAATTTGACTTACCTCTGTGAGGGCCTGGGTAGATGAGAAGCTGGTTACTTCAAGTGGAACAACGATCGTATCCCCTGGCTCAAGCAATTGAGTTGATCCTCTAAAAAATCCTGATGACTTGTTTGGTCTATCGATGGAACCATCAGCTCTGATTATATAAACATTATCCTTGTCTCCAACTTGAGTAAAGCCTCCACTTCTATCGATGTAATCCATATAGCCAAGATTGAAGTCAATAACGTGATTACTTGGTGCGAAAACCTCACCAATTACCGATACTTGCTCCTGAATATATGGGATCATTATTTTATCTCCATCCAATAGAGATAGATTATCTTTACCATCAATAATTCCTGAGAGATTGATGACTAATCTACCGAGCGCTTTGACAGACTTGAGATCCTCTGCAAGATTAGAGAGCTGTTCTCCAATCTCTCTTGAGGTATTTGAAACTTCGCCTAATCCGCTATTTCTACCAATCAATAATTCTCTTCTAAGAGTCAAATCAGCCTCTTTAAGCCTTTTTTCCTCTAGATCTTTTATCGAATTCCTAAGAAAAACTGAACCATCTGGATTTGCGTTTGGCAACAAACCACCAGCTCTCTTTAGAAGGCTCCTCAGAGATTCGTTTTCTTCGACTACATACTCTCCTGGAAAATGTACAGCGCCTTGAATATTCACTTTTCTTACAATGACTGGAACTGACTTGACACTAATGATTGTCATTGGGCTCAAGCTCATTTTTCTTGTTTTATTATTATTAAAAGACATAGAAATGCTACTTGTTTTGTATGTTTTTCCATTTCTATCAAAATTGAATATTTCTATTTCTGGTGCATATGCAGTATTTCTTAAACCCCCTGAAGCAAAGATTGCTTCCTCAATCGTCATATTTTCTGAGAGAGGGTATTTACCAGGGAATTTAACATCGCCAATAACTTCAATAATTCTTGGCTTCTTGCCCAGAGTGCTATTTTGCTCAATTTGAGAGATTGTATCCTTGAGCAATTCCTTTCTCTGAAAAAAATCTATATCTTTGGAAATATCAGCAATTGTAAATTTGAAAGCCTTATTATCTTTTGTGAACACAACATCGTCTCCCACTGCATATTGCTCACCTTCATTAAGTAGAATAATAGAGTCAGTTTTAGCTCCAATAGTTGAAATCTGGGCAATCAATCCAGACCCACTTCCCGATGTCGATGTGGGCGTAAGAGTTTGTATACTATCTATTGCCGGCTCCAAATCTGAGCTTTCAACCTGATTGCTGACAAATCTTTTAACCCCACCCAGTTTCTGTATTTGTGTATTTTGATCGACTGAGTCATCATTTTGACGAGAGAGATTAATTTCTTCATTATCAACAACTTTCTTAAAAAAAATTATTTCATCTTTATTTCTCAGTTGAAAATCAGCTTCTTCAAGTTCTGATATTCTTGCTTGAAAAATATTAATTGATCCAGTGTTATAGTTGACTCTTTTAAGGACAATATAGTCCCTATCAGTATTAGACATTAGATCAGTTTGAAAATTGATTACTTTATTTAGTGTCAATCCCTCTTTCCATTGATAAAAGCCTGGCCGTTTTACATAACCGCTAATAAGTATTGCTTGGTCTATGGCTTTAATTGAATCATAAACATTTATTGAATCCCCATCTTGAACGTTACGATTTATTACTTCAGTTTGGGAATAGTCAATATTAATGATAACCTTGCCATTTCTATCATTATCTCTAATCAGCTCCACAGAACTTTTGTCTGCTTGAGATAAAAAACCTCCCGCAAAACCAATGAGATCATCTACTGTTTCTTCATCCTTTGCCTCAAAAATGAATGGCCTTTTCACAGACCCATTGACACTGACTCTTTTTTGAGCAAGGGGGATGAATACTACATCTCCGGGTTGAAGCCTGATATCTCTTGAACTGTCACCTTTAAGAAGCAAATCGTATAAATCAAAAGTGACAACAGTTTGTCCGCTTCTTTTAACCTGAATATTCCTCAGAGAACCCATATCATTTACGCCACCACTTGCAAATAAAGCATTTGTAAGTGTTGAAAGAGAACTAATCATATATAGTCCAGGCTGATAAGCTTCCCCAATTACATAAACCTGAATCGATCTGAGTTCTCCTAGAGTGATACTCGCTGATACACCAATCTTTTGGTTCTCTATAATCTGGTTGATAAGTTCTTTAGTCTCAGAAAATGACAATCCTGATAATTGTATTGGACCAATTGACGGAATATATATTTCGCCTTGTCTATTAACTTGTAAGCTATATTCTTGATTTTCATTACCAAATAAAATTATTTCAATGAAGTCACCTGGTCCGATTATATAGTTTGGAGTAACAGGAATATCTGATGCTGGTGCAAATGTTGTTGGAGCGTTTCTAAAAAGATCATAACCAAAAACCTCAAGATTATTTTCAGTTAATCTCTCTTTTGGCTCTGACTCAAATTTAAGCCTTTCTGGTTCTTGTATACCAATTTCAGTAGCTACTGATCCATTACTCAATATGTCATTATCAAATTCAGGTTGTTTTGGTCTGCTAACATCCTCTGCTTTTTCTATCTGATTACTGTTATTTGTTGGTAAATTAACCCCATTCTGTTGAAGGATTGTCTGCACCTGTTGGAGTTGAGCAGGATCCAACATTTGTGCTAAAAGACTTGGTACACTCAGCGCAGATAATAATGTTAAGAAAACTGCAAGAATTGGTTTTTTCATAATCTTTATTGCTTTACTTTCATGGATAATAGTTAACATTCTATATTTTCTACAATAACTATCAGCTTATTTTTTCAAATAATTTTTTACTAATTGTGAAATATTAACTCGAAATATAATCGTCAAGAAACTCATTGAATGGCTTTTCAGACTCCCCTTCAAGTTTTTTCTGCTTAAGTAATGACGCGTTAGTTTCATCCTCAAGTTCTTTCTGAAGTCTTATGTTTATATTGTTTTCCTTAACGTAATCATCTTTGTATTGGCTTGAAATCTGAATACCGAGTTCATCAAGTGTTATATTTCTAGTAATGAGTTCATCTAGCAGTCTCGCTGAAATAGTTTTTTCTGGATTCTTAAGCTGTTTGTAATATTTTTGTATAGCTTTACTGTATTTGTCACCGTTCTCATCCAGAATCTGAGCTACCTCATCCATACCTTCGAAAATCTCAGTACCCCAATCAATTAGGCTGATTTTAATGTCATTCTTGATAAGCTGAAGACCAGGCTTCCTTCCTTCTTTTGAGACTAAAAGATCATTTTCCTCAATCTGTATAATTTCTGTTTTCTGCAAAAAGTCAGGTGTTGAGATGGCGCAGTAGATCATAAAACACTCAAGAAAGTTGATAGAGTCTTCGTCTATACCAATCCTACAAAAAGGATTAATATCTAGTGATCTCAACTCGATGTAGTCTATGCCTCCTTCTTTAAGCATAGAAGTCGGTCTAATATGTTTTCTGCCATTAGATTTTGGCCTACAAACAGCATAGTACTCATCTTCAATTTGTAACAAATTACCACTTATTTGATCCAACCCTTTTGTTCTATCAGAAAATTTTGAAAACACTTTTGATGGGGTTTGAGTTGCTTTTCTTAAGGTCTCAGAATAGCCTTCAAGATTATCATAAGAGATATTAAGGTTGATCTGGCCAGCATTTTTGTATCCAATATCGCTCATTCTTAACGATGTAGCATAAGGCAGAAATAGGTCAGCTTTATTCAGATACTCAAAGTTGTTAGTAGATTTCTCTGTTAAGTTTTGCCCAATTGTGGGTGAGCATCCAAATAAAAAAAGTATAATCCAGTTATTCCTTTTAATATTTCTCAGTGTTCTGAAATAAAGTATATTTCGATATGTCTTTTCTGGATTTCCAACTGAAAAATTCGATCTCCAAAACTCTTCAGGCAATGAGTAATTGAAGTGCATGCCAGAAATTGTCTGCATAATCTTACCATATCTCTTTGATAGCCCATTCCTGTATAGTGATTTGAATCTCGCTAAGTTAGATTTGCCATAATAAGCAATTTCCACATCATCATCTTTCAATGAGGATGGAGGAATACTAAAAGGCCATAACAATTCATCTTGAATATTTATGGAAGTATATTGATGAATATTTTCTAATGTGTTTAGAAGATAATCATCATTTACAGATGGTGGTGTGATTAATTCGATTTGTGCCTCAGAAAAATCTGTGGTTATAAAGCTATTAAAAAGTGGAGACCCCAAGAACTTTGAATGTCCTTTTGATGAGATCCTTTTGCCATCTAATCTCAGTGATTCTCTCTCAATTCCAATATTTCCATTTGAAATTGTTTGATGGCTTATATTAGGAGTAATTTTTACTATTGAGCTTTGATCATGCATCTTAAAATAGTATCAATTAGTTTAGAATATTATTCTGAAATAATAGGCTTTGTTGAAAAACCGCCCAATATTTTTCCAAATGAAAAGTATTTTTTCTTCTGATTTTTTAAAGAGAGGTTGTCATAAGCATTCTTCTTAATGCCAAATAAATCAATATTTGTTGCTAATTTTTGACCACCATCTCTTGTTAGTGGAGACCATGAAGCTGTATTGTATTTTCTCGTTGTTCCAATACTAAATAGGTCCATTGGAAGAGAAACATAGACCCACTTTGAGAATCCACCTTCTCCGTATTCTTCGGTTGTTGCATCCGTAAAGGCTGCTACTGCCCCAACATGTGTTCCATTTTGGAAACGCCTTGAAATATCTAAAGTAATTCCAGTATCACCAGCTAGATATTTCCCATAACTCGTTTTAAGTCGCACATTATTTTTTGGAAAGTCAAAAATTAAATTTAAGTGCCCGGTCATAACTTCATAGGCTTTGAATGAGAAATCTTGACTGAAATCTCTTTGTTTTACCTTATATGTCTCAATGCCGATAGCCCATCTTTTATTGTCATCATGGTATAAGAGTTCACCTCCCACTCCACCAAACATTTCTTCAAAAATACCAACAGAAAAACTACCCATCAGGTTTTCAGTTAAGTTATAAACATAGTCTAATTCCATGCGCCTTATACCATTCTTCCCTTCAATCCAGTATTCTTTAACATCACTTCTTACCCTGTACAAGGTTCCTGTTGTTGGCTCATATTTGAACTTACTCATATTGTCGGCTATGTTGATGCCAAAAATAGATGTCAGAACAAGCCCTTTTTTTAATGCATACTCTGTGGCTAGTTTTGCCTCCATCTTCCATATATAGAAATTATCAGGGCCACCGATGTTTGAGCTAACATTTGGAGAAAGCGACCAAGAAAAAGCAGGATAAAGTTGATTATTATCTACTGTTATTGGTTTCTTTGATTCCCTCAAATGTTTTTTATTCGGTAACTCAGTTAAGTAGTCTTCTAGAGGACCCTTTGAGATAACTTCTCTTAATTCTGAAACATCGATGGATGACCTTAAGGTTTCAACTCCAAAATCAACATTGACAACTGTAATTGTTTCAATGTTTTGCGGTGCATTGTTTGCTAAAATCCTGCTTGCGAGGTCTATGCCTCTAATAGACTTTCTAAATCTTCCTTGGGTGATTTCTGCGATTATTTCCTTGTCTTTAAATGTTACGTTATGAGCTATTATTCCCTCATTTCTCATTTGCCAAAAAATATATTTTGCCAGTTTGCCTACCCCGTCTTGTGGAATCATATAGAAAGATCTCCAAGGTGAAGTTAGAAGATTTTCTCTCTGTAATTTATATATTCTCAGTCCTTCATCCTGATTAAGGTCAGTATTCATATAAAAGTTGAAAAAGAATGTATTACCTCTTTCAACTCCTGCAGCAAGATCAAAGTTTTTTGAAATCTTATAATTTATTCCGATGTTTAGTGGGGAATCAACTTCGATATTGTTCGAAATTGGCTCAGCAGAAAAATCATTTGGATTATATTCCAGCTTTAATGAAATATCTGGATGTGGTGTTTGGTATTGAATGCCTCCAAAAAAAGATGCATTTTTGCCGCTAAAAAAATTATCTATATCAATATCACCACCTGAACCAAAACTGCTTGACCTTGAATAAAATTTATCTGAGATTTGACCAAACGGGTTTTTGATATGACTAGAAGTAGCCATTTTCCCCCAGCCCAGGCCGAAAGAAAAATCAAAATTACCATATTGTTTATTTGCAACGATATAATCTGAAGAAAAGAAACCAGTTCCGCCAATATCAATAAAACCAAACGCCAGAGAAGGTAATAATTTTGTCTCTTCTAGCAGTTTAAATCTTACATTGAAGCCTTTGTCTTTATAAGTTTGTGTATTACTCTTTTCAAATCCTGCAATGTTATAAAGTCTGTTATTTATCTCTGTATAGACAATACTGCCCTCTAGCCATGGTAACAGTTGCATAGATGCTGTTATTTTATTATAAGGGTCAACACTTGATACACCAAAGCTTAATCTACCAGAGTCATTTGTAAATCTTGCAGTAGGTGTTTGAATTAACCCTATGCCTCCAAAGTTTGAATTAGACAAATGAAGATCATCAGAATATAACTTCTCTGAATATGATGAGAATATTAGAACGAGGTATATAACAGAGGAATATACAAACCCTGAATATTCTTTAGGTTTTAACAGAAGAACAAAATAAATCATTCTTCAAAAACGCTGGTTTTATGTGTACTTATGTTCCTGTAGTTCCGGAAGTACCAGTCGTGCCAGTTGTTCCGGTTGTGCCAGTCGTTCCAGTTGTACCACTCGTTCCGGTTGTGCCAGTCGTGCCAGTTGTACCCGTTGTTCCGGTTGTGCCAGTCGTTCCAGTTGTACCACTCGTTCCGGTTGTGCCAGTCGTGCCAGTTGTACCCGTTGTGCCAGTTGTACCCGTTGTGCCAGTTGTTCCGGTTGTACCCGTTGTTGGAGTAGGCGTAGGCGTAGGCGTTGGCGTAGGCGTAGGCGTAGGCGTCGGCGTAGGCGTAGGCGTAGGCGTCGGCGTTGGCGTTGGCGTTGGCGTTGGCGTAGGTGTCACAGGTGGCTCAGGTTGAGGTGGGACATCATCAGATGATGATCCTCCTCCTGAGAAAAGCGCTAATACAGCTCCAGTAATGGCTACCCATACTCCTGTTCCAGCTCCAGTTCCTGAGCTTGAGCCTGAAGAATTTCCTGAAGTTTCGGAAACTGCATCTTCGGATGCTTCTTCTTCGCTAGCATTAGGATCATCAAAAGCTTCAGAAGATTCATCGCCCTCTGATGCTATAGATTTAAAACTTGTACCGCTGAGTACAAATATTAACATTGAAAAGTATGTTCCTAGTTTTTTAAACAATTTCATCTTTGATGATCCTCTGATAAATTAAACTTTATTTTAAATTACCACCCTTGGTTTTTTAACCTTAGTAAGTGATTTTTCTATAATTCCTATTGTTTGTAAACAACATTTTCACTTTTTTACATTAAGTTACA
>MDSW01078984.1_pt1 | contig 11867 bp, 11 predicted proteins | sample 811171 | NCBI WGS metagenome assembly MDSW01 (sample SAMN05326641, study PRJNA326480) | marine metagenome | isolation source: seawater | place: Atlantic Ocean: North West | collected 2012
CATTACGCGTTGTATCCCCTAATTTTTCTGCAATTTGGCTAGCTGTAAACCCTTTAGACCAAAGCTCTTTTAATTTTTCAACTTTCTCGCTAGTCCAACTCATAGTATATATTTGCTATATTTAGTTATTAAAATATGACTAGAACATTATGTTGTAGTTTGAAACATTAAAACGATTTAAGGCTGTTAGTATTATTAGTTTTGCACAGTTTTTTTTAATAAGGAGTTATAAGACTATCGATGGTTGAAATTACTAGAAAATATAAATTTGGTAAAAGAAGGTTTGGGCTAATTAACTGGGTAGGAGCTTGGACATTGTATAAAAAAGAAACATTAAGATTTCTTAATGTTTGGATACAAACAATTTTTTCACCATTAGTAACATCTCTTTTATTTTTGTTAGTTTTGACTCTAGCAATAGGCGCTGAAAGAGGCAATGTGCTTGGTGTACCCTTTATTATTTTTTTAGCTCCTGGTTTAATAGCAATGCAAGTAATACAACAATCTTTTTCTCACTCTTCGTCCTCATTTATGATTGGTAAAATTCAGGGAAATATTGTTGATCTTCTTTATGCTCCATTATCAGCTACAGAAGTTACTCTATCCGTATCTTTAGCTTCAGTTACAAGAAGTTTTGTCATAGCGATAATATCTGTTTTAACTTTTTATATAATTATTGATATTCAAATAAAAAATTTTAGTACTTTAATTTTATTCATTTTTTTATCATCTTTTATATTAGGGAATGTTGGAATAATAGCTGGTTTATGGGCCGAAAAATTTGACCATATGGCGACAGTTACAAATTTTGTTATTATACCACTTTCATTTCTTTCAGGCACATTTTACTCAATAGACAGACTCCCGAGTGTTTTAAAAACAGTCAGTGAATTTAATCCTTTTTTCTATATGATTGATGGGATTAGATACAGCTTTATTGGAGTAGCCGATGGTTCAATTAAAGTAGGGATTATATATTTAATGATATTAAGCTTTTTAAGTTGGCTAGTAACCTATATTTTATTTAAAAAAGGTTATAAAATAAAAAGTTAAAATGAGTGCAATTTTAAATACTTATAATAGAAAAAAAATTTCTTTTAAAAAAGGAAAAGGAAGTTTTTTATACGGAAGTAATGGAAAAAAATATTTAGATTTTGTTCAAGGTATAGCCGTAAATTGCCTAGGTCACTCTAATGACTATTTGAATAGAGCTATACAAAAACAATCTAAAAAATTATGGCATGTATCTAATGCTTTTGTGATTCCAGAACAAGAAAGATTGGCTAAAAGATTAAAAAACAAAACTTTTGCAGATTTTGTATTTTTTCAAAACTCTGGAGCGGAGGCCACTGAAGCTGCAATAAAGTTTGCAAGAAGATATTTTTATCACAGAGGACAGAAAAAAAAAAATAGGGTTTTATGTATCAATAACAGTTTTCATGGAAGAACTCTTGCTACAATTTTTGCTAGCAATAGCAAAAAAGCTACCGAGGGATTTTATCCAAAAGTTGACGGATTCGATCATTTTAATTTCGGCGATCACAAAGGATTAGAAAAGGCAATTACAAGTAGGACCGCTGCTATTATGGTTGAGACAATTTTAGGAGAGGGAGGCATAAAAGTGATCCCAAATTTTTGCCTAGAAGGTTTAAGAAAGCTTTGTAATAAAAAAAAGATCTTATTAATTTTAGACGAAGTACAATGTGGAATTGGTAGAAGTGGAAAATTTTTTGCTTTTGAACATGCCAAAATTAAACCAGATATAGTTCCAATTGCGAAAGGGATTGGCGGAGGTTTTCCGATTGGAGCGGTGTTAGTTAATAAAAAAGTTGCATCAGCAATGAAACCAGGGACACACGGATCAACATTTGGAGGAAATCCTTTGGCAATGAGTGCAGGAAATGCTGTTTTAGATGTTATGTTTAAAAAAGGTTTTTTAAACAACGTAACTAAAAATGGAGAATACTTCATTAAAAAATTGAATAAAGTTAGAGAAAAATATCCAAAGATCATTAAAGAGGTTAGAGGAAAAGGATTATTAATTGGCTTGTGTTTGTATAAAGATCAAACTAATTTTATCAAAAAACTTCAAGACAATAATCTTTTAAGTGTCAGAGCATCAGAAAATGTAGTCAGACTTCTGCCTCCTTTAAATGTTAAAAAAAGAGAATTAAATTTAGCTTTAAAAATACTCAGCAAAGTGTGTAAGGATTATAGATGAAAAATTTTATCAACATCTCAGACTTGACCTCTACAGAATTAAGATCGATAATAGATGAAGCAAAATCTAGAAAATTAAGTAGACAAAACTTTAAAAAATCTGAACCCGACAAAGACAAACCTTTCGAAGGAAAATCTATGGCAATGATTTTTGAAAAACCTTCAACAAGAACTAGGATGTCTTTTGACATAGCTACCAAGCAGCTTGGAGGATCTACAATTACTTTAAATCCAGATGGAATTCATTATGGAAAAGGCGATGAGACCTTAAAGGATACTGCAAAAGTATTATCCGAATATGTTGATATTGTTATGCTAAGAACATCATCTCATGAGAACTTAGTAGAGTTTGGAAAATATTTGGATGTTCCAATTATAAACGGTCTTTCTGATCAAAGTCATCCCTGTCAGGTTATGTCAGATATTCTAACATTTGAGGAATTTAAAGGACCAATCCAAGGTAAAACTATTTCTTGGCTAGGTGATGGTAATAATAATATGTCAAATTCATTAATTGAAGCAGCAGGTAAATTTGGATTTCAATTAAAAATTGGGTGTCCAAAAAAATATATGCCAAACAAACAAATATTAAAATGGGCAGAGAAAAACAAAGTAAATCTTTTATTGACACAAAAACCACAAGAGGCAGCTAAAAATTCAGATTGTATTATGACTGACAAATGGGTTTCTATGAACGACAAAGTCAATAAAAAGATGAAAAAAAAGACATTAAAAAATTTTCGGGTTAATAAAAATTTGATGAAAATTGCAAAATCTGATGCGATCTTTATGCATTGTTTACCTGTAGGCAGAGGAGAAGAGGTAACTGATGAAATTATTGATGGCAAAAAGTCAGTTGTTTGGAAACAAGCACTCAATAGAGTTCATGCTCAGAAAAGTATTATTAATTGGTGCTTAAGTTAAGGTAAAGGTCTAGGGTTGCTACTTTTTGAATTCATATAAAGTATAACTGACGCTCTATCTTTTTCTTTTCTTAAACCAGCAAATGCCATTTTAGTTCCTTTAATATATGCTTGAGGTTTAATCAAATAAGAATTCATTTCTTCGAACGTCCACTCTTTTCCATAAGCGATCATAGCTTTGGAGTATTTGTAGTCGCCAACTGACCCTGCTTGTCTTCCAATCACTCCCCAAAGATTTGGACCAATCATATTTTTTCCATCACTAACTATCATGTGGCAAGCACTGCATTTTTTGAAAACTTTTTGGCCGTGAGCAAGATCCCCCATTGCCAGCAATTGACCAATATCAACTTCTATTTTTTCATTGACGTTTTTCTCGGCTTCCCCCTCACTTGAACCAGTTACCGCCTCAAGTCCATCAACTTTATATGCTGAAACTTTTGGTTTATCGACATGAAAAAGAATATCAGTGAATTTTCCTATACCTATTACAATTAAAGCTGTTAGAAGTATTGCAGCAATAATTTTATTTATTTCAAAACTGTCCATATATTTGATAAGTATTTGTAAACATATAACACGACTATTTAAAAAAAACTTTAAATAACTCTGAATTTTTTGCGTCTTTGAGACGCATAATTATGAATAAAACAGCAATAATAATACCTTCAAGACTCGGGGCTCAAAGATTACCCAATAAACCGTTAAAAATGATAAGAAATAAAGAAATGATTATTCATGTGTATGAGGCTGCAGTGAAATCTAAATCAGGCGAGGTAATTGTAGCTACTCCTGACAATGAAATAGCTGAGGTAATTAAAAGAATAGGTGGAAGAGTTGAAGTAACTGATGCGAGTCATCAGACTGGAACAGATAGAATTTTCCAGGTTTTTAATAATGCTTTAGAACAAAAGCCAGAGATTATTATTAATCTTCAAGGAGATATGCCAAATATTGATCCTGAATTAATTTCAAATTTAGTCGAATACATGAAAAAGAATGAATGTGACATTGGAACCTATGCAAGTGAATTTAGTTCAGAGCACGAAAAAATGGATAAAAATATTGTTAAAGTTTTGGTTAAAAATCAAATTTTAAACGAAAAATTTTTACATGCGATAGATTTTTTTAGAGATCTAACTCAATCCAAAAATATTTATCATCATATTGGAATTTATGGTTTTACAAAAAATTCGTTATCAAAATTTGTGAATTTTAAGAGATCCAAGCTTGAAATAGAGAGAAAATTAGAGCAACTAAGGGCTTTAGAAAATGGAATGTCAGTTCATGTTGGGTTAACAAAATCCTTACCATTAAGCGTTGATACTGATAAAGATTTAGAAAAAATAAAAAAGATTATGGAAAATGACAAAACATAAAATTGCATTTCAAGGGGAGCTTGGCGCTTATTCGCATATTGCATGCAATAGCTTATTTAAAGATGCTGAGATTAAAACCTGTTCGACTTTCGAAGAAACATTTAAAACTGCATACGAACAAGAAGATTATAAAATAGTAATACCTTTAGAAAATTCTTTAGCTGGTAGAGTAGCTGATATACACTACTTACTACCAAAGTATAAGTTACAAATACACGGAGAACACTTTCAAAATGTTGAGCATAATTTAATTGCTAAACCCGAAGCTGAACTAAAAGATATAAAATCAGTTAGAAGTCATGCACAAGCTATTGGTCAGTGTCAAAAAATTATAATGAATAATAAATATAAAACTATTGTATCAGCTGATACAGCTGGTTCTGCAAAAGACCTTGCTGAAGGAAACGATAAATCAATTGCAGCAATTGCCTCTAAACTATCAGCAAAAATTTATAAATTGAAGATTTTAAAAGAAAATATAGAAGATGAGAAAGGTAACGTTACAAGATTTCTTGTAATGGGAAAGAAAGTTCAACAACCAGAATATAAAAAAAACAAAAATTATATCACCACTTGTATATTTAGATTAAAAAGTAAACCCTCTGCACTCTATAAATCCTTAGGTGGATTTGCTACCAATCAAATAAATATGACTAAACTTGAAAGTTTTTCAGTTAAAAACACTTTCGCCCAGACCAATTTTTACTTGGATTTCGAAGGCCACTTAGACGATAAGTTGGTACAAAATGCTATGGAAGAACTTGGTTTTCATACAGAAACACTTGATATTTTGGGAGTGTATGAAGCTTCTGAATTCAGGCAAAAATAGTCCACAAAATGTAAATCTTGACTTGTAGTATTTAAATTGATGTTGATATACTCATAATGAGGTTGGCATCAGGTGAATGTTTCATAAACCCGGTCAGGTCTGAAAAGAAGCAGCCGTAGTGAAAATTTTTCAGGTTGTTGCCTGCCTCTTTGAATAATGATTAAAAATAAAGTTCTAGCTTTAAAATATCGGCCTCAAGAATTTAAAAATTTAATAGGCCAAAAGTTAATGGCTCAAACCATAACAAATGCTATAAAATTGGGAAAGACTCCAAACGCATACCTCCTTACAGGCATCAGAGGTGTAGGTAAGACTACAACAGCGCGTCTTATTGCAAAAGCGTTAAATTGTCAGAAAAATACAGATAAAACATTAAATTGTTCAAGTGAAAAATTTTGTCAAACTTGTAACGAAATTATTAATTCTAATCATATTGATATTTTAGAAATGGATGCAGCTTCAAAAACAGGAATTGATGATGTTAGAGAATTAATTGAAAATTCAAAATATAGTCCTACAAGTGCTAAATATAAAATTTTTATAATAGATGAAGTTCACATGCTGTCAAAACAAGCTTTTAATGGTTTATTAAAAACTTTAGAGGAACCTCCTCCAAGTCTTAAATTTATACTAGCAACTACCGAAGTGCGAAAAATACCAGTAACTATTCTTTCAAGATGTCAAAGATTTGATCTTAAGAGAGTAGGAGTGCAAGATTTATGTAATCATTTGAAGAATATTACTGCAAAAGAAAAAGGACAGATTTCTGATGATGCGATTAAACTTATAGCTAGATCAGCAGAGGGTTCAGTTAGAGATGCAATTTCATTATTAGATAGAGCACTTATTTCAAATCCAGTTGATGAGAGCAAAACAATAGAGGAAGCGGATGTAAGAGAAATGTTAGGCTTAGCTAGTCGTATAAAAATTATAAATCTTTTAAAAGAGATTTTTGAAGGAAAAGAAAAAGAAGCACTAGATAAGCTGAAAGAACTCATCAATGATGGTTTAGATGCTAAGATCTTTCTTAATGATATGTTAGAAATGTTCTATCTTTTCAGCAGAAGAATTAATTTAGGTTTCATTGAAAAAGATATGACGATTTCAGAGGCAGAAACTGAATTAATTAATCAATTTTCGAAAAATTTAGATTTACAAGATTTAAGTTTGTTTTGGCAACTCACAATAAAAACTATTGATGATTTGAGAATTGTCGGAAATGAAAATTTAATATTAGAAATGTATATTATGCAACTAGTTCATATCATGGGCATAGATGATAAAAAAGAGAATTTATATCAAAGCCAAGTATTTGATAGCTCATATTCAAAAAAAGCTGATCCAAAAAAATTAAATGAAGAAAATATAGAACCTGATTATTCTAATAAGGTAAAAAACCAAATGAAAAATACTAATCAAGTTAAATCTAAACCGATAAAAGATATATCCCCAGAAATTAAAAAAACAAAAATTGAAATCACAAATTTTCAAGATTTAGTAAATAAAGCAAACAAAGAAAAAGAAATTGAATTAAAATTTGATCTTGAGAGAAATGTGAAACTTGTCAGTTTCAAAAAAGGAAAAATAGATATAAGTTTTAATGAAAAGCTTAATAAAGATTTTATAAAGAACTTAAGCGAAAAATTATTGTTATGGACAGGAGAGAGATGGATTATTTCTTTAAGTAAGAACACCCAAGCTAAAAGTATTTATGAAAAAAATTTACAAATAAAGTCAAACAAGCTTGAGGAATATGAAAACAGTGAAATTGCTAAACAAATAATGAATACATTTCCTGATGCTGAACTACTAAACATTGAAGAGGAAAATAATGACTAACTTCTCAGATATGCTGTCAAAAGCTAAAGATATGCAAGAAAAAATGAAGACTGCGCAGGAGAAAATTAAAAAAATTGAGGTAGAAGGAGTAGCTGGTGGAAATTTAGTAAAAGTTGTATTAACCGGAGACTATGAGTTAAAATCAATCATTATCAATGATCAAGCAAAAAAAGAAAGCCAGGAAATTATTAACGATTTGATTAAGGCTGCGTATAATAATGCTAAAGACAATTTGAAAAAAAAATCATCTGACGAGTTGGCAAAAGCAACCGGCGGATTTAATTTACCCCTAGATTTTAAATTACCTTTTTAAATGGACAATAATATTCCTGAAATAAACGAATTAATTCGACAATTTTCAAAACTTCCTGGTCTTGGACCAAAATCGGCAAAGAGAATAATTCTTAAATTGATAAATAATAAAGATAGTATGGTGAAACCTTTAGCAAAGTCTTTGGCACAAGTTTATAAAAGTGTTGTTAGATGTGTTGATTGTGGAAACCTAAAAATTATTAATAAAAACTGTATTTGTAATACAGATAATTCATATGATAAAATTTGTGTAGTAGAAAATCTAGCGGATATGTGGGTTATTGATTCTGCTAATATCTATAAAGGACATTATCATATTTTAGGAGGCACGCTGAATTCCAGCGAAAACTACGAACAAAAAAATTTACTTATAGACTCACTAGTGAAAAGAATTAAAAGGAATAACTTAAAAGAAGTTATTATTGCTACAAGTGCAACTGTCGAAGGTCAGACAACCGCACACTATATTGAGGATACGGTTCAAAATGGTAAAATAAAAATTACAAAACTTGCACAAGGACTTCCAGTTGGCGGTGAGATTGAACAATTGGATGATGGAACATTACTTTCAGCATTTAAAAATAGAGTTCCCGTAACCGAAAATTAAAAAGTTTCTTTTTTTTCAAGCCTTTTTTGATGCAATAAAGGCTCTGTGTAGCCAGAAGGTTGAGCTCTTCCTTTAAAAACTAAATCACAGGCAGCTGAAAAAGCTAAAGAATTTTCAAAATTATCCGACATTTTTTTATAATTTGACCTTCCGCTCCTTTGATAAGCAGGGTCTTTTTCATTTTGTTTGTCTACAATACCTGCCATTTTTTTCATTATCCCCATTACTTGGTCTTTTGTGCAAATACCATGATGTAACCAATTAGCAATATGTTGAGATGAGATTCTAAGTGTCGCTCTATCCTCCATCAAACCTATATTGTTTATGTCAGGAACTTTGGAACAACCAACACCATGATCAATCCATCTTACAACGTAACCTAAAATACCTTGAGCATTATTTTCTAGCTCTCTATTAATATCTTTTACTGACCAGTTAGGTCTATCTGCTTTTGGTATTTCTAAAATATCATCTAATTTTGCTCTATCCCTAGATTTAAGTTTTTCTTGTTGTTTGAAAACGTCGACTTTGTGATAATGCATAGAATGTAAAGTTGCAGCAGTAGGTGAAGGTACCCAAGCGCAGTTTGCACCAGATTTGGGATGTCCGATTTTTTGTTCCATCATGTTAAACATTTGGTCTGGCATTGCCCACATGCCTTTCCCTATTTGAGCTTTTCCTGAGAAACCGCATCTTAAACCAATATCAACATTCCAATTTTCATAAGTAGCAAGCCAAGTTGATTTTTTCATATCTCCTTTAAAAATCATAGGCCCAGCTTCAAAAGATGTATGCATTTCATCTCCAGTACGATCCAAAAATCCTGTGTTGATGAATACTATTCTATTCTTAACTTGTCTTATACATTCTTTTAAATTTACTGTAGTTCTTCTTTCCTCGTCCATAATTCCAACTTTAATTGTATATTTTTCAATTTCCAAAACTTCTTCAACTTTTTCAAAAAGCTTATTCGTAAAAGATACTTCTTCAGGGCCATGCATTTTTGGTTTAACAATGTAAACTGATCCAGTTCGAGAGTTATTTTTATTTTTAAAGTCATGTAATGCACACAAAGTAGAAATAAAAGCATCCATTATTCCTTCAGGGATTTCTGAACCATCTTTTAATAAAATAGACGGATTGGTCATCAAATGACCGACATTTCGATTTAAAAGCAAAGCTCTGCCATGTAAATTTATTTTTTTTCCATCTTTAGAAATATAATTTCTATTAGGGTTCAATTTTCGGATAAACTTTTTTCCATTTTTAGTGAAATTAGCAGTCAGATTTCCTTTCATAAGACCAAGCCAATTTCTATAACAATTTACTTTGTCATTAGCGTCAACAGCAGCAACTGAGTCCTCATTATCAATAATTGTAGAAATAGCCGACTCGATTATCACATCAGAAATATGAGCTTTATCTATTTTTCCAATCATATGATTAGAGTCTATTAAAATATCAATATGAAGATTATTATTTTTGATTAGAATCGAACTTGGGTTATTTTTGTCTCCATTATAGCCAATAAATTGATCGTTGTTTTTAAGATAATCTTTCTCTGAGTCTTTCAGTAGAGTAAGTTTATCTTTATCGACTTGAATTTTTGAAACCTCATTCCAACTAAATTTATTTAAGGGAAAATTCTCATTTAAAAAATTACGCACATAAGTAATTACTTTAGAGGCTCTTTCATTATTCCAGCCTTTACTATCGCCTGGAATGACATCAGTTCCATATAGAGCATCGTACAAACTGCCCCATCTAGCATTTGCTGCATTTAAGGCGTATCTTGCGTTATCAACTGGGACTACAAGCTGAGGACCGGCTATGGATGAAATTTCTTTATCTACTTTATTTGTTTCTATCTTAAAATCTTCTTTTTCTTTTTCAAAATAAGAAATAGAATTTAAAAATTCTTTGTAATCTTTTTTATTAAAAGTCTTGTCTTTATTTTTTAAATGCCACTCATCTATTTTTTTTTTGAATAGCTTCTCTTTTTAAGATAAGTTCTCTATTTATAGGAGCTAGTTTATGCACTGCATCGCTAAATTTTACCCAAAAATTTTCTGGGTTGATGTGAGTACCAGGTAGGACTTCTTTGTTAATAAATTCTAAAAGTTTTGAATTTACTTTAAGTTCATTTTTTTTAGTAAAGCTCATGTTGCACCAATTTCTACCCCATCTGTATTGGTACCTGAGAGAGTTACTCCTTCGGTGAGATCAAGTCTCTTTCCAGAATTTACTATTCACGGTCCTTTTGCCTGAGAGTTTCCGGGGTGGTTGCTCCTTCGGCGCTATATTAAAATAGTCTCTCCCGTTATTTTTAATAACTTCACCCAATAAATCTTTAAAGTCAATTGGTAATTATTACAAATAATTGAACAATTAATTGACGCATTTTTGCTTTAATAGTAGTAGAATCTCAACTACTAAATTATGAAAAATTATTTAGAATTTGAAAAAGAAATAAAAGAACTAGAAGAAAAGGTAGATAGTTTAAAAAATCCGTTTGGGTCTGAAGGTATTTCTGAGGTAGATACAAAAAAGATTCAAGATACTCAGTTTCAAATTAATGAAAAATTAAAAGAAACCTATAAAAATCTCAATAGTTGGCAAAAGACACTTGTTGCACGTCATGAAGACAGACCGAAAGCAAATTTTTATATTACAAAGATCTTTACTCAATTTACTCTTCTCTCTGGTGATAGATATTTTGGTGATGACAAATCTGTAATAGCTGGATTTGGGTTAATAGATAATAAGTCTGTTTTAGTCATTGGTCAGGAAAAAGGTGAGGATCTTAATACAAGAATAGAAAGAAACTTTGGAATGATGCGACCCGAAGGTTATAGAAAATGTATACGACTAATGAAATTAGCAGATAGATTTCAAATTCCTATCGTAAGTTTTATAGATACACCAGGCGCTTACCCTGGTATAGGAGCTGAGCAAAGAGGCCAAGCTTCTGCGATAGCTAACTCGATAGAAACTTCAATGAGTTTAAAAGTTCCGAACATATCAATAATAATTGGAGAAGGCGGTTCAGGTGGAGCAATCGCTTTAGCTTCTTCAAATAAAGTAATCATGCTAGAAAATTCTATTTATTCTGTAATATCTCCAGAGGGTTGCGCATCAATTTTATGGAGAGATCCCAGCAAATCTTTACAAGCCGCTGAAGCAATGAAGCTTACTGCTAAAGATTTATTAAAACTAGGTATTATTGATGAAATTATTTCGGAACCATTAGGAGGAGCACATCGAGACCCAGAAGTAATTGCTGAGGATATTAAGCATTCAATTATAAAAAATTTAAAGGGATTTGAAAATTACTCTAAAGAAGAAATATACGAACATCGAAAAATGAAATTTTTACAAATAGGCAGGGATCAAGGATTTAGTCAAAAGTCAAGTTTAAACGACACCGGTTTAAGTTATAAGGTATCCCAAATTCAAAAAATTAAGAGTCATTTTGATAAAAACAAACTGATTTATGCTGGAGTTGGACTTTTGGTTATGGTTGGATTGATATTAATAATTTATTGATAAGTGTTGCAAAAAAACAATTATTTGAATTATTTAAATCATCTCTTGACTTTTAATAAACAAATCTATTTAAGGAGTTTCAGTTAGAATTTTTTCTAACTTAAGTTAATAACAAACAAGGAAAAGAAAAAAATGAGTACACTAAAAGGTAAAGTAAAGTGGTTCAATGGTACTAAAGGTTATGGTTTCATTGAAAGAGAAGACAAAGAAAA
>MDSW01142352.1_pt1 | contig 11867 bp, 11 predicted proteins | sample 811171 | NCBI WGS metagenome assembly MDSW01 (sample SAMN05326641, study PRJNA326480) | marine metagenome | isolation source: seawater | place: Atlantic Ocean: North West | collected 2012
CAATGAAAAAAATACTTAAAGGTAAATCAATAACACAAAAAATTGATAGATGGTGTTACAATTCACCATTTACACAAGTTATTGGAACAGAGGACGGAAGTGGAATTAAAAATTTTTTTAATGAAATTCTTAATGAAAATACCCCAAGAGAAATTAAACTAAATGGTGTCAATAAATTCTTAGTAAGACAAAATTCAAATAAACAAATTAATAAAATCAATATTGCAGTGTTAGGCAGAATAGATCCTTACAAACAAACTACTGAAATAATCGAATCAGTTATTTCATTGGAAGAAAAGTATAAAAAAAGTATAATTTTACATATTATAGGTGATGGCGAAAAACTTAAAGAATTAAAAGATAAAGTTAGGGAAGTAAAATCAGATGATAACTTTATCTTTTATGGTTCAGTTCCTCATAATAAAGTTAGCGAAATACTACTTAAGTGTAATTTATATATTTCTTTTAATATTATGGGAAACTTATCTAACTCAAATCTTGAAGCTTTATCTGCAGGACTTTCATTTATTTTACCTGAAGCTGATTATGAGAATCATAGAGATACAGAAACTTTTACGATTATTCCAGAAGGAATATGTATAAAACTCCCTTTATTAAATTTTAAAAAATCATTAAAAAATAAATTACAAGAGTTAATCGATAAACCAGAAGTTTTTTTAAAACTTCAATCCTACCCAAGAGACTATATAGATAGACTTGAAAATTGGGATGAAAGAATAAATTGGGAAAAGAATTTAATTAGAAAAATATCTAATTATAATTAAATTTTTTTCTTTTTTTTCCATAATCGATCATGACTTTTGTAACGATGAACAATAAAATTGAGTTTAAAATATGCCAAATAAAATGACTGCCAAAAAGAAAATATCCGCATATATGCATATCAATAGTTCTAAATATAATCGATAAAAATAAAATAAAGCTTGCTAATATTAAAGAAGATGAAAATTTTAAATTTGTAAAAATTTTACAATATACACCAACTAAAAATAGAAATAATAATGCCCCAAGATAAGATTGGCTTCCATAAAGCGGAACAAAAGATAGTAGAATAGATGTAATTATTATACTTGCCACAGCAATGTATGGAAAAAACCAGTTTATATATACTAGTCTTTGAAAAGTAAACCAAGTATAAAGAATGATAAAAATTCCTATAGGAACAATATCAGAAAATAATGAGAATGAATTAGCAAGAGTATGGAATGACCAACTGCCTAAACCAATTAAAAAAATTAAAATAATAAAGACCCAATTTACTAAGTCACTTTTTATTGATCTTTTTTTAATTAAATATACTGATAAAAAAAATGACGATAGGATAAAAGCAATATTTGTTAACGCATTAACTGGCTCAGACCAAAATTCTGGGCCAGTTCTTTCACAGTAAATATCTATATAATTTTTTTGCAAAATTTATTGGGCTAAAAAATTACATATAAATCTTATCCTGAACACCATAAATCAATACTAACCATAGAATTGTAAATACTAATGGCGCTATGTAACCTTCTTTTGAAATTTTTTCTCCTTTGTTAGTTTTATAATCTGAAAATTCAACAGTAATTAAGTTTGCTACAAAAGCAACTATAGCTTGCAATAAACCAAAGAGAAAAAATGCCCAGTGTCCTTCTATACCATCAAAGAATATATATAATTGTATAAGCGCAAAAGCAGTTATGAAAGTCCCAACAAAACGAACCATAAATGCTCCAGATTGATCAATATTATATTTTTCAATGAATTTGGCTGTACCTAATAAAGTCTGGAAAGCATAAAAAACAAAGCCGATAAATAAAATTATATAAATTATTAAATAAAATACACCATTAAATTCTTCAATCATGATACTATCTCCCATTAATTAAGTTTAAAGTATAGTTGAATAGAGTTTGAAAAGAAATTTTTTTATTATTTTAATTTTAAATATTTAATTTATGAAGCATAAAATATATAGAAAATTTGTTAATGTTGATGGTCGTTTAGTTCACTATTGGTTATCTGGAAAAGGAAAACCTATAATTCTGTTACATGCTAGTCCACAAGACGGAAGCTTTGTATTGGAACCATTTCATGAACTTACTAGAAATTTTCAACTAATAGCTATAGATACTGCTGGTTTTGGCTTGTCAGAACCTTTAGCAATAAAAAACCCAAAAGCTATAGACTTTGCTAATGCAACAATTAAAACTCTAGAAAAATTGAAAATAAATTCATGTATATTATATGGAACTCACACAGGTGCGCATATAGCTTTAGAAGTTGCAATTAATTCTAAAAAAGTTAAGTGTTTAATTATTGATGGTATATCTTTTTATAATTCATCAGAAAAAAAAGAACTTTTAAAAAAATATGCACCTAATTTTCCTCCCAAAATTAATGGAGAGCATCTGGTTAATGCTTGGCACCATACCAGGGATCAAACAATTTTTTATCCATGGTTCAATAAAAAAAATAGAATAAGAAGAAAATTACCACCTCCTAACTATTTACATAATGTTGTTATTGCAAAATTACGAGCTGAAGAAAATTATATTAAAGGTTATAAAGCTGCTTTTTCTCATAATACGCATTCTGCATTTAAAAAGATTAAAATATTTACATTGCTTTACTCAAGATCAGATGATGTTTTAGAGAATCACATCAATAGAGTTAGCTTATTTAACTCAAATATAAAAATAATAAAGGTTACCAATAAACAACAGATTATAAAAAATATTAAAGAAAATTGTAGTAAGATAAAAATTAATATCTATAATGAAAAAATAGCTCAACCCTCAACAGTTTCATTTGTAAACTTAAAAACCTCTCAGCAACTAATAAGAATACATGGTAAAAATCATGGTAAAACAACAATCATCCTTCATGGAAATGGAAAGAATAGTCTCAGTACTTTAACACTTCAAAAAGAATTATCTAAGAATAGAAAAGTTATTTCTTTTGATCTGCCAGGTAATGGTTTTTCTGAAAATATTATAGATAAAAATAATATTGATTCTTATTCAAAAAATTTATTTTTATTACTGAATAAACTTAGATTAAAAAAAGTATCAGTTATTTCTTTTGATGTTAGTGCCTCATTGACAATTAATACTTTGAAATTGAACCCATCAATTTTTGAATCAGTAGTACTTATAGAACCAATAATTATTAAATCATATCAGAAAAAATATTATATCAATAATTTTTTTCCTAACTTAACACCAAATAAACATGGAACCCAATTGATCACTGCATGGGATTATTTAAGAAATTCAAAACTATTTTGGCCATGGTTTAGTACAGGAGAAATAAACATTAGAAACTTACCTCCTTATAATAATCCAAAAAAAATTCATATAGACTTTATTCAGCTTATGACTGCATCTGAAACATATCAGAATTATACAAAAGTATGTTTTTCATTAAATCAAGAAAAAATTAAAAAAAATATCAACAAAAGAGCATTACTTATTGGCAATAAAAGAGATAAGGTAGATAAATTTCGAAAAGATATATCAGAAATTTTTGAAAACCCCCAACTAATTGAAACACCAAAACATGAAAAAAAATTAGCTAGATATATTGAAAAATTTCTAGATAAGAACTAGAAGGATAAATAAAAATATAAATAATTAAATCTATTTTATTTTTTCCAACCCCCAAAGATAAACCACTCTCCTATACCTAGTGAAAATTTATTTTTAATTTCAGGCTTTACTAAAGGAATCATTTTTTCAAAAAGGTCTTTACTTCTAAAACCTGAATCACATGCAATCTTATTTAAATCTAAATCATGCATAGGACCCCAAAATGGTTCGTTATTATTATGAGTATCCCAATCTCTTATAAATTGCTCGTATGGATCATCAAAATATCTAAATGGTGGTTGTTCAACATGTATCATCAGTCCACCTGGTTTTAAAATTCTAAAGGATTCTTTAAAAATATTGTTAATAGCTTTTTTGGATGTTTCATGTAAAAACATTGTAGATACAATTAAATCAAAATTAGAATTTTTAAAGTCTGTTTTTTCTGCATTTTGTTGCGAGTAATCAATTTGATAACCCATTTTTGTTGATCTAGCGTGAGCATACCTTAAAACTGGAGCACCTATATCTATGCCCGTAACTTTTGCTTTTGGCCAAAACTCTTTGAATGGTTGGGTATTGTGTCCTACTGTACAACCTAAATCCAATATGTTTTTTGGTTTAAAATTAGGAAGTTTTATGTTTAAAAAATTTATTAAAGAATAGGCTGCACCATCGTTAAATGGACCAAGACCACCATTTGTCATTAAATAAATACCTCCTGAGTCATACAGTGCTCCTGCAGAAATATCATCTGTATCAGAATTTTCAGTATGGTAACTACCGGGCATCCAATGCATATCAAGACTTTGATATTTTGGAACCTTTATATCAGAATTCAAAGTAAGTTTACCGTTATTTTTTTGTTTAATTCTAGCTTTGCCCTTTAAGTCTTCAATTTGTCTTTCAACAATCAATTGATTCTTATAAAACATTTCCTGATTTATATTTGACCTCATATGACCCCAAAACTGAAAAAAGGGATTATTTTTTACGGCTTCCCTAACTTGATGACGGTTTTTAGGACTATATCCGTATTTCTTTTTAAATTCTTTCTTGACTTTAGACTCATAAACTTTCTTTCTTTGAGGACCTAATTCTCTCCCAAGATAACGATACATCTCTAAATAAAAATCCTGAGAAGCTGACTCATCATGACTATTTTCTAGTCTTAAAAAATGCTTTCCAAAATCACGCCAACGAGCATCTGAAAGCAAATTTTTATTCGATATTTTATTTGAAAAACTGAAAGATTGTGATTTCATAAATTGCCCCTAAATATATTTATAAACCTTCATTAACCCTTTAATTATGACATATAACTAATGCTAATCACCATACTAATGACAAGCTTTACCTAAAACTTTTAATCTCCAATAATTATAAGGCAGAGGAGTTATATATCCAGCTATTAACATTGGTGGTATAATCCACCAATATAACATTGCGCCACCTGTAACTAACCAGTCAACAAGGTTCATTGCTACTTCCATTGATATCATAGAAATTAATGACATTCCAATAGCAGTTTTGAAAGCTATACTTAAATTCATTTGTCTTAATAAAATGATTGTTTCTAAAATAATAGATGTAATCAAACCATTAATTATAGCTAGACCCATAATTAAAATTACAGGCCATTCTATGTTATTAATTTGAAAGTAATATATGGTGCCAAGATCACCAATTGAACAACCAATAAGACACCAGAGAGTATTATACATAGCTTTTGGCCAGGTATGCCAGCATTTCCAATTAATCCTTAATGGTCTAATTATAGCTTCCATTTAAAACTCCATCAGATTTACAAACATTCTACATAAATATTTATAGCAAAAAAATATTATTCAATAAAATCAACTTTTTATATAATATTGACCTTCTTTTAAATTGAATCTAAACTCTCCTCTAACAGGAGACACAAGTAAAATATGAATATAGGTAAAGCAGCAATAATCTCAGGGCTTACAGTTAAAACTGTTCGCTATTACAGCGATCTAGGTATTATTGAACCATATATAGATATTAACTCTGGATATAGAGAATTTTCTGAAAACGATGTCGCTAAGCTTCAATTTGTTGGAAAAGCAAGAAAATTTAACTTCAGCTTAGAAGAGTGCCGCGAATTACTAGCTCTTTATGAAAATAAGGATAGACCTAGCAAAGAAGTAAAATTATTAACATTAGAAAAAATTGCTGAAATTGATAAAAAGCTTTTAGAACTTCAAAGTCTTAAAGATCAATTAAATTCTTTGGCAACAGCTTGTCAAGGCGATGACAGACCTAATTGCCCAATCTTAGATGCATTATCTGAGAAAACTTACTAGTAATAAAATAGAACTAGAATTTGTAGGGTATTAAAATTACTAGGATATTTATCTATTTTCCAACCTTATAACTACTAATTTCATAACCATTTACTTTTTTCGGTTAATTAAATATTGCATTTATTTATTTATAGAGGTTTAAAATCATTTTTGCTGAATTAGATCAATTTGCGAAATAAAATTTCCGTATTCACAATTTTCCGAATGGCTAGGTGGTAAATCTAGACTTAAGCAGTTCTTAATATCATAAAGAGTACTATCTATCCATGATAGATCTACATCATAAGGTATTAATGTCATCTTAAACCTCATATTTGCCCTCTCTAATTCTAAAAAAGTATAATTTTCAAAACGATCACCATCACAGTATAAAAAGAAACCCTTTTTACTCACATTAAATTTTTTTTTTAACATTACCCAAACATAAAAGTCCATCTGTCGTTTATAAGAAACTTTCCAAGGGTCATTTAAAGTGATTTTTTTTCCTTCAGTTCTTTGAGATGTACTTTTATATTCAACAATGTGTAACTCACTAGTTTTTTTGTTTAACCAAACATCATCTAAACCTCCACCTACCTTGAGGTTAGTAGCTTCATGATGAAAATTCATTCTGCCCTCTAATGCAAAATGAATACTTTGTGTCCAAAGTTGAAAGTTTTCATGGTAATAAGGAACAAGATGCTCTTTTCCAATAGCTATAAGAAAAGGATGCGTCTTTTCTCGCCCTCTGTATTTATCAAAATCTCTTTTTAAAAGAATATCAGTAGCTTCATTTAGATTAAAACTTGGAAAAGTTGGAAATTTTACACCTTTTACTTGCTGTAAATAAAAACATGCAGGACATTTAATATAATTTTCCACTCTAGTCCGACTTAACTCATACGGAAGAGGGTTTTTTGGGTTATATACACCTCGATGTCTAGGCAAAAAAACTCCTTATTTACTATTAAATTTTTATACTTTTTTTTAAAAATTTATAAAATCTTCATTCTACGAATTTACCTCTATTATATTCATTTGGATATGTTTTTTTTACCCACTCTTGTATTTTTGGATGACTATCAACATTTAAACAAATCTGGCAAATTTTTGAATAATTCAATAAAATATCTCTTGGAATTCCATCCAAAGTTCCGCTAGATACCCATCCCATAAGTCTCCATATGGCTATATCTGCTATTGTAATATCCGACCCAACTAACCACTTATTCTCTTTTTCAATACAATTTTCTAACATGAAAAATTTTCTGGGTAGTTCATTTCTATATAACTCAAGTCTAGCTAATAGCTTTTTTTCTGAGTCAATAATCTTATTAGATTTAGATATTAAAACAGTTATGTCAGTAGCAAAATCTATAAATTGATCAATTAATCCTGCTGATTTATTATCATCTATAGGATAAAGGTTTGATAATTTACCACAAAACCTTGCTATACCTGCAGTTTGTGCTATTGATTTCCCGTCAACAACTAAACATGGAAGCTGATGAAACGGAATAAAAAATTTTCCATTAAGTGAACCATTTTCTTTTATATTAAGAAACTCTTCCTTTGTGACTCTTAAATCTTTAAAATTTACATCCCCCATAAAGAGAGCAATTCTTCCAACTTCAGCTCTCCAAAAAGGAATATCAGCATATATAAATACAAGATCCATTTTTCATCCTATAAATTTATGGTATGTATAAAAATTAAAATTATAATTATAATAATAAAATATAATTTACAATGAAAATTATTTTAGCAGATATCATTCTCCTTATTCATTTTGCTATAGCTTTTTTTATAGTATGTGGTTTCTTTTTTCCCATACCTTATAAATTAAATTGGAACTTTGCCAAAAACTATTATGTAAGATTAATACATATTTTGTTAATAACTGTAGTTTTCATTGAAACATTGATTGGAATTATTTGCCCTCTGACTATTTTTGAAAATCTGTTAAGAAGCAATTATGATACAAAAAGCTTTATATCTAAATGGTTTGGAAGTTTATTGTTTTGGGATATTTCAATAAATTATTTTATTTTAATATATTTTATTTGTTTTTTATGGACTCTATTTATATGGTTTTACTACCCACCGAATAAAAGAAAATTAGAAAATGAAAAAAAAAGAGAGAGCAAATATAATTATAGAAATATTAAGTGAAATTTATCCTAAAATTTCCGTACCACTATATCATAAAAATAATTTTGAACTTTTAGTAGCTGTTTTACTTAGCGCTCAATGTACAGATACCCGAGTTAATCAAGTAACTCCCAGTCTCTTTAAAATTGCAAATAGCCCATTTAAGATGCAAAAAATTCCACAAAAAAAAATTTATGAAATAATTAAACCTTGTGGTTTAGGGCCACAAAAATCAAAATCAATCAGTAATTTATCAAAAATATTAGTTAAAAAATTTAATGGAAATATTCCTGAAAGTTTTGAAGAATTAGAAAAACTGCCAGGCGTCGGTCATAAAACTGCAAGTGTTATAATGTCTCAGGGTTTTGGAAAGCCTGCTTTTCCTGTGGATACACATATTCATAGATTAGCTCAAAGATGGGGCTTAACTAGTGGGAAAAGTGTTAAGCAAACAGAAAAAGATTTAAAAAATTTATTCCCCATAGACCTCTGGAACAAACTCCATATTCAAATTATCTACTATGGTCGAGAATATTGTAAAGCAAGGTCCTGCTTTGGTGTTGAGTGTAGAATTTGCTCATCTTGCTATCCAAATAGAAAAAAACCAATAAAAACGATTAAATCATAATTTTTTTTATATAAAGATATAAACTTTTTTCTAGGTTTATAAAAAATTAATATATTGCGATCTAATATAGTTACATATATATTGAATTTAATTTATAATATTTTATAAAATAAAAGTTGATTTTTTGCACAAAAAATCAGAAAAATAGAGTGAGTTAATTTAGTACATTCCACATAAGATTATGTATATAAATAAATAATAGTACATCGAAAGAAAATCTAAAATGGATGATAGTTTTCTATCAGGCTTAAATGCGACAATAATATCAGAATTACATGCTCGTTGGTCAAAAGACCCATCATCTGTAGATTCTAATTGGGCAGAGTGGTTTAAAGAATTTGGAAAACTCTCTGATGATACGGAGGAAGTTCCATCTTGGGGTAGGTCAAGATCTAAGGTAATTGGTGCAGAAGACCCAGAAAACTCGATTAAAGCAGTAGCTAAAGGAATAGCTGGAAATAGAAGTCTTATGGCTGGAGATGTTAGGTCGGCTACTCTTGATTCTATAAGGGCAATTATGATTATAAGAGCTTATAGAATAAGAGGCCATCTACTTGCAGACCTTGACCCATTAAATCTTCAAAACCTAGAAATACACCCAGAATTAGACCCTGCAACTTATGGCTTTAGTGAAAAAGATTATGATCGCCCAATTTTTATCAATAATGTTCTGGGAAAAGATACTGCAACTCTCTCTGAAATAATGGACGCATTAAAAAAGACCTATTGTGGAACTATTGGTGTAGAATTTATGCATATTCAAGACCCAGACCAAAAGGCTTGGATTCAAGAAAGAATTGAAAAAATTGAAAATAGAACTGAATTTTCTACAAATGGAAAAATTGCTATTTATAATAATTTATTAGCCGCAGAAAATTTTGAAAATTACCTTCACAAAAAATATATTGGAACAAAACGTTTTGGTCTAGATGGAGGCGAGTCCCTGGTGCCTGCGTTGCTTCAAATTCTTAAACGAGGCGGACAGATAGGCCTCAAAGAAGTTGTGTTAGGAATGGCTCATAGAGGTAGGTTAAATGTTTTACATAATGTTTTGAATAAACCATTTAAAGCAATTATATCTGAATTTCTAGGAAATCCAGCCAACCCTGAAGGTGCAGGTGGATCTGGAGATGTGAAATATCATATGGGCTCTTCAGCAGATATAACTTTTGATGATAATAAGATTCATTTAAGTCTCGCTCCTAACCCCTCTCATTTAGAAATTGTTGATCCAGTAGTAATTGGAAGAGTTAGAGCAAAGCAGTCTCAAAGGGAATCAAAGGACATTAAAGAGGTTCTGGGGGTTATTCTGCATGGTGATGCAGCATTTGCCGGACAAGGAGTTGTTGCTGAAACTTTTGCATTCTCAGCTTTAAGAGGTTATAGAACAGGTGGAACTATCCACATAATCATCAATAACCAAATAGGATTTACCACTGGACCTGCTTACTCTCGATCATCCCCGTACCCAACAGATGTGGCTAAAATGGTTATGGCGCCAATCTTTCACGTGAATGGTGACGATGCTGAAGCAGTTGTCCATGCAGCAAGAGTAGCAATGGAATTTAGACAAACTTTTGGAATGGATGTTGTCCTAGATATAATTTGCTATCGAAGATATGGCCATAATGAGGGTGATGAACCCTCATTTACACAGCCCTTAATGTATAAGCAAATTGAAAAACAACCTACAACTAGACAGAAATATTTAAAACAGTTATTAAATGAGAAAATTCTTAATAACGAACAAGCAAAAAAAATGCATGATGAACATTATGATTATCTAGAAAAAGAATTTGAAGCTGGTAGAGCTTACAAACCTAATGATGCGGACTGGCTTAAAGGTCAATGGACTGGTCTCAAGGCGGCTTACGGCGAGGAACGCCGAGGAGATACTGCTGTTAATATTGATGAACTTAGAAATATTGGAAAAATTTTAACAACTGTCCCTGAGAATATCAATATCCACAAGAAGTTAATTAGAATATTAAAAAATAGAGAAGAATCAATTAACTTAGGTAAAAACATAGACTGGGCTACTGCAGAGGGACTTGCTTTTGGTTCAGTTCTAAAAGATGGGTTTGTTGTCAGATTATCTGGACAAGATAGCTCTAGAGGAACCTTTAGCCAAAGACATGCTGTATTTATTGATCAATATAATGAAAATCGCTACATACCATTGGCAAACTTAGAGAAAAACCAAGTAAAATTTGAGATTATTGACTCACCTTTGTCTGAAGCTTCTGTCATGGGTTTCGAATATGGTTTTGCACAAGCAGAACCAAATGCACTAGTAATGTGGGAGGCTCAATTTGGAGATTTTGCAAATGGCGCACAAGTTGTAATTGATCAATTTATAAGCGCAGGTGAGTCAAAATGGCTAAGAATGAATGGTTTGGTGTTATTATTACCGCACGGTTATGAAGGACAAGGGCCCGAGCATTCATCAGCGCGTTTAGAAAGATATCTTCAACTATGCGCTGAGGATAATATGCAAGTAGTAAATTGTACTACACCTGCAAATTACTTTCATGTTTTACGAAGACAGGTAAACAGAGATTTTAGAAAACCATTAATTATCATGACACCAAAATCACTTCTTAGACATAAAAACTGTATTTCAAACATAGAAGATTTTGGTCCAGGCACAAGTTTCCATAGGGTTTTGAATGAAAATAATTCTAAAGTTATAGATTCAAAAGTAACAAGAATTATATTATGTTCTGGAAAAATATTTTATGACCTTAATGAAGAAAGAGAAAAACTTAAAAAATTTGAAATTAAAATTATTAGGATAGAACAACTATATCCATTTCCTGTAAAAAATTTAAAAAAATTATTTATACAAACTCCTAATGCGGAAGTAATTTGGTGCCAGGAAGAACCAATGAATATGGGAGCTTGGTCATTTGTTAGAGATCATATAGAAGAATCTATGATTTCTTCTAAAATGAAAAAGAAGAGACCTATTTATATTGGTCGTTCGCCGTCGGCATCCCCTGCCACAGGAACAGCAAAAAGACATCTAATGGAACAAAAAAATATCATTGAAGATGCACTAAAGGCTTTAATAAAGCATGAAAATGCTGCTGCAGAGTAGTATATTTTGATGATAAGGAGAAGACAAAATTATGGCTATTGAAATTAAGGTTCCACCCTTAGGAGAATCAGTTATTGAAGCCACAGTTGCAA
>MDSW01200239.1_pt1 | contig 11867 bp, 11 predicted proteins | sample 811171 | NCBI WGS metagenome assembly MDSW01 (sample SAMN05326641, study PRJNA326480) | marine metagenome | isolation source: seawater | place: Atlantic Ocean: North West | collected 2012
ACGCGCACATTGCAGGGAGAATTTTCCGCCCGTATAAGAGCTCTGCAAGAACAACTAACTCATACCAGAGTAGACGTTGAGGCCACTATTGATTTCTCTGATGAAGACATCAGTATAATTTCCAGTTCTAAACTTACCAGAGATTTAACAGATACGTTGGAAGAACTAGGTCGCGTTTTTGAAGAAACTAGACAAGGCGTTATTCTCAGAGAGGGTAAACAAGCAGTTATTATTGGTAAGCCTAATGTGGGTAAATCTAGCTTGCTTAATACTTTAGCTGGTGAAGATAGCGCCATTGTTACAAATATTCCTGGTACCACCCGCGATGTTCTAAAGGTCGAAATATTAGTAGACGGTGTTCCGATGAATTTATCAGATACAGCGGGCCTAAGGCTTAGCAGTGACCCGGTGGAGCTGGAGGGAATAAGCCGTGCTCAACAAACAATAAAAAATGCGGACCACATACTCTTAACTATTGATGCTACCACTTTTAATAAGGCCTCTGGGGAACTAAGTCTTGCTGTTGAGGGGTTCGCTAAGGAGTTCTCATTGACCTCAGAAAACTTAAAGAACCTAACTGTTGTTGTAAACAAGATTGATCTACTAAAAAATCCCGGCGCTGTTAGCGCTTCTATCATAATTGATGGCAACGAAACTCCCGTTATCAGCCTTTCCGCCAAAACGAAAGTTGGTATTGATAAATTGAGAAGCCACTTGAAGCGCATCAACCAAGACGTAGTGGGGGAAACAGGGAATTACAGCGCTAGAATAAGGCATAAAGAAGCATTGGAGAAAACGCGCACTCACGTTTTAGCAGCATTAACAAAAGCAAGTGATCACTTACATTTAGAGATAGTTGCAGAGGACCTTCGATTGGCACAAAAAGCGCTTGGAGTCATTACTGGAGAATTAACCAGCGACGACCTGCTAGGAGAAATTTTCTCCAGCTTTTGCGTGGGGAAGTAAAATACAGACAGCTTGATGTCAATATTTATTGGTGCACAACCAGTGGAGAAATAACCTTATATCTTGAGTAACTTTTAACACGGTTTCTTGTATTCGTTTTTATTCACAAATAGTTAAAGGCTTTTGTAGAGTATAAGCACTGGTTTTAAACCGACTTATATATTCTTACTCTATTGAAATCATTGGAATTAGCCAAGTTTTGCACAGTAATTGTGTTTACTAATAATAACTACATTAATACCTTTATATATAATAACTTAAAATTAATTATTAATATTTAAGGGTTGAATTTACTATGATTCACATTTGGTGAGTTAGCTATATACTTCTCATCTTAATTTGAACTTTGTAATGGTCTAGCATGGAACATCAAACACACTTCGATGTAATCGTTATTGGAGGCGGGCATGCGGGAACTGAGGCTGCATTGGCTTCAGCGCGCCAGGGACTTGCCACCTTGCTGATAACTCATAGTATTGAGACTTTGGGTCAGATGTCTTGTAACCCAGCAATCGGAGGTATCGGTAAAAGCCACTTAGTTAAAGAAATCGATGCTCTCGGCGGCGCTATGGGGATGGCTATAGATCGCGCCGGTATTCAGTTCAGGATTTTAAACGCTAGCAAAGGCCCTGCTGTAAGAGCCACTCGAGCCCAAGCCGACAGGGCGCTTTATAAATCCGCGATCCGAGGTATTCTAGAAAACCAAGAGAACCTTACCTTATTTCAAGAGAGTGTAGATGATCTGGTTATAGAGAGCGGGAAGGTTACAGGTGTTAAAACACAAATGGGGCTTACGGTAAAAGGCCGCAAAGTTGTGTTAACTACCGGGACCTTTCTTGGCGGAAAAATCCATATTGGTATGGAAAGTAGTTCTGGTGGTCGAGCGGGAGACCCACCGTCTCTCAAGCTGGCAAAAAGATTAAGGGAGTTGCCGTTCCGCGTGGATCGGTTAAAAACGGGAACCCCACCACGGATCGATGCAAGGTCTGTAGATTTCTCTGTCATGGAGATACAGGAAGGTGATTATCCATTACCGGTTATGTCTTTTATCGGGTCCGCAGAAGACCACCCTAGGCAAGTGAACTGTCATATCACCTACACAAATGAAGATTGCCATGAGGTCATAAAAAAAGGCCTTGATCGCTCCCCAATATATACAGGAGTCATAGAGGGAACCGGGCCTCGATATTGCCCGTCAATTGAAGATAAAGTCATACGTTTCGCAGATAAAAGTTCTCACCAAATTTTTGTCGAACCTGAGGGATTGGACACACACGAACTCTACCCCAACGGCATATCTACAAGTTTACCGTATGCCACCCAAGTAGAGATGGTTAACTTAATCAAAGGCTTTGAAAATGCCCACATAATTAGGCCCGGCTATGCGATCGAGTACGATTTCTTTGACCCCAGGGACCTAAAGTATTCGTTAGAAACCAAATTTGTAAAAGGCCTTTATTTCGCAGGTCAAATTAATGGTACTACAGGGTATGAAGAAGCAGCTGCGCAGGGTTTGCTAGCTGGTTTAAATGCTGGTTTATCTGTTCGCGGTATCGAATCATGGTGTCCTAGAAGAGACCAGGCATACATCGGCGTACTGGTTGATGACTTGATTTCTCTCGGAACTAAAGAGCCATACAGAATGTTTACTTCTCGAGCGGAATACCGTCTAACTCTCAGAGAGGATAATGCTGACCTGCGCTTAACAGAGATTGGCCACTCTTTTGGATTAATTAGCGATCGTCGTTGGGAGGTTTTCAATAAAAAAGTTGAAAGGATAGAAAAAAACTTAGCACAACTAAAAACAACATGGATACAGCCGGGGTCAGAACAAGCGCTGCGAGTAAACGCGTTGTTGGAAAAGCCAATGTCCCGAGAATACAATCTAGCTGATTTGTTAGCGCGACCGGGAATTGAATATAGTGAACTAATGACTGCTGCTAATGGTTTGAGGCCGACTTCGCTCAAGCGCACCGCAGAAGACCAAGCGACTAAACAAGTTGAAATACAATTGAAGTATCAAGGTTATATCGATCGACAAATTGAAGAGATTGCAAAGGTGAAGAAACAGGAAAACACCGCCCTACCAGAAGACTTTAATTACCAAGACATGCAGGGCCTCTCTAATGAGCTTAAACAAAAGCTTAAATTAGCGAAGCCTAGAAATATAGGGAGAGCATCTAGGATCCCAGGCATGACACCCGCAGCGATTTCATTGTTGCTGATTTATCTTAAAAAACAGAAATCCACGCTTCGCAATGTCGGGTAAATTTTAGTTTTGATACCGTAATGAGCGAGAGCCTTAGGCAAACAATAACCGCTGGTCTTTTTAACCTCGATCTAGACTCGGACTCTCACCAAATTGACCAAGCGATAAAGTATCTAAATTTGTTAGAAAAATGGAATCGAACTTATAACTTGGTAGCGAAGACAAGCACTAACGAATTAGCCACGCGTCACTTACTAGACAGTCTGTCGATAAACAAACACCTTGAGGGACACCACATCCTTGACCTAGGATCTGGCGCTGGTCTACCGGGAGTCCCACTAGCTATTTTTAGTCCAAGCAAAAAATTTACCCTCCTTGATAGTAATGGGAAAAAGACCCGGTTTTTGTCACATGTAAAAACTGATTTAAATTTAAAAAAAGTAACCGTAGAAAATAGTCGTGTTGAAAACTACCAATGTAAAGATCAAATTGATATGGTGGTTTGCCGAGCCTTTGCGTCACTCGCGGAGATAGTGGAGAAAGCAAAACACTTGTTTCTGCATAAGTGTAAAATTTTGGCTATGAAAGGGCGTTTTCCGAGCGATGAGATTAGTCAGTTGCCGAGAGGATATAGGGTGGTTAATTCTTTCAAGCTCGATGTCTCGAGCACCTACTCACAGAGACATCTCATCGTGATAGGTAAAGAGGAATAGTGGCTGTGATAGAGCATGACCCTAGCCGCCTGGGACATGTTTAGGCTAAAAGGGCCGAACAACTAAAGAAGTGGACTTATTGTGGGTAAAGTTTTAGCGATTGCTAATCAAAAAGGTGGTGTTGGAAAAACCACTACTTCCGTTAATCTGGCGGCATCACTGGCGGTTACTAGAAAAAAAGTTTTGCTCATAGATATGGATCCGCAGGGAAATGCTACGACGGGTTCGGGCGCAGACAAAGCGGAACTTACCGCATCTATTTACCACTTACTGATAGAAGCTAAAAAAGTACAAGATGTCCTGCTTCGTCAGGAAGCTGGCTATGATTTGTTGCCGGCGAATGGCGACCTTGTTGCTGCGGAAGTTGAATTAATGGGTGGGCTAGACAGGGAACTTAGATTGAGAAAAATTATCGATCTAATCGGATCTTCGTATGACTTTATTGTTGTAGATTGCCCGCCATCTTTAAACATGCTGACTGTTAACGCGCTGGCAGCTGCTGAGGGGGTGGTTATCCCAATGCAATGCGAGTATTACGCGCTAGAGGGTTTGTCGGCGTTGATGGATACAATAGATGTAATTAGGGATAACTTGAACCCAAAACTTAAAATTGAGGGCATCCTTCGCACTATGTATGATCCTCGCAGCAGACTTACTAGTGAAGTAAATGGGCAGCTCTTCAATCATTTTGGGGATACGGTATACAGAACTGTTGTGCCGAGAAATATAAGACTGGCTGAGGCGCCTAGTTATGGTAAACCAATCATTAATTATGACAAACAGTCTCGTGGCGCAATTGCCTATCTTGCTTTAGCTGGGGAGCTGCTAAGGCGAAATGACGAAGCGAAAGCCATTGTTTCAAATTAGAAGTAAGTAATCCGGGCAGGGAATGACAGAAAAGAAGAAGCTAGGCAAAGGACTCAGCGCTTTGTTATCAGGAGGCAATAACCGAACTGTTTCTAGTTTGTTGAAGCCGATCCAGTCTCGAGAGCCACCGAGCCAAATTAACGCTCCTCGCGAAAGCGAGCTCAAAAATATACCCATAGACCTCATCCAAAGAGGTAAGTATCAGCCTAGAACCGATATGCAACCGGAAGCGCTAGAAGAGCTAGCCGCATCAATTAAGGCTCAAGGCGTTATGCAGCCAATAGTTATTCGCCCAATATCTTCCGAAAAATATGAAATTATTGCGGGTGAGCGTCGCTGGCGAGCTTGCCAGATAGCTGGCCTGACAGTTATACCTTCAATTATCAAGCCTGTTGGGGACGAAGCGGCAATTGCTATGTCCCTAATTGAAAATATTCAAAGAGAAAATCTTAACCCCATTGAAGAAGCTATCGCTCTAAAGCGTCTGCAAGATGAATTTCAGCTCACTCAACAAGAGGTAGCAAACGCAGTAGGAAAATCTCGCGCAGCAGTAACTAACCTCATGCGCTTGATGAATTTGCACGTTGACGTTCAAAACATGTTAGTCAAAGGACAGATAGAAATGGGTCATGCTAGAGCCCTCCTTTCGCTTCCAGATCTACATCAAATAAAAGCTGCGAAAATAGTAGCAAAGCGAGAGCTCTCTGTGCGCCAGACAGAATCGTTTGTTCGAAGGGAGGCTGAGCAAAAATCTACTGAGTCCAGGAAACCAATTGATGCTGATATTAAAAACCTAGAGGAAACGTTAGCAGAAAAGCTTGGAGCTAAAGTGTTGATACAGCACACGGCCAAAGGAAAAGGTCGGGTGGTTTTGAAGTACAATAGTTTAGACGAGCTAGATGGCATCTTGTCGCATATCAAATAAGCTATTTTCTTTACAAGAAAAGACACCGTAAATTATAAACCGCTGCGAGATTTTTAATTGTTAGGAAAGTGCGGTTGATACTGCTCTGCAAAGCCCATATAATGCGCGAGCTTTTACGGCAGCTGTAACAAACATTTTGCTCTTTTTTGGGTTTTACCCGAAGAAAGATTAATCTAAAAAGCGAAACTCGTGACAAACTTAAGGCCACCGCCAGTTTACAAAGTCATAGTAGCGCAATTTACCACGACAGGTTTTTTGGCGCTGTCGGGGCTGTTTTTGATCGACACAGTAGTTGCTTATTCAGTTTTTTTGGGGGGCGTGATAAGTGCCCTGCCCAACAGCTACTTTGTCTTACAAGCGTTCAGGTTTCAGGGCGCTAGGAATGCCGATAGGGTTGTGAAAAGTTTCATACGAGGAGAGCTCGGAAAGATTGGAGTTACCATCATTCTTTTTGCGTTGAGTTTCACCTTGGTAACTAACCTTAGCGAAATCGCGTTGATACTTGGATTTATAGCGGTTCACTTTGCTGGAGTGGTAATGTCCGGTTTCGTGAGCTACAGTCCAGGTGGGAAAAACGCCTAAATTGTTTAAAGAGAGCTAGAGCTAAAAATACATGGCTGACGCATCAAACGCTGCTGAATTAACGGTTCAAGAATACATTACTCATCATTTATCTTTTCTCACCTTTGGCCGGATTGATGGGCATTGGGGGTTCGCGCACACGCCCGAAGAAGCAGCAGAGATGGGTTTTTGGGCGATTAACGTTGACACTTTTGGTTGGTCGCTGTTTCTCGGAGCGGGTTTCCTCTGGTTTTTTTACAAAGTTGGAAAAAATGCCTCGGTTGATAAGCCGAGTGGTGTGCAGAATTTCATTGAATATGTGGTGGAGTTCGTGGACGCAAGAGTCTCTGAGTCTTTTAAGTTTAAAAATGAATTAATAGGGCCGCTATGCCTAACTCTGCTGTTCTGGATCCTTCTCATGAACACGATGGATTTAGTGCCGGTAGACCTGATAACGACGTTTGGCTTTGAAAAGCTAGCCTCTGTGGTTTTTCATTTTGAACACGCGCCATTCAAGATTGTGCCAACAACAGACCCAAATATTACTATGGGAATGGCTGCGTTGGTGTTCTTTATGATCATCTATTACAGCATCAAGCACAAAGGACTGGGTGGGTTTCTGGGAGAGCTGGCCTTTCATCCGTTTGGTAAGTGGATGATGCCATTCAATTTGATTATCGAAGTGCCTACCTTGTTGGCGAAGCCTATATCTTTGGGGTTACGTTTATTTGGTAATCTTTACGCAGGTGAGTTGTTGTTCTTGTTAATTGCGTCAATGCTTGGAGTTTGGCAGTTGCCAGCTCATTTTGTCTGGGCTGCTTTCCACTTGCTGGTAATACCGCTTCAGGCTTTCGTATTTATGATGCTTACGATCGTCTACCTAAACGCGGCGCACGAAAAGCCGCATCACTAATTTGCTTTACACTCTGTAATTGAGAAACATTGGAGGAAAAAATGGAACTAATATTGGCTAATACTGTACTTGGAGTGCTGCTTGTGCTGGGGATGGGCGCATTGGGCACAGCTATAGGTTTTGGGATTCTGGGAGGAAAGTTTCTTGAGGGCTCTGCTCGTCAACCTGAGCTTGCTCCTAAATTGCAAGGCTCTATGTTCCTTGTAGCGGGACTTATAGACGCAGTAACAATGATCGGAATCGGCATCGGAATGTGGTTTACATTCGCCAACCCTTTCACTGCTGCTTTAGGCGGCTAGGTCTATAAAACACACGCTGAGGAAAATGCCGTGAATATAAATGCAACCTTCTTAGGCCAAATGATAGCAATGGCTTTCTTTGTTTGGTTTTGTTCCAAATATGTCTGGCCACCTTTTATTGCGATAATGGAAGAAAGAAGAAAGAAGATTGCCGATGGTTTGGAGGCCGCCGCTCGCTCTGAAAAGGACCTGGAGCTCGCGCAGGTGAAATCGGCGGAGAAGCTGAATGAGGCTAAGTCGGATGCGGCCGCAATTATCGATCAAGCTAACAAGCGCGCGGCTCAAATAGTTGATGAAGCAAAAGAGCAAGCTAGGGAAGAAGGTCAGCGGATAATAGCGGGCGCTAACGCAGAGATTGAGCAAGAAGTTAATCGCGCGAAGGAAGCCCTGAGATCACAGGTTTCTGCGATAGCAGTCGCGGGCGCGGAAAAGATACTTGAGGATGCCGTGGATCAAGCGGCCAATGAAGAGATGTTAAATAAACTGGCCGCTGAACTTTAAATTACAAATAAGATAAATATGGCTGAGACAACCACACTTGCAAGACCCTATGCTAGAGCAGCTTTTGAGGTCGCTCTTCAGGATAAAAATCTGGAGACATGGTCAAAAACGCTTGCCTTGGCTTCAGCTATAACAGGGCAACCGTCGGTTAATGCTGTTTTAAGAGATCCGTCTCTCTCCTCTGCGCAAATCGCTGATTCTTTTATCGGAGTTTGTGAGGATGAAATACAAGGGAAGGGGCAAAACTTTATCCGCCTGTTAGCCGAGAACAAGAGGCTCGTTTTACTTTCGGACATCGCAGAAATATATGAAGGCTTGAAGGCTGATCAAGAGCGATCCATTGATGTAGAGCTGACGACAGCTTTTGAAATTAGTTCTGAGGCTTCTGAAAAGTTGGGAGCGGCATTAAGGGCGCGTCTTGAAAGGGATATAAACTTGGCGACAAAAGTTGATCAAGCGCTCATTGGCGGTGCAATCATTCGCACAGGGGATATGGTTATCGATAGCTCAGTGCGAGGCAAGCTAACTAAATTAGTTGAATCAATTAATTCCTGATTGGGTCAGGAAATAGGACTTTAAGATGCAACAACTGAATCCATCTGAAATCAGTGAAATTATAAAGCAGCGCATTGACAGTTTAGATGTGTCTGTTCAAGCAAAGAACGAAGGCACTATCGTCAGCGTTATGGACGGCATTATCCGCATCCATGGCCTCGCGGATGTGATGTACGGAGAGATGATCGAGTTCGAGGGCGGGATCTATGGAATGGCCCTTAACCTTGAGAGAGACTCGGTCGGTGCGGTCGTTCTGGGAGATTACCTTCAGCTGAAAGAAGGCCAGACCTGCAAATGCACAGGTAGAATTCTAGAGGTACCGATTGGACCAGAGCTAGAGGGCCGTGTCGTAGACGCCCTAGGCAAGCCTATCGATGGCAAGGGCCCAGTTGAGGCTAAGCTTACCGATGCTATAGAAAAAGTTGCCCCTGGTGTAATTGCCCGTCAGTCTGTCTCACAGCCAGTGCAGACCGGACTGAAGTCTATTGACTCAATGACACCAATAGGTCGCGGCCAGAGAGAGCTTATTATTGGAGACCGAGAGCTTGGAAAGACGGCGGTAGCCATAGACACAATAATCAATCAAAAGGGTAAAGGGGTTAAGTGTGTTTACGTAGCGGTTGGCCAAAAGGCCAGCTCTATCTCTAACGTTGTTCAAAAATTGGAAGAGCATGGCGCTATGGAGTATACCGTTGTAGTTGCTGCGTCAGCTTCAGATCCTGCGTCCATGCAGTTTATCGCTCCCTATTCTGGATGCTCGATGGGCGAATATTATCGAGACAGAGGCGAAGATGCGTTGATTATCTATGATGATTTAACGAAGCAAGCGTGGGCCTACCGCCAGATTTCCTTGTTGCTTCGACGGCCGCCTGGTCGAGAAGCTTATCCAGGTGATGTATTTTACTTACACTCACGTCTTTTGGAGCGCGCAGCGAGAGTAAGCGCTGACTACGTTGAGAAATTCACGGACGGCGCCGTTAAGGGTAAAACCGGCTCACTTACTGCTCTGCCAATAATTGAGACACAGGCCGGCGACATTTCAGCGTTCGTTCCAACAAATGTGATATCAATAACAGATGGCCAAATATTCTTAGAGACCGATCTTTTTAACTCAGGGATTAGGCCGGCGATGAATCCTGGTGTTTCTGTTTCAAGAGTAGGTGGCGCCGCGCAGACAAAGATTATTAAAAAGTTGGGTGGCGGCATTCGTATTGCTTTGGCTCAGTATCGAGAGCTAGCCGCGTTTGCCGCGTTTGCCTCCGATCTTGACGATGCGACAAGGGCTCAGCTTGAGCACGGTCAACGGGTGACGGAGTTAATGAAGCAAAAGCAGTATTCGCCACTCTCTATCGCGGAAATGGGAGTCTCGCTTTTTGCGGCTAATGAAGGCTTTCTTGAAGATGTTGAACTTAATAAGGTTCTGGATTTTGAGGCAGCTCTTTTAGCTTACATGAACAGTGAGCATGGAGACATCTTAAGTAAGATAAATGAAACTGGCGATTACAGCGACGACATTGAATCACAGTTTAGGTCAGCTCTTGAAAAGTTTAAATCAACTCAAACCTGGTAAGGCGCCGGATGCAATTTTTAAGAGTTGTGTAATATAGAGTAGAGGCGAAAAGAACATAATGGCAAGCGGAAAAGAAATACGGACTAAGATCGCGAGTATCAATAATACTCAGAAGATCACTAAAGCTATGGAAATGGTTTCCGCAAGCAAGATGCGTAAAGTCCAAGATCGGATGAAACTTGGAAAGCCCTATGCGCACCGTATTAGGTCTGTCATCGGCCATATTGCAAACTCAACGTCCGAATATCGCCACCCTTATTTTAATACAAGACAAATAAAGCGCGTAGGATACATTATAGTGTCAACCGATCGCGGTCTTTGTGGTGGCTTAAATATCAACGCATTCAAGGCTACCGTTTCTTCTATGAAAGGGTGGGCGGACAAAAATGTTGACATAGATATTTGTACTATAGGCGCGAGAGCGGCGACCTTCTTTAATAACTTTGGCGGGAACGTTGTCGCGGCTGTCCGCGATATTGGGGACGCGCCAGAAGTATCAGATATTATTGGGGCAGTAAAAACAATGTTGGATAAGTTTGACGATGGTGGTATCGATCAGCTTATGATTGTTAGTAATGACTTCGTAAATACTATGACGCATCAGCCAACGGTGAACCAGTTGCTCCCACTTCTCCCTTCTGATGAGGAAGAGCTTCAGCACCATTGGGATTATTTGTATGAGCCAGATGCACAAGAATTACTAGATGGTTTGCTTCTTCGTTTTATTGAGTCGCAGGTTTATCAAGCCGTAGTGGAGAATAATGCCTGTGAACAGGCGGCAAGAATGATCGCAATGAAGAGCGCTTCGGATAACGCTAGTGATTTGATTGAAGAACTAGGACTCGCTTATAACAAAGCTCGTCAGGCTGCTATTACTCAGGAGCTATCAGAGATAGCCGGTGGCGCAGCAGCCGTTTAGATTTTAAAACTTTTATTCATAAACATTTTACATAGACAAGATTGGGGAACCGAAAATGAGCAGCGGTCGAATCGTAGAAATCATTGGAGCGGTCATAGACGTCGAATTTGAGCGCGATAACGTGCCTCAAGTTTATGATGCGCTAACAGTCGGCGGTACTGAGATTACTCTAGAAGTGCAGCAACAACTGGGAGATGGAGTCGTAAGAACTATTGCCCTTGGCAGCACAGAAGGGCTGAGTAGGGGTCTAGCGGTTGAGGATACAGGTGCCCCAGTCTCCGTGCCCGTGGGCACGGAGACATTGGGTAGGATTATGGATGTTCTCGGTAGGCCCATTGATGAGAGAGGGCCCATTGGAGAGAAAGAGCGGATGCCTATACATCGGAAGGCTCCGAGTTATGAAGAGCTTGCAAGCTCAAATGAGCTCCTAGAAACAGGGATCAAGGTTATTGACCTAGTGTGTCCATTCGCGAAGGGCGGAAAGGTCGGGCTGTTTGGCGGGGCCGGGGTAGGCAAGACCGTTAACATGATGGAGCTAATTAACAACATTGCGACAGAGCACAGCGGTCTTTCTGTATTTGCGGGTGTTGGAGAGCGGACTCGAGAAGGTAATGATTTCTATCATGAGATGCAGGAGTCCAAGGTCATTGACCTAGAGGGAGAGTCTAAGGTCTCCATGGTATATGGGCAGATGAACGAGCCTCCTGGAAACCGGCTTAGGGTTGCACTCACTGGGCTTACGATGGCAGAAAAATTTCGTGACGAAGGGCGTGATGTCCTCCTTTTTGTCGATAACATATATCGCTATACCCTAGCCGGCACAGAGGTATCAGCGTTGCTCGGACGTATGCCCTCTGCTGTAGGCTATC
>MDSW01203761.1_pt1 | contig 11867 bp, 12 predicted proteins | sample 811171 | NCBI WGS metagenome assembly MDSW01 (sample SAMN05326641, study PRJNA326480) | marine metagenome | isolation source: seawater | place: Atlantic Ocean: North West | collected 2012
CTCATTGAAATTTATAATATCTTATTTAAATTATTAATAACATAAAATGAGTAATTCGTATCAAGAAAAATTTAATGAACTAGAGAGTGGATCTACAGCTATCAAGAAAAAACTTGAGGGCGGTATAAAATTTAAAATTAAAAGTGATTTTCAACCCAGCGGTGATCAACCTGAAGCAATAAAAAAAATTATTAAAAATTTAAAAGGTGATAAGCAGGAACAAGTTTTGTTAGGTGTCACTGGCTCAGGTAAAACTTTTACAATGGCTAAAGTAATTGAAAGCGTTAATAGACCCGCGCTTGTTTTGGCCCCAAATAAAACATTAGCTGCCCAACTTTATGGGGAAATGAAAAATTTTTTTCCTAATAATGCTGTAGAGTATTTTGTTTCTTATTATGATTATTATACACCTGAAGCTTATGTGCCAAGGTCTGATACTTATATAGAAAAAGAGGCCTCAATAAATGAACAAATAGATAGAATGAGACACTCTGCAACAAGATCTTTATTAGAACGAGATGATGTAATAATTGTTGCAAGTGTATCATGCATCTATGGACTTGGCTCTGTAGAAGCTTATTCTAAAATGACAATAACCTTAAAAAAAAATTACGAATATAACCGAGATGATTTGATAAGAGCTTTTGTGAATTTACAGTACAAAAGAAACGATCAAAATTTTTTTAGAGGCACATTTAGAGTGAGAGGAGAAAATCTTGAAATTTTTCCTTCACATTTAGAGGATAGAGCATGGAGAATAAGTTTAAACTTTAACAAATTAGAAAAAATTGAGGAATTTGATCCTCTTACCGGTAACAAAACTAATGATTACTCAGTTATAAAGATTTATGCAAATAGCCATTACATCACACCTAAACCTACAATTGATCAAGCGATCAAAGAAATAAAAAAAGAATTAGAGATTACTTTGAAAGATCATCAGACAAAAAATAAACTTTTGGAAGCCCAAAGGCTTAGAGAGAGAACTAAATTTGATTTAGAAATGATAGAGGCAACAGGAACTTGTGCAGGTATTGAAAATTATTCAAGGTTTTTATCTGGTAGAAAACCGGGTGAACCTCCGCCAACCTTATTTGAATACTTTCCTGATAATACAATAATATTTGTTGATGAAAGTCACGTAACAGTACCTCAGCTGAACGGGATGTACAAAGGTGACCATACAAGAAAAAAAACATTAGCTGAGTACGGTTTTAGGTTGCCTTCATGCATGGACAACAGACCTTTAAAATTTGAAGAGTGGGATTTGATGAGAACACAAACAGTATTTGTCTCTGCAACACCTGGACCTTGGGAGCTTAAACAAACTAAAAATGAATTTATTGATCAAATTATAAGACCTACTGGATTGATTGATCCACCTGTGGAGATAAGACAGGCAAAAACTCAAGTTGATGATCTTATGCACGAGGCCAGAGATATCGTTAAAAAGGGTTACAGAGTTTTAGCGACTACCTTAACAAAAAAAATGGCAGAGGATTTAACTGAATATCTTCATGAGAACGGACTTAAGGTAAGATATATGCATTCCGATATAGATACACTTGAAAGAATAGAAATAATAAGAGATTTAAGAATGGGAGTTTTTGACATTTTGGTAGGAATAAATTTATTAAGAGAGGGACTTGATATTCCTGAATGTGCATTAGTCGCAATTTTAGACGCAGATAAAGAAGGTTTTCTTAGATCTGAAACCTCACTAATTCAAACTATAGGTAGAGCTGCAAGAAATGTCGATGGTAAAGTTATTCTATATGCAGACAAAAAAACTAAAAGTATAGATAAAGCGATTAAAGAAACAGATAGAAGAAGGAATAAACAAGTTGAATACAATAAGAAAAATAAAATAACCGCTGAGTCTATTAAAAAAGAAATAAACGATATTTTAGAGTCAGTATATGAAAAAGATTATGTTAAAATAAGTGAGGGCTCTAACGTTGGTGGAAACCTAAAAAAACATCTAAAAGCTTTAAATAGAAAAATGAAAGAGTCTGCCTCAAATCTAGAATTTGAAGAGGCCGCAAAAATAAGGGATGAAATAAGAAAATTGGAAGCCAGCGAGTTAGAAATATCAGTAAACCCGAGCGTTAATCAAACAAAATTAAAGGGGAAAATCTATCCTAAAGGAAGATCCACAATGGGTATGCCGGGTACTAAACCAAGAAAAGCGATAAAAAAATGGAAGCCAAAAAAATAATTATTACTGGAGCGGCTACGAGAATAGGTGCAGCGATTGCGAAAAGCCTTGCTGGATATGGCGTTAGTATATGCATTCATTACAATAGGTCAAAAACGCAAGCATTTAAAATTAAAAAAGATATAGAGCAATTGGGGGGTGATGCCTTTTTATTAAAGGCAGATTTGAATAATTTCGATCAAACAAAAAACTTAATTCCTCAAGCTTTTAAAAAAATGAAAGGTATTGATTGTTTAATAAACAACGCATCAGTTTTCGAAAATGATAATCTTGAAAATTTTTCACAAAGTAGTTTTAGTAAACATTTGAATGTAAATTTAAAATCTCCAGCGATTTTGACACAACAATTTAAAAAAGTTTTAAAAAATTCACCTGGGACAGTAATAAATATTATAGACCAAAGAATAGAAAAACTCACACCCTATTTTTTTTCATATACTTTAAGTAAAAGTGCTTTAAGCACATTAACCACGACGTCTGCAATGAAATTAGCACCAAACATAAGAGTTAATGCAATTTCACCAGGGCCAACGTTAAAAAATAAGAGACAATCAGATAAACATTTTATTAAACAATGGAAATCAATTTTATTAAAAAAAAAGGTGTCACTAGAAAATATTTGTGAAGGAGTAAAGTTTTTAATAAATAATGATAATATAACAGGTCAAGTTATAAACATTGATAGTGGACAAAGGCTAGGCTGGATAACACCGGATATAGTAAACATTAAAGAATGAAATTAATAAAATTTAAAATTGATAACAAGTTTAAATATAAAAGAAAAATTATAATAAAGGACTTAATTTTAAAAATTTCGGTCGGTATACATAAATTTGAAAAAAAGAAAAAACAAAGAGTAAAATTTAGTATTGATATAACTTCTGACCCGAAAGTAAAAGCTAATGAAAAAAAATCTGCAACTATTATAAATTACGAAACAGTAATAAATAGAATAATTTTGATTACTAAAAATAAACATCACAATTTGTTAGAAGATTTAGCTGAAAATATATTTGATGAAATATTTAAGATGGAAATTGCCAAAAAAATTAAACTAAAAATAGAAAAGATTGATATAATTAAAAATACTTCATCTGTTGGTGTTGAAATTGAAAAATCAAAAATTTAATAATAAAACTTAAGACATGAGAAAAATATTTAAGATTTTTTTTATAAATATAGTAATTGTATTTCTTATTTTATTTACTTTGGAATTTTTGGCAAGATTGTTTGGCCTAGCTGGTTTGATGGGTATAACAGTTGACTTAATTCATGACGAAAAAAAAAGAATTCATTATATAAAACCTAATAGTAGTGGAAAAGTTTTTGGGTCTAATGTTTTTTTTGATAAATTTGGTTATCGCGTCCCCAGTTCAAATTATATTTACAAAAAAAAAGATAAAATTATTTTAATTGGTGATAGTGTAGCGTTTGGAAATGGTGTTATTGAAGAAGAAACTTTTGCAGGTATATTAAGGAAGTCTAATAATAACTTTGAAGTTTTTAATACTTCAGTATTTGGGTACCAGGTAAGACATTTTAATTTAAGAAAGGATGAACTGGACAGGTTTAAGCCAATAAAAAAAATATTTTACTTTGTTACTCTGAATGATGTTTTCGATAGCTCAAATATAGCTGTTAAAAATAAAAACGAAGGTAATTACGAAAATACGAATTTTAAAAAAATTATAAATTTAGATTATTTGAGAAATCTAAATATTTATTTTAGGGATAAATCTTATTTTTGGATGTTTTTAAAAGGTAAAATAATAGATCCTCAAAAAGTTTGGTTCAAAAATGTCTTAAATTATTACCAACAAAATGATCCTAAAGAGTTATCAGTGTTTTTTGAAAATTTATTAGCCAAGTCAATTGATTTAAAAGCAGAATTGACAGTTTTTATTTTACCCTATGAATATCAAACAAGAAAATGTGGGGAAGAAGTTTTGTTACCTCAAAAAAAAATAACAAATATATTAAATGGTTTAAAAATTGAAAATTATGATTTAACTAGTGTATTTTGCGATCAAAACGAACCGAAAGAGCTTTTTTATAAATTTGATCCAATGCACCTATCAGAGAATGGACACAAAATAGTTTATAAAGAGATAAAAAAAAGAAAATTGAAATGAAAAGTATTGATATAGGAAAGAAAATTATAAAGGAGAAAATTCCTTTATTGCCAAAAAATCCAGGTGTTTACAAAATGATCGGAGAAAAAGGCGAAATTCTTTACATAGGTAAAGCAAAAATTATTCCTAATAGACTTAAAAGTTACGTCACGGACTCAAATCTTGCAATAAGAACTGAAAGAATGCTTTCGCTTACAAAAAATCTTGAAATAACTACAACCAGCAACGAAAGCGAAGCTTTATTACTAGAGGCAAATTTGATCAAAAAACATAAACCTAGATACAATATTTTATTAAGAGATGATAAATCATTTCCGTACATTTACATCGGACATAAAGACAAGTGGGCACAATTAACAAAACTTAGAGGAAAAAAAAATAGAGATGGATATTATTTTGGCCCTTTTGCATCAATTGGTTCAGCTAATTGGACAATAAAAATACTACAAAAAATTTTCCATTTAAGAGTTTGTGACGATACTGTTTTTAAAAATAGAGAGCGACCCTGTATCCTATATCAAATAAAAAGGTGCTCTGCTCCATGTGTGGGAAAAATTTCCGAGAGTAACTATAAAAATTCAGTTGTAGATGCAATTGATTTTATTTCTGGTAAATCAAGAAGGATACAAAAAAACTTATCTAATGAAATGGAGAAAGCTAGTAAAAATCAAGATTACGAAAAAGCTGCTGTGGCAAGAGATAGGATTAAAGCATTAACTCAAATTCAAACTTCTCAAAAAATTAATCAAACAAACTTGAATGAGGCAGATGTTGTAAGTATATATAAAGAGTCGGGTAAAACATGTATTCAAGTATTTTTTTTTCGATCAAAACAAAATTGGGGCAATCAGGCTTTTTATCCCAGACACGATAGTGATGATGATAAAAAAGATATTTTATCATCCTTTTTACCTCAATTTTACGAAAATAAGACGATTCCGGAATTAATAATTTTAAACTCAGAGATAAAAGATAAGACACTTCTTGAAAAAACTTTTTCATCTAAAGAAAACAAAAAAATTTTTATAAAAAAAGCTAGCTCAAAAGATGAGGTCAATATATCTAAGCTAGCTGAAAATAATGCAAAGCAAGCTCTTACTCAAAAACTCTATCAAACCGATAACAACAATAATTTATTAGAAAATCTATCTAAAAAGTTTGGTTTAAATAATAATATTAATTTAATTGAAGTATATGATAACAGCCATACACAAGGAAACGACTCGGTTGGCTCTTTAATTTGTTTTAGCAATGAGGGTTTTGTAAAACGTAGATATAGAAAATTTAATATTAAAAATGAAAAAATTAAAAATGATGATTACGGAATGATGAAGGAAGTTTTATTTAGAAGATTTTCAAAAGCAATTAAAGAAAAATCTGGATCTTTATCATTACCGGAACTAGTAATCATTGACGGCGGAAAGGGTCAATATTCTGTGAGTCGAGAAACTTTAAATGAACTAGGTTTGCATGATTTACCGATACTAGCAGTAGCAAAAGGGAAAAATAGAAATGCTGGTGAGGAAAAAATTTATCATAAAACTAAAGAATACAAATTGGAAAAAAATGACCCTCTTTTATTTTTTATTCAAAGATTAAGGGATGAGGCTCATAGATTTGCTATAAGCACTCATAGATTAAAAAGAAAGAAAAATTTAAGCAGGTCCTTGCTTGATCAAATTAATGGGATTGGAAAACAAAGAAAGAGAGCACTATTAAATCATTTTGGGTCTGCAAGAGCTGTCGAGTCCGCAAGTTTAGATGATCTAAAATCTGTAGAAGGAATAGAGGACAATATAGCAAAAAAAATATATGATTATTTTCACGAGTAAAATATGAAATTTAAAATTCCCAACATTTTGACGATTGGAAGAATAATCATTGTACCAATTTTTGTTGCCACATTCTTTCTTCCTGGTTTCTTTGGAGATTTGATTCCTTTTTTCTTATTTATTTTAGCAAGTTTTACTGATTATCTTGATGGATTACTTGCCCGATTATTTAAGGAAGAGTCAAAACTAGGAGAGTTGTTAGACCCGATTGCAGATAAAATTCTTGTATCAACTGCCTTAGTTTTATTAGTCATGAACGGAACAATCAAAAATTTTGAGGTTATAGCTGCGATTATAATTATAACTAGAGAAATAATAATTTCTGGATTACGAGAGTTTTTAGCAAAAGTAAGTATATCAATGCCAGTGTCAGGTCTTGCTAAGGTAAAGTCATTTATTCAAATGTTTTCAATTGCGATATTATTAACTGGTGACTTTGGAAATAAATTAATAAATTTTCAAGATTATAACGCTCAAACCATTGGTATTATTTTGCTTTGGCTATCTGCAGGCCTCACTCTATATACTGGTTACGATTATATGGCAAAAGGCATAGATCATGCTTTAAATGAAGACGACAAGTAACGATGGGGCTTTCAGATAAAAATATCAGAGAAAAAAACTTTCATGATAAATTACAAAGTGGAAAGCAAAGGTTTGAAAATAACTTTTATAAGGCACTTTTTAATCTTTCAGAGGATTTTTTTTCATTATTAAAAAATAAGTGCAAAGATAAGGTTGTTTTGGATTTTGGTTGCGGAATAGGCAGCTCGGCAAGCCGAGTGATAAAAAATGACCCCAAACGATTAAATGGAATAGATATTTCAAGTGTATCAATAGAAAAAGCAAAAAAAAATGTGATTGATGAGAAAAGTGTGTGTACTTTTAGAGTAGACAACTGCGAAAAAACAAGTTTTCAAGATAATGAGTTTGATTTAATTTATGGGACTGGAGTTCTACATCATCTGGAATTGGAAAAATGTCTTAATGAAATAAAAAGGATTTTAAAGAAAGATGGTGAAATAATTTTTATAGAACCGATGGGCACTAATCCTTTTATAAACCTGTACAGATTACTTACACCAAAATCTAGATCCGAAGATGAACATCCTTTTAAAAAAAAAGATCTCAACCTTATTAGAAATACTTTTGAAGATATAAGTGTGAAATATTACGGTTTTTTTACAATTCTTTTTTTACCATTTTACAAAAACCCGGACAGCTCCACTCTTTATAATGTTTTGGCCTCCATTGATAATTTCATTTTCAAAATGAATTTTTTAAGGTTTTTAGCTTGGTCAGTTTTAATCACTGCTAAAAAAAATTAAGCCGCACTTTTTTTTCTTACTAAGTTTTGATAACTTTTACTTAAATCCTTAATCGTCTCGCACACTTTAAAGTTATACTCTGATATCTGGGAAACTGGTGTGATCTCTGCTGCGGTTCCTGTTAAAAAGCATCCGACAAAATTTGTCATTTCTTCAGGTTTAATCTTTCTTTCTATAACTTTTATTTTTTTCATTTTAGCTATTTCAATTACCGATCTCCTAGTAATCCCATCTAAAAAAGAGTCTGGGATAGGTGTGTGCAGCTCATTATCTTTTGTTTTAAAAAAAATATTTGCTCCAGTTGCTTCAGCTACATTTCCCTCATAGTCTAACATCATTGAATCTGTAAATCCCTGAGCCTCTGCCTCGTGTTTTGACAATGTGCAAATCATATATAAACCTGCAGCTTTTGTATCCCAAGGAATTGTGTTAGGGGCTGGCCTTCTCCATTTTGAAATATTTAATTTTATACCGTCAATTTTAAGTTTAGGATCAAAATAAGAACCCCACTCCCATGATGCAATGGCAACGTTTACTTTATTTTTTTGAGCTGAAATTGCCATCATTTCACTGCCTCTCCAAATAACTGGCCTAACATAACCATTTTTAACTTTTTGTATTAAGATTATTTTTTTACAAGCTTCATTAATTTCATTTTTTGTGAAAGGAACTTTAATTCCTAAACGATCTGCGGAATAAAAAAGTCTATCTGTGTGTTCCTCAAGTTTAAAAATCTCCCCATCATAGACCCTCTCGCCTTCAAAAACACAGCTGGCGTAATGTAATCCATGATTTAAAACATGAATTTTAGCGTCTTGCCAATTCACTGTTTCGCCATTGAACCAAATTTTTCCTGTCCTTTTATCGTAAGGAACCATTTCCATAAAATTAATATATCTATTTTTTTGTTTCAAAAAAGTATATTTCTTAATAAGATAAGTCAATAAGACTTACCATTTATGAGAGATCTACTTTATTTAAAAGATGAGCAAATCAAAGATTTTATTCAATTACTTTTTTACGCTTATAGAGAAACTTTTGCTGATCCAAAAGATTTATTATCAAAAAAATATTTTGGACCAGCGCATCTAAGAGCTCTAAATCTAATAGAGAGAAACCCCGGTATCAGCTTAACTGACCTGATATTTAAATTAAAAGTAACTAAACAAAGCTTAAACAGAGTGTTAAGAGATTTATTAAAAAACAAAATGATTAAGCAAATTAAAAACCGTGAGGATACCAGAAAGAAAAATCTATTCCTAGACAGAGAGGGAAAGCAGTTTTTTGAGACAGTTTATAATGCTCAAAAAAAAAGGATTTTTAACGCTCTTAGAAATTCTGAACCAGAGTCGGTAATTAAATTTAAAGAGGTATTAAAAAAAATTATAGATGGTAAATGACCCTGTACACATATTAGTTGTTGATGACGACGATAGAATAAGAACCTTATTAAAGGAATTTCTTAATGAGAGTAAATATATAATTTCAACAGCAAACGATGCGTTACAAGCTTCTGAGAAAATCAAGATATTTAAATTTGATCTAATTGTTTTGGATGTAATGATGCCTGGGAAAAGTGGTTATGATTTAACAAAAGAAATTAAAAAAGAATTTAATATTCCAATCATACTTCTTACTGCGAAAGGTGAAGTAGAAAATAGAATCAAAGGTCTGGAACTTGGAGCAGATGATTATATTGGTAAACCATTCGAACCAAAGGAATTGTTATTAAGAATAAAAAATATAATTTCGAAAAAAAATACAATTAATCTTAATCAGATCCAAAAAATTGGAGAAGCAACTATCAACTTAAATAAGATGGAAATAAATTTGATTGAAAAAAAATATAAAATAAATTCTAGAGAAAGAAAAGTTTTAATAGAGATGTTATCAAATCCTGGCAAAACATTTTCTAGAACCGATATTGGAAAAATATCAGGCATATCTCAAGAAAGATCAATTGATGTGATGATCACAAGGTTAAGACAAAAAATAGAAAAGAGTCCAAAAAAACCAAAATATTTACAAACTATAAGAGGGTCAGGTTATGTTCTCTGGACTGAGTAAATTTTTAAAAATAATATTACCAAAGGGACTTTTTTACAGGTCTTTAATAATAGTAGCAGCCCCGATTATAATCTTACAATTAATTATCACTATAGTATTTTTCGATAGTATTTGGATAAAAGCAAATAAAGGAATGACGCGCTCACTAGTTGGAGAAATAAAAACTTTAGTAGATGTTAATAATAGTTTGAATAAAAATCAAATTCAATTACTTAAAAATTCTTATAAAGAAAATTTTGACTTTGAAATTAATGTTTTAAAAAAATCATTACCTCAACAAAATTTCGAGAGAAAGTTTAGCCCAATGGATAGGTCGCTCAGGAGAGAATTAAAATCAGCATTTGGAAACGAGAATTATTGGTTCGACACAACAAGCTATCTAGAAACTGTTGAGATTCAAATAAAATCTGAAAATAAAACAATACAATTTTTCTTCCCGAAAGAAAAAATCGCGACATCATCGGTGAGATTGTTTTTATTATGGATTACCTTGCCCTCTATAATTTTGATTTTAATCGCAATACTTTTTTTAAAAAATCAAACTAGACCGATAGTAAGGTTAGCTAAAACAGCTGAGCGATTTGGTAAAGGAGATTATGTAAATGAATTTAGAACTTCTGGTGCACTTGAGATAAGAAAAGCTTCTTATGAGTTTGATAAAATGGCTAAAAGAATAAATAGGCATTTGAACCAAAGATCGGAAATGTTGTCTGGCATTAGCCATGATTTAAGAACTCCGCTTACTAGACTTAAGCTTCAACTTGCTATGATTAACCAAAAAGAGATTTCAAAAAAAATGTCAGATGACATTAATGAAATGGAAAAAATGCTTAATGACTACTTGGAATTTGCTAAATCTCAATCCGAAGAAGAAACTTCAGAAATAAATTTATCCGAATTGATTAATAGTCTGGCAAAAGATTTTAACCCAGGTAAAATAAAACTAGATGTTAGAGAGAACATCTATTTTAAAGCAAGGGCCGGATCTTTAAAAAGGTGTTTTTCAAACATAATACAAAATAGTTTAATTTACGGCGAAATCTCTCATATTAAGCTTTATAAAACAAATAATAGAGTAAATATTATATTTGAAGATGACGGACCTGGAATACCAGAGGAACAACACAAAAATGTTTTTAAGCCTTTTTACAGACTGGATAAAAGTAGAAGTTTAAACAAATCAGGTGTGGGTTTAGGTTTAGCAATTGTGGAAGATATTGTTAATTCACATGGTGGTAACATCAGACTTTCTAAAAGTGAAATGGGAGGTTTAATGATTAGGATTTCTTTACCTTTTTAATTTTTTTTTCTTTAATTTATCTATCTCTTCAGCTTGTTTTTGTACTAATTTTTTAAGCATATTAAATTCATCTCTCGAGACTAATTCAAGTTTATCAATTAAATTATCCCTTTTAAATTTAATATCTGTCATTATTTCCTTTTTTATATCTTGAGATGACAAAACTCCTTGCTCTAACAGGTCTGATAAAACTTTTATTATTTTTTCTGAATTGCTCATAACTAATCTTATTTGATAAGAAAATTTTTATCAATTATGTTATAGTAATTTTTAATGTATATTCATAATTTAGATCCAGTTTTATTTAATTTTGGTCTTATTTCAATAAGGTGGTACTCTTTGTCGTACATCCTCGGAATATTAATTGGCTGGTGGTATGGAAAAAAGATTATTTCAAAAGTCATTAATAAAAATGAGAATAATTTAAGTATTTCTGAGTTTGATGATCTTATAACTTATATTGTTTTATCCATCATTCTGGGAGGTAGATTAGGATACGTATTATTTTATAATTATAATTATTACTTAGAAAATCCCTTTGAAATATTAATGATTTGGAAAGGAGGTATGTCTTTTCATGGAGCCTTGCTTGGAATTATTCTGGGATGTTACATATTTTCAATAAAGAGAGGTGTAAAAACGTTTGTTATATTAGATGTCATAGCATGTGTAAGTCCAATAGGAATTTTTTTAGGAAGATTAGCTAATTTTATCAACGGAGAGCTTTACGGTAAAGTAACAACTTTACCTTTTGGAATAATATTTCCAAAAGTAGACAACCTTACGCGACACCCTTCTCAACTATATGAAGCTTTTTTAGAAGGTTTTCTTCTATTCATAATATTAAATTTTATTTTATTTAGTAGAGATTATATTAAAGGTCTTAGCTCTTCATTGTTTTTAATTTTATACGGAGTTTTTAGAATAATTTCAGAAATTTTTAGAGAACCAGATACTCAAGTGGGTTATATAATGGGTCAACTTACTATC
>MDSW01009517.1_pt1 | contig 11866 bp, 9 predicted proteins | sample 811171 | NCBI WGS metagenome assembly MDSW01 (sample SAMN05326641, study PRJNA326480) | marine metagenome | isolation source: seawater | place: Atlantic Ocean: North West | collected 2012
GATTAGTGTGAGTTCCGAAACCTCCAGGTAAACCGTATATGAAATCTCTTTTAAATAAAAACGATAGTATAAGTTTTTTTAAAAATCTTTTGAAAAAATGTTTAGGAATATTTAATAGTGTGTCTGATTCTAGTCCAATTTGTGCTTTATTTTTTGAAAATAGATTGAGTAATATGAAAAACCATAATTCACGTTTATAAAATCCATTAAATATGATAATATCAAAGTTTCGAAAATCTTTATGAAGCAATCTAATTTGACTTGAAAAAGATTTAGTTCTTATGGCATTATGAATTTCTTTAGATGCTATTGAATTGGACTTAAGAAACCGATATTCAACGCCTATTTTATCATGTACATTTTTGATTAAATCAAGTGTGTACTGAGCGGGCTCTGCAAAATATGCAATTATATTAGATCTTTTTTCCATTTAAAAGCTTCACTATAAAGATAACCAAAAGATAGCCAGAACATACAAGTTTGAAAGTCATTTATTCCAGTAATCATTGTTTCTACAAAGCAATTCAAAAGAGTGAAAATTAATATGAATGAAAAGAATTGAATGTGTTTGCTATTCCAGTTTGATTTAACAAAAGTAAAAATAGAGAATAAAGAGGTGAAAAGGATGATAAAAAAGCTAATTGCGAATAATAAGCCATACTGAACTAAAAGAGCTAAATAGCCATTATGAGCTCCGATATCAATTCCTTCATGTTCTGCAGAAATTAAATCATTATTAATATATGCATAATTAGAAAGTCCATATCCAGTAAACCATTTTGATTTAAATGTTTTATAAGCGTATTCGAAAGTAAGCATTCGATTAGAAAATATTTCTTGAGTAATTAGTCTATTTGCTCCACTTTCTTTACCGAAAAAATCCAATGTAAAGTACAAGAAAATTAGAGAAATACCAATTGTAGCTATGAGTCGTATTGAAATGCCAAATTTAAATATATATACAAGTAGTAATGCGAAAAGACTAATCCTAGACCCTGATAATAACACAAGACAAAAAAATATGAATAATTCAAGAATTTCTTTTTTTCTACCTTCATAATATAGAAGTAACTTAATGGCAAAACCCATAGACATTATTGACCCTAAGGCATTTGGGTTTGTGAAAACACCATAATATCTAGTTGAAAAAGTTATAGGCCAAAATAGCAACGAAATTATCCCTAATAATAATATGAAGTAGTATAAATTCTTAATAAACAAAGTTTTAAAATATGTCGAACAATAATTAACATGTAGCGATATAATTGAAAAAACACTAAGTCTTGCTAAGAAATATTTTAATGATTCTAAATCTCCAAACTCAAAAAATGTATAGTATAGTAAGTTTAGAATATTAATTAATAAGAAAGGTAGGTACTTTTTATTTAGTAATACTTCTTTAATAATTTTTGAAAAAATAACTAAAACAAAACAAGTAATAGATGATACAGAAATAAAGAGGATATCAGATACTACCCCTATTCCTTTTACTGCAAATAAAATTGTATTAAAAATAAATACAATAAATAATACTGTAAGTAATCTAGTTTGCATTTATTTCATTTAAAATTGATTTGACTTTATTAAAACTTACATACACAAAAGATAAACAAACTACTATCGGAACTACAAAATAATCTTTTATTTTCCAGTTGAATTCTAGCTGAATAAAATAAATCATAAAAGGAATACACAGTAAATACAGAAGTATTAGTTCTTTAGTAAATGGATGAATCTTTGTCTTTTTCCAAATAATAAACACTTGTAAATAATTTTTGAAATATTCAGAAAACACATAGATAATGACAACAGCTAGAATTTGATATTGTTCTATAAAAATAAAAAGCAAAATAACAGATAAAGAAGCCTTGAGTAATTGAACCCAAACATTTTCTTTCTCCATACCAGCCATATTCATTATAACACCAGAGCTTCCAACAGGCAGTGTAGCTCCTATACTTAAAAACATAAGTGCTGTTAAGAATATATAAGCATTCATTTCACTACCAAAATAGCTTAAAATTAAAGGAAGAAAAAATAACATTAATAATACAAAAGGAAGTGTAATAGCGTTTATTAGAAAGGTTGATTTTTGATAGGTTTGTTTTAATTCTTCTAATTTATTCTCTTTAAATAACTTAGATACAATAGGAGCAAAAACCTTATTTAAGTTTATTAGTATAAAAATTGATACGCCTGTTATCGTTAACATCAAAGAGTAAGCTCCTACTTCCTTCTCCGGAAGCATTAAACTAACTAAAAGTGTTAACAATTCACTTCCTGCATAGGTTACTACGCTACCAGTAAAAACAAATTTTGCAAATGAGAAATACTTTGATTCTTTGAAAATCCTCAAAAAATCTATCCGAACTTTTAACGGGTAAAAATCCTTAGAAAACTTCCACCAAAGTAGAATAACTACAATCAATTGCACCAAAGCCTCTACTCCTATAAAATACTCTATCTGATTTGTATATTGAAAAAGAATTATTGTGAGAATGGCTCTTAAAGTAACAGAAACGAAAGTTCCATAAACTACAATTTCTTTAATGCGAATAACCCCTCTGTATAAGGAAGTTAGTATTGATATTAGCAATATAACAGGAAGATATAAGGCCGACCACTGTAAAATGCTTTCCATCGCTGTGTTTTGAAACACATAAGTTGCAATATATGCGCTAAAGGCAAAAAGGAGCAATCCTGAAGCAAGACTACTAATCAGTATATACGATACAGTTCTATTTGTTAAGTCTTTCGCTTCTGCCTTATTGTTACCTATCAAATCTGGCAAAAACTTTAAAACAAGCTGTGGAAAACCAAAAGCAATAATCGTTGAAATTGCTGTGATAAATACATAACCCTTGATGTATAACCCATACGAATCTAAGCCAACAGACTGCACAACGAATCCCTTAATTAAAAATCCTATTGCGAAGCCAAAAACAGCTCCTAGAATACTCCAGTTTGTTTGTTTAATTAAGGTCGCTAGCATGCTTGTTAGTTGATAAGCGATTTAATATATGATTTACACGCTCGCTTGATTTCGGAGATGAAAAAAGCAAGACTACTTTTTGAGTAATAAAAGGAATATAAATCTACAGGCATAGCGTTGAAATTATTCATTTTATAACTATATGTGCCTCTCCCTAAGCTTATTGGTTTTTCTTCTAAATTCTCTAAAAAACAAATGTAGTGCGCAATGTTAGCGTACGGCTTAGGGTCGTAAAAATCTATCCAAACAATCCTACTATCTTTAGTTACTAAATGACAAGAAAGGGATAGCAACTGACCGTCTTGTTCAAACCTCCACACTTCCATAAGTCCTTTCTTAAAGATAGACTCCATCCAGTGGATAAAAGATTTGTTATAGAAATTCTGCTTTCTCAACCCTTGCTTCACCATTAAACTCATTAAACTTTCTAAACCTTTTTTAGGAAAGGCTGTTAGTTTAATAGTTGTGGCTTCTGAAAATTTGTTTTTAATTCTTTTTAGCTCGCTTTTCTCAGAAGATGTTAACTGACCCCACTCCTTAAAGTCATCAATTAGACAATGTTGCACTTCGGAGAATAACGATTTACGCTTTTTAAAATGATAATTTAAAAGACTGGATATTTCTGTATTAAATAAGTTTTTGAAGTGTACTTGTGTCACCTTTTTGTTTTCCTGAATGAACTTTGCAAACAACTTGAAGAGTTTGTTAGAAACTGCTCCCTCACTTATTATGGGGCCGCAAAAATCAAAATGATCGTCATTGATAAATCGAAGTGTCTTGTTTGCATCTATATAACAAGGAAAAATAGCTTTTAAAGACTTTTTTTCTTCTAGTAAAATAAGCTGAAGAGTGTTTTGATAAAGCAACTGCAAGTACGCTTCAATATTTATTGAATATGCTTGAAAAACGGTGCTGCTAGACTGTTTCCACAGCGCTTCCCAAGCGCTTTCAATAGCTTTAAATTCTTCAATTGTATCTATTACTCTCAGCTGCATTAAAAAGTATAGTTAAATCGTTCTATATCCTCCTTATAAATCATTGTAACTTTTTCTTTCATTTCTTGGGTATAAACAGTTTTATAAGATCCATTTTTTCCTTTATTAAGATGTTTCAATTTACTATCAACACCTATTTTCTTTGCTATTTCGGTAAAATCAGATGAAAGATGCTCAAATCTACCAATAAAATCTAGTTCTATATTTCCTGAATTGTTTTTCAAAAACCAAGACTGAGGGTAAAAATGAATAATGTGTTTTAAATTGTCTTCACTTAGCCAATTCATAACAAATTCTTCAAAGGAGTTAATTGATGAAAGATGTAGTTTAAAAGCGTTTTCATCATGCTGATTGATACCTCCATTCATCATGAATTTATAGGCAGAATACAATCTATCCCAAGGGTTTCTGACAATAGTGAAAGTAAAGAAATCATTCATGGATCCTGGCATTAGTTTAGATAGATGCGTAAACTTTCTATGCCCCCCTCTTTCTATATTATCACCATAAATGGTTTTTACCAAAGAAATACCTGCTGTTTTAGGTATATGCACGAAAATTACTTTTTGAGCAATAAAAGCATTTAGCAGAGCATTAGGATTGTTTTGCATCACCTTCCTGTCCGAAGTAAGCAATAAATACTCGCTATACCTTCTTTTTATGTTGCTAAATATTTTCAATTTCCTCTATGTAATTTCGTATTGTATTTTCAATTTTTAAATGAGGATTAAATTCAAACGCTACATTGTGGGTGTAAAAGTGTCTAATCTTAGATGATAAATCAAGAACATCTTCAACTTCTACTAAAGATAACTCTTTCATTTCATCATTCATAACCTCTTCTATTCCTTGCCCCTTAACAGCAATAAATGGAGTGTTAGTCGCCCAAGACTCTGCATAAACACAACCAAAAGCTTCATAATAAGAAGGTAATACAAAGAGGTTTATTTGATTATAGAACGTGTTAAGGTCATGGTGCGCTACTTCATCCATGAATTCAAAATGTGCTTCTAAATCTTGAGGTATTAGCTTTTTACATTCAATTAAAGTAGGGCCGCTTCCTATAAACTTAAGTCTTATTTTCAAGCCCTCTTTTAACAACTCTATGGCTGATAAAATCAAAGTCTTTTGGTCTTTAATCTTCCAAAAGTTAGCAATACATCCAATAGTAAAATCTTCTTCTTTATCAACTTTCACTTCATAGAACTTACTAGTGTCTACACCATTATAAAGAACTAATGGTATGCTTGTATTTGTTACGAAATGACTTAACTGATCAAGGACTTTTTGACTCACGCCAATATTTACATCAAATTGTGATAAGAGTTTACTTGACCTTTTTTTGAAAAGTTTATTTTGAATCTTGTTAAAAACAAACCTGAGCCTGCCATTTTTTTGCTGATATACATCAAATCCATGATGTTGAACTAGGTATTTTGCTTTTGGTAACAATTTCTTTAAACCAATAGCTAAATGTGCAGCAGGGTAATTAACATGAGCATGGATAACGTCAATTCCAGAAAGTTGATATTGTTTTAAAAGCGTTTCAAGCCTGCTTAAATTTATTTTATGAAATAATCCTGGAAATATAAAAGAAGGGATGTCGTAAACCACAAAAGGGATACAGTCAATTCCATCATAATTATATAGATGAGCATTTTTATCTAAAAAACTGTATAATCTAATTACAGTAATTTTAGTGCCTGTCTGTTTTCGTATTTCATTTACCTGATCATAAACATAAGAACCTCGAAAGGAATCTTCTGAGGGGAAAAATGGTGTTATGACTAGATAATGTTTCATTTGTTTAACTCCCAATTCCATGCGTCTTTCATGGCTTGTTTAATGGATATTTCAGGCCTCCATTTTAAGCATTTGAAAGAATGCGTAGTGTCAGCATAAATTTCTGGTATATCTCCAGCTCTTCTTGGGCCGTACTTCACTTCTAAAGATAGGTTATTTGCCTCTTCGAAAAACTGTATTGCTTCTATAACACTTAGTCCTTTTCCTGCACCAACATTAAAAGCATGCTTGCCTTTTTTGTTTCTAACAAAATTTAAAGCAGCAATGTGCGATTTCGCTAAATCTATTACATGAAGATAGTCTCTGACACAGCTCCCATCTTTTGTGTTGTAATCCGTTCCATTAACGATTAAAGTTTTTCTTTTTTTAGCAGCTACTTGCGCCATAATAGGAACTAAATTAGCGGGGTTATCACTAGACCTATCACCGATTTTTGCAGAAGAATGTGAGCCGATAGGGTTGAAATATCTTAATGAAACCGAATGTGTTTTAGAATTTTCTAAGATATTTTCGCACTGCTGCTTCGTTTCTCCATAAGGAGAAAACGCTTTTTGAAAGGGTGCAGACTCATTCACTGGAAGCACTTCTGGACTCCCATAAACCGTGCAAGAAGAAGAAAAAATGAAATTTTCTATCTGTAATTCTTCACACAGCTGTGTCAGTGTATTCATGGAACCAATATTATTGCTATAATATTTCTCAGGGTCATTGATTGATTCTTCAACAGATTTATACGCAGCAAAATGAATGAGTCCTACAATATTTTCAGCTCCCTCCAATATATTCTTTGTACTCTCATAGTCAGCACAGTTAACCTTATGAAACTTATAATTTGTAGCACAAATTTCATTAATGCCATTCAAATTTTTCACATTGGTATTTGAAAGATTATCAATAATAACAGGCTCATAACCAGATTTTATAAGCTCTACAACGGTATGCGAACCTATATACCCTAGTCCACCCGTAACAATCACCTTCTCTATTGTACTATTTTTAACCATAAGGTTTCGTTTAATGGTTCGTAATAGTTTTTGTACCAATTTTCTACCTCTATTTGTAAATCATTATACATTCTTAGTGTATCATTCAATGTGTTTATCGGGTAAATAAACTGATTTTTATAGACCTCTATCTTCCAGTCAGAATAAAATACTGAAGGTACTTTTAGCGCTGCTGCTTCAAACACAGTAGTGGAATAAGCTGTAGAGTGTATTTTGCAATTTCTAAGGCATTCTGCTAATGGTTTCTGAGTAATGGACACATTCGCGTGTTTTAGCATCTCTTCATTGTTTATTTCATTATTGAAGCGAGGATGATGTTTAAGCACAAATTGATGGTTTGAATTCTCTTGAATAAACAACAGTAAATCCTCAAGCAATTTTTTGTTTTCTTCAGGTGTGTGATCTTCAGTAAACTGCAATGTAATAAGGATGTTTTCCCCATTTAGGTTTTGAGTACATTTCTCTTTATTCACCCCAATTACTAAGCTATGTTCAATATAATATGAGTTAATATTTTCTAAAAGCTTTTTAAAACCCGACCCAAATACTAATATATAAACATTGTTTCTTTTGATTAGCTCAGGAACATTCTTGCCCTCACAGTAAGCAGGATGGCCTTTATAAATTACACCATGTTGGTAATCATAAATTTTAGCATTTGGATAAACTCCTCTAAAAAATGACACCATGCTTTGTGACTGAATGATAATGTGTTCTATTTTGTTTCTAAAAAATACTCGTCCAAGCAACTGCCCTATTTTATGTTCTTTCTCAATAAAATCACCTTTTAAAACTTTTCTAAGAAAGATAATGAGTAAGAGAATAAAATCAAATTGCACAACCTTTCTTCTAGGGTAATTAGATTCATAAGATGGCTCTTCAATAACCCAAGAAGAAATACCTTTGGCTTCGGTTATTTCAATTAAAGGTTTTATAAAATCATTTGTTCCTAAGACTCCCCTGTTGAAATGTTGAGGGCTATAAAACAAAACTTTATGGTCATTTTTTCTTGTGAAACAGAAGTACAAGAATGACTTAAAAAAGTAAAATAGGTTATGCGGAAGTATTATTCGCCACATTCCTTTTAGCTAAAATGATACCACTTTTTAGACTTAATTTCTCCTTCCTCTTGTTCATAGTAACCATGCCCTGAGTAGCCTCCGTAACCGTATCCATAACCATAGCCGTACCCATAACCATAGGCACTGCTAGATTCCGCTTCATTTAGCAGGACACATAAGTTTTGAAGTTTTTTACCCTCGTGATATTCGTTAATATAGTTTAACAACTCTTTTTTAGTATAATGCTGTCTAACTACATAAATGTTAACATCTGTCATTTCCATTAGCATTAGAGAGTCTGATACAATTCCAATTGGAGGGGTGTCTAAAATAATGTAATCATATTCAGATCTTAATTCCTGCAATAATGTTTTCATCTTCTTTTTAACCAGTAAATCCGAAGGATTTGGGGGGACAGGACCTGAAGTGATTACATCTAGGTTTTCTATTTCAGATTGTTTAATAATTTGCTTAGTGCTTAAAGGTTCTGTAAGATAAGATGAAAGTCCAAGATGATTTTCTTTATCGAAGTCAATATAAAGTTTTGGTTTTCTTAAATCTGCGCCAATAAGAATAGTCTTTTTGCCAGCCATGGCATAAATAGTAGCCATGTTTTTAGCACAAAATGTTTTTCCTTCACCACTAATGGAGGAAGTGAAAACGAGAGTTTTACCCCCTTTCACTTCTTTGTCTAAAAAGAATTCGATATTTGACCTAACAGCTCTAAAAGATTCTGCGATAGATGATTTTGGTCGGTGATTTACAATTAATTCCTTTCCGCTATGATTTTTTCCAACAAACCCTAAAAAAGGAATGGAGGTTAACTGCTCAATATCATTTTTTGAAATGATTTTATCATTGAGCAATTCTCTAATTGTAATAATTAGTAATGGTAAAATTAGACCAATCAAGATTCCAAAGAGGTAGTTACTTCTAGTGTTTGGATAAGTTAAGCTAGAGGTTTCAACCATTGCAGGTTCTATAATTTTCGCATCAGGAATATTTGATGCTCCAGATATGCCAGCTTCTGCCCTCTTCTGCATTAAAAACAAGTATATATTTTCACTTAAATCATACACTCGGTTAATGTTGATTAACTCGCGCTCTACCTGAGGTAAGCTATTAAGAGAATTTTGCACTAAGCTAATTCTGTTGTTTATGTCCGAAAGGAGTATGTTATTCGTTTGCTTTTTTCCTTTAATAACTTCAATGATACCTAAACTAAGTTCTGTGATTTGTACTTCTAAATCCTTGAGCGCTGGATTTTCTAAACTACCCCTAGGGTTTCGTAAGTTTTTTTCTAATTGAAATTCAACTAACTTAGAGGTCATGCTGTTTAGCATTTGATCTTCAATTCCATAAGAAACAGGAATAACTAAGTTTTGAAAATCTGTTTGTTTATGAAGGTAATCCTCTAGGTAATCAAAGTATTTGTTTTGAATTTTAATAGCTGCTTTTTCTTTTTCGTAAGCATTTAACTCCTGGTAAAAATGTTCTGCCTCTACACTAATGTTCGTGATATTATTTGAGGTTTTAAACCCCTGCAGTTGGCTTTCTATATATGATAATGAATCTCTTGTTTCTTTTAGCTGTTCGTCAATAAACACAATGGTGTTTTCAGAAGCTTTATTTTTATCTTGTAAGTTTTTCTCTAGATATAACTCCGTGAGTTTGTTAAGAAAGGTTGTTGTTTTTTCTTTATTCTCTCCTTCAATACTTAATTGAATAATAGCTGCATCTTTTCTTATTCTTTCCACAACAAGCTTCGATTTATACTCCCTAGCAATGTTTTGCGGGTTTCTAACTTTAACTCGTAATGGCAAGTATTTCTCTATGTTTTTTTCTAGGTGAAAATCCGAATTTAAATTGACACTAAAAGAAGTGTTGTTATATGCTATTCTATCTCCAAAAGAATAAATGGTGTCTTTAAGCATTTTCGAACTGAGAGCAAATTGTTTTTTACTCATAGGAATTACTGAAAACTCTAATCCAAAAGGTTTTTCAGAAGTGTGAAAATCAACCTCTGCAAAATAGTTGTAAGTTTCAGCAACAATTACATCTCCTATCACATAGTATACAACATCAAATTCAAGCTCTTCAATTGTCTTATAAATCAAGGGATATGATTTCAGTATCATCATTTCATCATTCAAACTTGTTTCTAGTTTGAATTGATCGCCATCATACAACATTTTACTAATACTATTGGCTGATTTTTGATCACTTTGTATTAGAATACGAGTAGATGATTGAAAGGAGTTGTGTGAGTAACGATTGATTAAAAATGCTAAAAACAAACAGAAGGAAATGCTTACGAAAAACCAAAACCAATTGCGCATAAATATATGTGCAAATTGCTTGATATTTATAATATCGACCTCTTTATTAGATGTTGGCATTTCTTTAGTTTGGTTGAATTAGATAAAACAGTGTGAAAGCTGAAATAACAGTAGAAATAGCAGCTGGCAAGTTGTCAATTACAACAAAACGCTTCATAGTTGGCTGCACATAAATAATATCGTTTGGTTGTAGATAAAATAATTCTGAATTTACAATATTCTTATCTCTTAAATCTACATAATACACTTGTGGCTTTTCGCTTTCTGTACGAATGATTTTAATTTTTTTTCTATTGCCTAATTTTGTTAAATCGCCAGCCAATCCTAACACCTCTAAAAGATTGGTGCTGGGCTCTATCACATTCACTCTTCCTGGAGTGTTTACTTCCCCTAGAACTGTAACATAATAGTTTAAGATATTTACCTTCACAGAAGGCTCCGAAAAATAACGCTCTGCTTGTAATTGAATAATATTTTTTGCTTCACTCAATGTTTTTCCTTCTAACTCAAAAGAACCTAACACTGGCAGTTTTAAACTACCACTATTATCAAGTAAATAACCATATAAATATGGGTTTTGAACATATAATTGGCTATTGCTTCCAGACTCTTTATTGAAAAAATCATACTCCATTGGGGTAAGACTAGAAATTTGAATAGATAGTAAATCTCCTGCTTTTAACTGATAATCAAATTGAAAAGTTTCTAATGGTTCTGTTCCTTTTGTGTTAATAATACTTAAATCGTTATTAGTAATACACGAAGAAAGAAAAACCGAAACAAAAAGTACAAATGAGATATTCCTTAACATAGTTGATTTGGATTTATACAAAGATAATCAAAACTATTCGTTCAGAAATTCCAATGTTTTTTCCAATACAAAAGTTAGCTCTTGAGAAAAAGTATCTATAGAAGTGAATGGATGCTTCACATTGAAAACATGGTCTGCTCCTTCTACAATACATAGCTTAGAGTTTTTTATCCACTGATGTAGTTGTATGCCTTCCTGCAAATTTACGGTAGGATCAAGATCTCCATGCACTATAAGCGTTGGCTTGAGAAGCTCTTGGGCAGCTCTAGGAATAGAAAGCTTGTTTTTGTTTGCATAATAATCTTCTCGAAACTGAAAATACATTGGCATTTGTTGCTTTGTACGACCATTGTAAGCATACACAACACCTCTTTCCTTCCAAATATCTATTTTGTCTTTAGGTAGTCGGTTTTCGAAATCACACACGCTAGCCCAAGATATAACCTTATCTATTCGATCATCACTTGCACCTTTGAGCAAAGACAACCCTCCTCCTCTACTATGCCCTAACAGTACTAGATGTTTGATGTTAACTTTTTTGGACAAGTCTTGTTCAATCCAGTTAATCACCTGATTTAAATCATACAATTCTTTAGAGAAATTGTTATTTCCAAAGGCTTCTAAATCTGAAAAATTCAACGGATCTTCAACCGTTGTCCCATTGTGCGAATAATTAAATTTCAGGAATGCATACCCTTCTTGTTGAAAATAAGAAGCTATTTCGTTAAAGGCTCCCCAATCCTTAAATCCTTTAAAGCCATGAGAGAAAATTACAACAGTAGCATCTTTATTTTTTGGCAAAAAAAGATCGCAAAGCATGGGTCTATTATTAAAGCCTGGTATGATGAAATTTTTCATAAA
>MDSW01179653.1_pt1 | contig 11864 bp, 14 predicted proteins | sample 811171 | NCBI WGS metagenome assembly MDSW01 (sample SAMN05326641, study PRJNA326480) | marine metagenome | isolation source: seawater | place: Atlantic Ocean: North West | collected 2012
GCCCTCGTGGTGAAATTGGTAGACACAAAGGACTTAAAATCCTTGCCCTTTTGGGAGTGCCAGTTCGAGTCTGGCCGAGGGCACCACTAAAATGAATTTTTATATTTTGCTAATAAAGAATAATGAGAATCTTTGATTGCACAACCTATTTTGATGAACCTATAATTATGGATGTTCGTTTTAATATTCTAAACGAATATGTATATAAATTTATTATAGTTGAAAGTATCTTTTCCCACAACGGACGAAAAAAAAAAAATAAATTTTAATAAGAATAATTATCCAAAATTTAAAGATAAAATTGAACACATAATTATTGAGACAGAACCCAAAAATCTTTTTCCCAAAGATGAAAAAAATAGAGAAAATGTTGAACGCGAAAATAGTATAATTAGAATAGAAGAACAAAGAAATGAAGCGTTAAAATATTGCAATGAAGCTTCAGACGATGATATTATTTTATATAGTGATAATGACGAAATTCCAAATTTACAAGACATTGATCTAAAGAACACTACAGCTAAAATTTTAGTTTTTGAGCAAAAATTATTCCACTACAAATTTAACTTATTGAATGATAGAGTTTCGTGGTATGGAACAAAAGGAGCAAAAAAAAAATATATTAAATCAATTTCTCATTTAAGAAATATAAAACCAAAAAAATATCCTTTTTTTAGAATCGATACTTTGCTATCAAAAAATAAATTTATAAATTTAAAAATTATCAAAAATGGCGGATGGCACTTTACCCAATTAAAGAAACCTGAGGATCTTTATAAAAAATTTCAAAATGATGAAAATCATATAGAATTTGAAAATCTTAATGTAAATATTCAAAAAATTGAAAATATGGTATTAAATAAGGTAATAGAGTATGATCATTTATCAGATTCAAAATCAGAAGATGATAAACATGGCCACAGTTTTAAATTAAAATCTGTAGACATAAAATCAAATATGCCAGATTACCTACTAAGAAATTTAGACAAATATAAAGATTGGTTTGATTTTGACTTTAAAAATATCTAGTTATTAAATGACCATCATTATATAATTTTATAATTTACATGAATTTAAATACTAATTTTCACATTATTAACGACAGCACTAAAAAATCAAATATTATAAAAAAAAACTTATTAAAAAAAATAACAAATAATAAATTGAACATGTCAAACGTTATTATAGTAATTGGTGGAGATGGTTTTATGTTAAAAACATTAATAAAATTTTATAAATATAAAAAACTGTTTTATGGCATAAATTCTGGAAGTTATGGGTTTTTGATGAACAAATATTCAAAAAAAAAAAATTATTAACAATTTAATTAAATCAAAACCAATAAATATTTATCCAATTCAAATGTCTGTGAAAAATAAAAGTAACCAAATAAGAAAATCTATAGCAATAAATGAAATTTCCATTTTAAGACAAACTAAACAAACCGCCAAAATTTCAATATATAATAATAAAAAATTAATTATAAAAAAACTTATCTCCGATGGAGTTTTGGTTTCAACACCGGCAGGGAGTACAGCTTATAATTTATCAGTTCATGGTCCTATATTAGATTTAAATTCAAAAAAATTAGCTATTACACCTATTAGTCCTTTTAGACCAAGAAGATGGCGTGGAAGCATAGTAAGTGAAAAATCTGTCATAATTATTAAAAACTTAGACCCATTAAAAAGACCTTTGAGTGCAGTTGCAGATAATTTTGAAGTAAGAAATGCAAAGTATGTTAAAATTAATTTAAATAAAAAAATTAAATTTAGTCTGCTTTATAACAAAAACAACAGTTTGCAAAAAAAAATTAAAATAGAACAAATAAGAAAAGAAACTAATACTGAATAGTGGTGCCCTTACCTGGACTCGAACCCGGAACCTACTGATTACAAATCAGTTGCTCTACCAATTGAGCTATAAGGGCGACATAATATTTAACTAATTGATTTTTATATAAGATAAATATTTTAAACAATCAACTGTGTTATCAATGGTTGTTTGTAAATTACTATTATTATTGTCAAAATTTTCATATATTTATTCAAGTAAATTTACCTAATATAACAATATGATCATTTATTCCAAATTTTGCCTTTGTAATATTTAAAATTTTTACATTTGTTAAAAGGTTAACGTATTCTTTGTCATTTCTCATAAAATTTCCAATGTCTAATGCTTTAAGAAAAAATTGAAGTGAAAAAAAATTTTTTGGAAAAAGCGGTTCGATAATTAATAGTTTTGTTCCTTTTTTTGAATTTTTTTTAAGGAAACGAAAAGCATAATCAGTTTCATTATCTGACATATGATGTAGTACATTATTAATAAATATAGCATTGATTTTATTTTTAAATTTTTTTATTTTTTTATCTTTAATATTTAAAAATTTGTAACCTTTATTAATTTTTTTTGCTCTTTGAAGAAATTTTTCGTTAATTTCAAGTCCAAGATATTTTTTTTTATTAAAAATTCTACAAAAAAAACCTACACCACAACCATAATCTAATACAAAGTTTTTGCCACTCAATTTATTTAGAATCATTTTTTTCCAGGCTGGATCATTCACTGGACCTATGTTCATAGGAGTAAAATATTTGGTAAAATTGTTTTGTAAATAGTCAGCAAATAAAATTACTGGATATAAAATAATTCTAGTAAATATATAAATATTTTTCATAAAATTTTTTTTATAATGGAAATATTTTACATTATCAATAAATTCATCTAGAAGAAGAACAAATAATAAATATAGTACTAGTTAATAAAACAAATTTTATAAATGAAAGTTAATATTAATCTAAATAACCATTTGTTTATCTTTTTAATAACAGGATTATTGCTTTCATCAAATTGGATATTTTCTTTTTCAGTTTTCCCTAATGAGGATATCAATTTAAGAGTAATAAATGAAATTAATGATACCTCTTATTTTCCTTTAATTAAATCTTTTGGAGATTTTAATTTAAATCCATCTTATCAAGACGGCAACGATTCATTGAAATTAATATCATTTCCAGCATTATCCTTACTAGTAGATATTTTTTTTTTTAAAATCTTTGGAAGTTATAGTTTTATAATAATTGAATTTGTTTCTGTTTTTATTTTTATAAATATTTTTTATTATATTTTTAGAACAATTGATATTTCGAAACAATTATCGCTTTTATTTTCATTGTTATTATTTATATTTCCTTCTTTTATAGATCAAATTGCATTTTTAGATAACAATTTTATACAAAAATTAAATCTCAATATATCTAAATTCTATGGCCTAAGAAACCCAAGACCTCTAATTACAAATTTATATTTATTTATAAGTTTATATTATTTTATTAAAATTTTTTATTTAGAAGATAAAAAATTATCAACTTATATAATTCTTGGAACAATTATCGGATTAACTTTGCATGCTTTTTTTTATTTTTTTTTATTTCAGTCTGTATTATTCTTAATTTTATATTTAAAAAATCATAAACTTAATATAATAAAATCTTTTTTTGCAGATCTAAAAAAAAATTTGATTTTTATATCAGTTATTTTATTTTTTGTGACAGTTTTAGTTTTGCAATTATACTTATCTGAGCCTGATTACAAAGCACGACTCGGTATTTTTCACATGAATTTTGATAAAAAAAAATTAATGTTTGAATATATTATAAATTTTTTTTCAAAAATTGAATTTATCATTTTGTTTTTATTAACTAATTTTATGTATTTTTTTGTGAAAAAAAATCCGATCAATATTTTTTATTATCTATTTTTATCAACAATTATATCAACAATTATTTTTATAACTTTTTATCCAACCTCAATTGACTATTATTTTTTTTTCAACTGGATACTTTTAAGTGGAACGTTGTTTGTTATTATTTCTTTCTTTATTTTAGCTAATAAATATTTATTTGTTTATTGGTCAAATAATAAAAAATTTATATTTTCAACAAGCTTTATTGTTTTAATAGTACTTTTCTTTAATTATCTATCATTAAAAAATAAATTTATTGATAAAAACTCTGATGTTTACAGAAGCGATTTAAATAAAGTTATAAATTTTATTAATTCAGATAAAATTTTATCAAATAAAACACACAACATATTAACACTAAATTATAATACTTTTATTTGGCTGATATTTAATAACTATAAAAATTTTTCTATTGTTCCAAATTCTTTTTGGACAGCTAAAAAAAATAGTACAATTGAAAATGAATTAATTTCAACATTTAAATTATTCAAATTACCAAATAATGATTTTAATGAATTTTTTAAAAATAAAAAAAAAGGTTATAGATATACAAATCAAAATACTAGATTATTTTTTGATAGACTGTATTTGGCAAACAAAGTCCATTTTTTTTCTGATTTATCAGATTTTGAAGAAAAACACCAATTAGTTATTTTAAAAACTAGCCCATTATATTCACATCAAATTATAATCCCCTCTAATGAATTCAAAAGGCTTAAGAAAAAATTCGATTTTTATAAAAAAAAAATTTCTCCAACAGTAATCATTTTGGATAGTAAAGACGCAATAATTAATAAACAAAAGCTAAATAAAAATAATTATTGTTTAAGATATATTAATAATGAATTTAAAGTATATGTTTCTTACAAGGTTTTAGATTTTTGCAAATTAACTAAAAATTAATTCTTTCTTTTTCAATAACTAATGGCATATTTCTTTGATGAAGAAGGATTATTCCCACATATTCACCAACTAAACCAAGAAGAGTAATTTGTATTGAACTTACTATAAATATTCCAATTATTATTGGGGCCAAACCTAATGTAAAAGAATCCCAAAAAAGAAGTTTGTAGATGAAATAAAAAGTTGCAATTAAAAAACTTATGAGACTTGAAACAAATCCTATTAAAACCATAAACCTTAACGGTTTTCTTGAGTGTTTAACTATTCCCAAAATAGCAATATCGTATAGCGTCGAAATATTGTTTTTTGTTTTTCCAAATTTCCTCAAAGGCTGATTAAATTTTATTGTTTTTATTTCTTCACCTAATTCACTAATTAAACCTCTAAAATAAGGATATGGATCATTTATTTTTTTTAGTTTTTCAATAATAGATTTATCAAAAATTCCCGATCCAGTAGTATTTTTAGTGAGTTCGAAATCAGAAATTTTGTTTAAGAAATTGTAAAACAATTTTCTAAAAGAGAATTTGATTTTATTTTCTTCCGACGAAACTTTTTCTCCAAGAACAATTTTATTACCTTTTTTCCACTCATCTATATATTTAGGAATTAGCTCAATTGGATCTTGAAAATCTGCCGCCATTAAAATACTAGCATCTCCAGAAGATTGTAATAATCCATAGAAAGGAGATCTTATGTGACCATAGTTTTTTGAGTTAATTATTAATTTAAGATTTTTATCTTTAGAAGCTAATTCTTTTATTTTTTCAATAGTTCCATCATTAGAATTATTATCAATAATAATATGTTCATACTCGCAGTTAATTTTATTAAATTCTTTTTTTAATTCCAAATAAAGTTTTTCTATATTCTCTATTTCATTATAAGTAGGTGTAATTAAAGAAATTTTCATTTTAAATTTATTAATGATTTTATAGCATGATTAAAATTAATTGTATTTTTTAATTTTAGCTTCTTATTTGCTAAATAGGTCGATGGCACATAAAAATCTATTTTTTTTCTCTTATTTATTTTTTGAATTATTTTAGCATCATAATTTTCATTAAAAAATTGGATTAAATTTTTAATTTTAACAATTTTATCGGAACCAATATTATAAATTGTGCATTTAGATGAAGAATTCCCAACTATTTTAAGCAACCATTTACACATGTCATCAGCATGCATGTAGCTTCTATATACGTTCTCATCATTTATAGTTAATTTTTTATTTTTTTTAATACTATGAATTATTTGTGAAATTAAATAATTATATTTTAAAATATGCTTTCCGTAAAAAGTAAAACCTCTAGCAATAGAAATTCTAAATCCAAAAGAACTTAACTTTTTGAATTCATTTTCTAGTAAAATCTTTTCTTTTGCATAAGTTTTTTTATATCCTTTAAATTTATCTATTTTTCTTAAAATAATCTTTTCTTTTTCGCTAAATTTTTTAGTTTTAAAACTTGGACCATAAACTGCCCCTGAACTGAAAAATAATATTTTTGTTTTTTTTGAATATTTTTTTAATAAATTTTTAAAATAAAAAAAATAATTTAAACTCTTTTTTATATTTTTACTATTAATGCAATAGATTATATAATCAGCAGCAGGTAATTTTTTTATTTTAATAATATTTTTATTAGATGTCCGTGATATATCTATAATATTAGAAATATTGGTTTTTTTTAATTTTACATAATCCTTTAGACTATTTCCTACAAATCCTGAACCTCCTATAACTATTAATTTTTTCAAATTCAACCTTTATGGACCATATTTTTTCATTAAATAATTTTTAGATCCAACTTTAGATACTACTTTATCTGAAATAAATTTATTAATTACATTAATTTTATTTTTTGATTTATTTAAGCATTCATTTATCCAAGATCCAAAACCACCGTCTTCCAAATGGTCTTCTACTGTTACTATCTCACTAAACTTTGATAGTTGTCTTAATGTAGTATTTTTTGTTTTTTTACCCCAAATTGGTAAGGAAAAGATTGAATAATTTTTATCGTTTATTTTTTTTGCAAGTTCTTGAACTTTACCAGTTGTTAAAATTATTTTTTTTTTATTACCACTATATATCTTGTTAATGTATCCTGGTTTTATTACAAATTTTTTCTTATTATTTTTTTTAACTTCATCTTTATCAAGCCTCAAGTAATAAGGTTGTGGATTTTGTACTATATATTTTAGTGCTTCAGATAATTCCTCATTACTTCCAGGAGAAACAATTAACATGTTTGGAAAAGATCTCATTAAAGCATAATCTTGAAGCGCGTGATGAGTGTATCCCAAATTTCCATAACCAAGACCCGATCCAACAGATACTATTGTTACAGGCAAGTTATGATAATCAACATCATTTCTAATTTGTTCAGCACATCTAAAAGTAGAAAAATTTGCAATTGAATATGCAAAAACTTGTCCTTTTTCCGATGCAATTCCAGCGGACATACCCATCATATTCTGCTCAGATACACCAGCATTAAAAATTTTTTTTGGATAAATTTTATAAAATGGCTCAATTACATTAAATCCTAGATCATTTAAAATGATATAGATATTTTTTTTCTTTTTGTTCAATTTGATTAAATTTTCAATAAATTGTTTACGCATATTTTTTATTTATTTCATTTATTGCAATTTTTAATTCTATATTATTTGGATTTTTGTAATGCCAAATATTATTATGTTCCATAAAACTTACTCCTTTTCCTTTTATAGTATCAGCTATAATTACTTTTGGTTTTTTTAAATTTTTTAATAATAAAATATTTTTTAATTTATCTATATTATGACCGTCGCATCGAAAAACTTTTGCTCCAAAAGATTCAAATTTGTCTTTTAATGGTTCTAATTTAATTATATTCTTAACAGGACCCAAACTTTGAATTTTATTATTATCAAGAATTATAATTAAATTATCAAGTTTATGGTGACCAGCAAATAATAAACTTTCCCAAGTAGACCCTTCGTTCAATTCACCATCGCTTATAATAACATATACTTTATTATTTTTTTTATTTGCTTTAAAATATAGTGCTTTACCAACACCTACGGGTAATCCGTGTCCAAGCGATCCAGTAGAGAAATCAACACCTTTAACTTTGTGACTTACATGAGCCATGAGAAGGGTGCCATCATGCCCATAAGTATTTAGTTTTTTTTTATTTATATATTTTTTTTCATGCAAGACACAATAAAGTGCTAATGCTGCATGTCCTTTGCTTAAAATAAATCTATCATTTTTTTTTAAAACACCAAAATACAAAGCGTATAAAATTTCTACAATAGATAGCGAGCTTCCTACATGAGATGATTTAGCATCGTATGTTAAATTTAAAATATTTTTTCTTATATTTTTTATTAATTTTAAATCTTTTTTTTTCACGAAATTTTTTTTATGAATTGAGAAATTTTATGGTGCATAAAGTTTATATCTTTTTTCTTAAGTCCTTGATGACATCCGATCAAAAGTCCATTCTTCATTATATAGTCAGAATTTTTAAAAGAATTTAATTTATTTTTATTAGATTTTAAACTTTTAAAGGCCGGATGCCTCAATATATTTCCACTAAATATTGGTCTTGTTTGAATATTATTATTTTCCAAGAAGATTTGTAAATTTTTTCTATTAAAACGTTTATTTTCCTTAATTATTAATGGGTAGGCTAAAAAGTTTGTTTTTATATTTTTATTAATTTTAGGAAGGATAAAATATTTATTTTCTTTAGCAAAAAAATTAATGTGATTTTTAAAATTTCTATTCCTTAATTTATTAAATTTATTAAATTTTTTTAGTTGTACCAATCCAAATGAAGCTCCAATTTCTGAAGGTTCAAAATTATATCCAACCTCTGAAAAAACAAATTTTTTGTCATAATCAAAACCATTTAATTTAATATTTAATCTTTTATTAATATTTTCTGAGTCCTTTATAAGTGTGGACATTCTTCCCCAACTTCTCAAAACTTTCGCTTTCTCATATATTTTTTTATTGTTTGTTAAAAACATACCACCGTTTCCTGCACAACTAATTATATGTGAACCATAAAAACTTGTAATTGAAATATCGCTATAAACTCCAGTCGGTTTATTGTTTATTTTAGCGCCTAGAGTATCAGCAGAGTCTTCAATAACTTTCAAATTATATTTATTAGCAATATTTCTAATATATTTTAAATCTGGAACATTACCTATTAAATTTGGAACGACAATAGCTTTTGTTCTTTTTGATATTTTTTTTTGAATCTTGTTTACATCAATTTGCAATGTATCTATTTCTACATCAATAAATATTGGTGTAGCGCCAGTCAATATGATTGAAGAAACTGCAGTACCAAAATTTAAACATGGAGTAATCACCTCATCTCCTTTTTTAAAATTTAAAACATTCGCAGCCAAGGTAAGTGCTGAAGAACCTGAATTTACCATTAATCCGTATTTTTTTGAAAATAATTTAGCAATTCTACTTTCAAATTTTAAAACAGCTTCTCCCATATGAGTTGTTTTTTTCAATTTATTCATTACAGCGTTTATTTCCTCTTTGCCGTAAACATTTTTTCCGTACGAAATTTTCATTTTATTTTAAATAACTCTTTATTTGATCTTCGCAAATTTTTTTTGCATTTTTGTATTTTTTAAACAGATAATTCCATTCAATAACACTTTGAATACTTTTATTTAAATTCATTATTGGATTCCAATTTAAATTTTTTTTTGCTTTACTATTGTTTAATTTTAAAATTTTAGTTTCAAAAAAATCTTGATTTTTATTTATTTTAACTTTGATATTTAAGTTTTTTTTAATCATATTAACGATATCAATTACCTTAATAAAGTTTTTTTTATTTGGTCCAAAATTCCAATTTGGATTTTTATGCAGTAATTTTTTTTTATATTGCATTTCTGCCAATTTTAAATATCCAAACGTAGGTTCAATAACATGTTGCCATGGTCTAATATTATTTGGGTTTCTAATAATAAGTTTTTTATTTGAATTAATGACTTTTATAATATCTGGCAATAGTCTATTTTTTGAATAATCACCACCTCCAATAACATTCCCAGATCTGGCTGTAGAAACTTTATTTTTTAAGTAACTTTTTTTTAGAAAAGACTCGATATACGAATTTGTTATAAGTTCAGCACAAACCTTGGATGTACTATAAGGATCCTTCCCTCCAAGTTCATCCTCTTCTATATAACTTTTATTGAAATTTTTAATTTTATAAACTTTATCAGTTGTAATTAAAACTGCAGACCTTAAAGAACTAATTTTTCTTATTGCATTTAATACGTTTGAGGTGCCCAATATATTAGTATTAAATGTTTCAAGCGGATCTCTGAAAGACTCGCTCACTAAAGGTTGAGCAGCTAAATGAAATAAGATATGAGGTTTTATTTTAGTTATTTCTCTTTGTAATAATTTTGCGTCATTAATATTTGCAAAAACATTTCTTTTGATAAAATTTTTACAATTAGCTTGATTAAATAAAGAGTTTTTTTTAGGTTTAAGAGAATATCCGTAAATATTAGCTTCTAACATGTTTAGCAAAATACACATCCAGCTGCCTTTAAAACCAGTATGTCCTGTAACAAAAATTCTTTTACCTTTCCAAAATCTTTTTAATTTATTTATACTATCCATGGTTTTCTATTTTTTTTTATCATTTCGTTAAAATCATTTTTATCCTTTAATGTATCTAAACTTTTCCAAAAGCCATCATGTTTGAAGGCAAACAATTTTTTTTGCTTAAGATAATATGTTAATGGTTCTTTTTCCCAATAAATTTCTTTATTTTTTATTTTTTTAATTGCAGATTTTGATATTACAAAAAATCCACCATTTACATAAACATCAACTTTTTCTTTAGAGTTGTCAAAAAATTTTACTTTATCTTTATTTATTTTAAGAACCCCATATCTTTGTTTGGGTCTGACCGCTGTTAATGTAACTTCAGCTTTTTTTTTATAATGAAATTTTATAAGTTTTTTAATATTAACATTTGATAAACCATCACCATATGTCATAATAAAATCTTCATTTAAATTTAATAATTTATACGATTTTAATATTCTTCCGCCAGTTCCAGTATTGGTCCCTGTAAAGCACAAATTTCCAGTAAAAGAATATTTTTTTTTTTAAATTTAAAAGTTACAATATTCTTTTTTTTTTTAATTAATTTAACAAATTTTTTATTTTCTTTTAAAAAATAATTTATTATAGTTTCTGATTTATAACCTAGGCATAAAATAAAATTATTAAAACCTTGTTTACAGAAATTTTCAATTATATGCATTAAAATAGGCTTATTGCCTATTTTGACCATCGGTTTTGCTTTAAGCGTACCCTCGTAATCAAGTCTTGTTCCAAATCCACCACAAAGTATAAATATTTTCATTTTATTTCTTAAAATTATTTATATGGTGAAAAACAATTGCTGCACTGTTTGATATGTTTAAACTTTCTACCATACTGTTAATATCTATTTTTACATTAAAATCTGCATATTTATAAGTATGCTGTCTAATACCTTTTTTTTCTGATCCAAATAAAAGTATATTATTTCCTCTCCAATCTATATCTGTAAATTTTTTATCACCATTAGATAAAAATGCATAAACCCAAAAATTTTTTTCTTTTAAGTATTTTATAGCAGTTTTTATATTGGATACAGAAAAAATATTTACAAGCTCCATACATCCGCTTGCTGATTTGTACAGCAATTTACTTTCACTAGGGAAATGACGATCTTTAACAATTATACCATCAATATTAAATGATGCCGCTGATCTTATTAAAGATCCTATATTCCTTGGATCAGTTACTTCATCTAAACAAGCAATATTTAAATTTTTATTTTCTTTTATAAATTCTTTTAAAATTGGATAGTTTAAATGTTCAATTTCAGCAACAAAACCTTGATGGGTAATATTTTCTTTAGAAATATATCTATCTAGTTCTTTTTTTGTTTTAAAATGAATTTTTATATTTTTAAGCAAGTTATTTTCTTGACTTACTCTATTTATAGTTTTTTTACTTTCTTCAGTTAAAAAAACTCTAAGAACCTTTCTATTTTTATTCTTTAAAGCTTCAATTACAGCGTGCTTTCCAACAATAAAAAACGATGATTTATTCATAATTTGAACAGTTTTTATACAATTTTTACGTTTTTTTCTTGGTAAATCTCGTGTTGCA
>MDSW01071420.1_pt1 | contig 11863 bp, 10 predicted proteins | sample 811171 | NCBI WGS metagenome assembly MDSW01 (sample SAMN05326641, study PRJNA326480) | marine metagenome | isolation source: seawater | place: Atlantic Ocean: North West | collected 2012
AACCCCTCGTCGCCCTCTCGGTTCAGATGGAGTGTCTGCACACGTTCTGCCACGAGTGCATCGTGAAGGTCGTGCAGCCCGGGAAGGCGAGCAACGCGTGCCCCAAGTGCGGCATCGCGCTCGGGAACAACCCTTTCGTGGAGAAGAAGATCGTGCGCGACGGCACGAAAACCGGAATCGTGGACAAGCTGCGTAAAGCCGGCGTCGTCGCGGACGCCGCGGGAGAGGCGGGAGAGGAGGCCGAGGCCGCGGCCGCGGCGGAGTGATGGAGTCACGCGCGACGAGACGCGTTCGAAATGTGAAGATATCTTCTCGACAGGAAGGGGCGCTTCTCGCGACGGTCCGCAAAGCGAGTCAACCGGACGGTGGCCGGTTCCCGCTCTTCTGCTGTGGATCCTATATGAAGTCGCGTCGTCTCATCTCTTCCCGGCCTTCCCGCTCCCTCGCTTCTTCTTCCCGCGCTTCCCCGCCAACCCGGTGGCGGTTTCGAAACTCTCCGCGGCCGCGCCCCCCTCATCGAAACCTCCCGGCGCCTCGTCCCCCTTCCTGACCGCGACGCCGATGGCGCACGCGGCGAGCGGCAGCGTCGCCCACCCGTCGTCGAACTGCGCGGGTTCGAATCCGTCGGACGCTCGGATGGCCGCCAGCGCCCCGTCGCCCTTCGGCCAGCTCATGTCCTCTACGAACACGAGCGGCGCGCCCGGTTTCAGAACCCGCGCCGCCTCGGCGACGAGCTTCTCGGCGTCGCCGCACTCGGTCAGCGCGCCCGTGACGACGACGGCGTCCACGCTGGCGTCCGCCTGGTTGGAGTTCTCGAGGACGCTCTGCTTCTTCGCGACGAACGGCACGCCCGCGGCGACGGAGACCTGAATCAAGAGGTCCTCCTTCGCGTCCTCGTCGATGCCGACGACCATGCCGACGGTCTTGGGGTAGTAGTACAGGTTCTTCCCCGCGCCGACGCCGAACTCCAACACGCGCTTCGCGTCGGGGGGGACGTGCTTGCCGATCATCGCCGCGGTGATGAACTGCACGCGCCAGTACACGAACGCCTTGGCGATGCCGAACCCGCCGAGGACGGAGAGGAGCGGGACGAGGGGGGAGAAACCCGCGCCCGCGTCCGCGAGATCGAGCAGCGGGGTCGGAGCCGCGCAGGCTCGCGCGCTCGAGAACCGCGAGGACCGCGCGACGCGCGACGCGATCGGGAGAGCGCGTTCGTCCCGAGTCGACGCGCGCGAGCCCGACGCGCGGGCGGATCGGGAGGGCGCCACGCGCCGAGTGCCGCCGCAGGCGGAGGCGGGAGCCGCGCGGACGCGCGAGGGAGCGAGCGACGTCGACATCGCGTGACTCGTGCGCGCGGGCCTCGGGAGTGAGGGCGACGGCGACGGCGGCGTCGATGCCGATAACGACCCTGGAAACTGGCCGATCCGCCGCCCCGCCGAGACTCCAAGTAAGTTTACTCTTGACGCCTCGTCCGCGTCACCGCGTCTTCGCTCCCCACAGCCGCGCGCCCCCGCCCCCTCGCGGCGAGGTTCCCCCGGACCCGCTGGCGCGGGTCCTCCCTCGCTTTCGATGGACCGCACCCTCGCGACGGTGTCGTTCCGCCACCCCTCGCTCGCCGGCCCCGGTCCGGTGGAGGTGCGCCAGGACCTCGGCGGTTTCGACGGCGTCGACGGCACCGCGCGATGGGTGTGGCCCGGCGCGCTCAGGGCGGCGGAGTGGCTGTGCGACCGCGGTCCGGAGTGGATTCGGGGGAAGCGCGTCGTCGAGCTCGGCGCGGGCACGGGCATGCTCGGCCTCGTCGCCGCGCGTCTCGGCGCCGCGTCCGTCGTCCTCACGGACGCCCCCTCTGAGCTCGCGCTGCTCCGCCACAACGCTCAGCGAGCGAACGAGACGCGCGCCGAGACGTGCGAGACCTCGGTGGCGCCCCTGGCCTGGGGCGACTCGCGCGCGATCGCCGACCTCGCTCCCCCCTTCGACGTCGTCCTCTGCAGCGACGTGCTGTACCAGAACCCACCCGAGGCGCAGACGGCGCTCGCGGCGACGATGGCTGAGCTGATGACGACGCCGACGAGCGGGGCGGCGGAGGGCGCGAACGAGGCGACCGGGACGAGACGAGCGCTCTTCGCGTATCAGTTTCGCGAGAACGTCCTCGAGGACCGCGTCTTTTTCGAGGCGACGGAAACGCTGTTCGGGGACCCGATCCGACACGACGTCCCGGAGGACGACAGGGAGGACCTGTGGCTCTACGAGTACAGACCTCTGCGAGTGAAGGGCTGACCCAGGGCGTACCGACGCGGCGGAGTATGGACAACTCTCGAAAGTGTCGTTTCATTTTTTTACGAAGGACTCTTTAGCTATGAAAACGACCTCCCGACGGAATACGCTCCTCCGGGTTCCTCCGCCCTATGATATTCAGCACTTGACGTCGCACGATTTCGGGCACGCCCCCCCCTTCGAGTCCCTGCTTCCGGCTCTTCCGATCATGAACTCCGGGTTCCTGGCGCACCACCCCTTCCGCGCCCACTCCGCGCACTCCGCCCACTCGTCCACGCAGTTTTTCTCGGGGTCGTCGCTGCTTCGGTCCGCGACGGTGAGACTCGGCATCGGCAGCTCGTGCTGAAAGTTCCCGTCGAACTTCGCGACGCGCATCCACTTCACCGCGGTCCACTTCTCGCCCGCGACCACCGGGCACGCGCCGTGGAGCGAGCCCGGATCCAACGTATTCGCCTCGGTGAGCGACCAAAACAACACCGCGTCCCCCGCGACGCTCCGCACGGGCACGCCGCCGACCTGGGCGCACTGGCTCCATCGAAACTCCCCCGCGTCCGGGTCGTCGAAATCGGGGGGCTTCTTCGCCTTCGGGAAGATCGTCTCCCCGCCCAGCTCGGTGTCGCGGAGGTACACGAGCATGGTCGCCATCCGCTGCCCCCCGCGCTTGGGGCTCGAATTCACCGCGTCGTGGAAGTAGTCGTAGTGCGGGTCGTACTTCTGGCCCTTCTCGTACCTCAAAATCTGCATCCCCTCGCCGTTGGGCTCCGGGATGCCCGCCGCCGCCGCCATGCGCTCCTCGATCGCCCTGAGCATCGGGGTCTGGCCCTTGTTCAAGAACATCCCCGCGCTCGTGCGGATGCCGCTCGCGACGGGGCCGGACTGGCCGACGACGGTGCTGGGCGCGAGCTGGAGCTTCGCCTGCTCCACCAGATGCGCCGTCTCCTCGGCGGAGAGGAAGTTGCGAAACAGGTACGCCTTCGGGTGCTTCGCGCTCAAGACGACGGGCGGCGTGTGCGGGAAACCGGGCATCGGCGTGAGCTGGTTCAGGCGACCGTACACCGAGCGGGGGAGCGGGTCCGTGGAGCGCAAGAAACGCTCCTCGGGCGTCATCGAGTCAGACGCCGAGTCCGACGCCAATCCGTCCGAGTCAGACGCCCGCTCTCCCGGCGAAGACGAGCGTCCCGAATCGGACCCGGAGTCGTCGACGACGTCCCGCTCCTCCGCCGAGGAAGAAACCTCCCCGGGGCGGCGCGGGAGGACGCTGCCTCCGTTGTTGGAGGCCCCCGGGCCTTTCGGCCGCGAGGATCCCCTTTCGGCCGCGTGCTTCTTCCCCCAGGGAAGGAGGCCTCCGCGCCGCGGGCGCGCGCCGGAGCCGGACCTCGGGCGCGAGGCCGCCGCCTCGGGCCGCGGCTCCTCCGAACGCGCGCCGGACCCACCCGGGTCTCGGTCCACCGCGGTCTCGGTCGCGGCGCCGGCCTCCGCGCCCGCGCCTGCGCCCTCGCGGTGCATCGCCGCGCGCACCTCCGCGCGCACCATCGCCGACATGTCCTCGCGCGCGAGCGTGCTGATGGACGTCCCGGATGGCGCGCTCGTGCCGTCGTCGCGCATCATCAGGAACGTCGCGAACGTCGCCCAGCCGAAGCACAGAGCGGCGATGAACCAAGGCAGGCTCTGGCGGTGCCGCGACGAGCGCCGACCCGCGCTCTTCATCGCGAGGGCGGTACGATCCGACCGGAGAGACGCGCCGAGCCCCGTGCGCGTGCGGGTCTGGGCGGCGAGGCGCGGATCTCGGGAGAAACCGAGCCAAGGGAGGACGCGGGAGTGGAGAAACGACCGCGTGTGCCGGGGCGGGCGTCGCGTTCATCCCTGGCGTGGAGCAAGAGAAACGTTTGTTCCCGCGGGTCTGGGTGCGTTCGAGAGATCGGGGTCGCGTCGCGCGGTGTTGTTACCAGCTTGTTACGTATTAAAACCATCGTGACGTGTAAAAACCTGACGTACTGCGCGCCCCACGACCGGTGCGCCGGCGTGTCGCGGCGCGACGCAGCCCTTTTGTGCGTGACTATCGTATGCGGCGAGCGAAAGAATGCGGTTGAAACCGTGTTTGGGTTGCGTGCGACCGGGCTTCCGCCGCGCTCACTTCTTCCCCATCTGCGCCGCCACCTCCGCGGCGAAGTCCTCCTCGCGCTTCTCCATGCCCTCGCCGAGGTTGAACTTGGCGAAGCGGCGGATGGAGATCTTCTCGCCGATCTCCGCGGTGGCCTCCTTGATGAGCTCCTCCACCGTCTTGGACGTGTCCTTGATGAAATCCTGCTTCAGGAGCGCCTTCTCGTTGACCATCTTGTCGAGGCGGCCCTGGACGATCTTCTCGCGGATGTTCTCGGGCTTGGAGAGGATGTCCTCCATCTTGAGCTGCACCTCCTTCTCCTTCTCGATCATCGCCTGGTCGGCGTCCTCCGGCGCGACGTACTCCACCTCGGGGCAGGCCGCCACCTGCATGGCGATGTCCGCGACGAGCTCCTTGAAGCGGTCGCCGCGCGCGACGAAGTCCGTCTCGCAGTTCACCTCGACGAGGACGCCCAGCCTGGCGCCGGCGTGGATGTACTGCGCGATGGCACCCTCCGCGGCGATGCGGGACGCCTTCTTATCGGCGGAGGCCATGCCCTTCTTGCGGAGCCAGTTCGTCGCCTCCTCGACGTCGCCGCCGCACTCCTGGAGCGCCTTCTTGCAGTCCATCATGCCGGCGCCCGACTTATCGCGGAGCTCCTTCACCTGCTTGGCGGAGACGGCGACGGCGGGCTTCGCCTCCTCCTCCGCGGGCTTCGCCTCCTCCTCCTTGGGCGCCTCCTCCTTCTTCTCCGCGGCCTTCTCCGCGAGCGCCTTGGTCTGCGCCTCAACCTCCGCGGCGAAGTCCTCCTCGCGCTTCTCCATGCCCTCGCCGAGGTTGTACTTGACGAAGCGGCGCACCGAAATCTTCTCGCCGATGCTCGCCGTCGTCTCCTTGATGTACTCCTCCACCGTCATCGAGGTGTCCTTGATGAAGGGCTGCTTCAGCAGCGCCTTCTCGTTGACCATCTTGTCGAGGCGGCCCTGGACGATCTTCTCGCGGATGTTCTCGGGCTTGGAGAGCATGTCCTCCATCTGCATCTGCACCTCCTTCTCCTTGGCCACCATGGCGGGGTCCGCCTCCTCGGGGGAGACGTACTCAATCTCCGTGCACGCGGCAATCTGCATGGCGATGTCCGCGACGAGCTCCTTGAAGCGGTCGCCGCGAGCGACGAAGTCCGTCTCGCAGTTCACCTCGCAGACGACGCCGAGCTGCGAGCCGGAGTGGATGTACGCGCCGATCGCGCCCTCCGCGGCGATGCGGGACGCCTTCTTATCGGCGGAGGCCATGCCCTTCTTGCGGAGCCACGTCGTCGCCTCCTCGATGTCGCCGCCGCACTCCTGGAGCGCCTTCTTGCAGTCCATCATGCCGGCGCCGGACTTCTCGCGGAGCTCCTTCACCTGCTTGGCGGAGATGGCGCCGGCCGCGGGTGCGGGCGCGGGCGCGGGCTCCTCCTCCTTCGCGGCGGCGGCGGGCGCCTCCTCGGCGGGAGCGGCCGCCTCGGCGGGAGCGGCCGCCTGCGAATGCGCGCGGAGAAGAGGGGGCGTCGGGTGGGGAAGGGGCCGCGTTTAGAATCGGGTCGTGCGTTCGGGGTGAAAGGAGCGGGAAGAAACGACGACGGGACGGTCGAAAAAGAAAGGAGTCTTCTCTTACACTCGCGCCATCATCGGGCGTGAAGCTAGTGCTTCCGCCCTAGGCCGACGAGGAAGACTCTTCGGGGTCGGCGGCGGATTGGGATTCGTCCTCGGCGCTCACCTCGGCGACGGGCTCGGGCTCGGGCTCGGGGGCGGACTCCTCCGCCTCCGGCTCGGCGTCCGCGCTCTCAGCCTTGGCCGCGGCCTGGGCCTTGAGCTTCTCGAGGTTCTCGAAGCCCGGGAACTGCGCCGGGGTGACGCCCTTGGACTTGAACGCCACCTCCATCACGCCGGCGCTCGCCTCGACCTGGATCCCCTCGACCATCTCCTTGAGGTCCATCTTCTCCTTCATGCTCAGCTTCACCTTGGCGCCGTCGACGCCGAGGATGCGAACCTTGACCGTCTCGCCCACCTTCACGAAGTCCTCGGGCTGGATGTTGTAGTCGTCGGACATCTCCGTGACGTGCACGAGGCCCTCGACGCCCTCCTGGATCTCGACGAACGCGCCGAAGGCTTGGATGGACTTGACGACGCCGTCAATCTGCTGGCCCTTCTTGATGGACTTGAGCTTCGACATCGCCTCCTCCGCCGCCTTCTTCTGCGCCTTGCGCTCCTGGAACTTCGCCTCGCGCTCAGCCTCCTTCGCCTGGATCGCCTCGAGCTCCGCCGCGCTGGGCGGGGGCTTCATCGTGAGCGAGATGCGGCCCTTCTCGGAGTCGATGGACTTGATCCAGACGGTCACGTCCTGGTTCTCGCTGACGACGTCGGCCACCTTCTCGACGAACCCGTTCGTGAGCTCGGAGATGTGAACCAGGCCGTCCGACTTCGCGCCGAAGTCGACGAAGCATCCGTAGTCCTGGACGCGCTTCTGTTACGGGCGAAGACGAAGCCGAGCGAGGTTCGAGCGGGAGAGGGGGAAGAGGCCCGGGCGGACGGACGTCAGAAGAGCGGACGGAGGCGAATCGAATCGCGAGAAAAGCGCACGCGTCTCGCTCGGCGTCAGAAAAAGTGGATAAGAGGCGACGGGATGCGGCACGAGGGCGCCCACCGCCCCGACCGCGCCGCCTCGCCCCGCCCGGCCGCCGAGGCCGGGTCGAGGGCGGGCGCGGGGTCGCGAGGCGCGGGACGCGCGCGGGCGCGCCGCGCGAGACCTCACGCCGCGCGCGCGCGGTGGCGCGCCGCGGCGCGTTCGCGGCGCCAGCTAAACCCTCCCCCCCCTCGGGCGGGCGTCGTGGCCTCGCGTGCGGTGGAGGCCGGGCGCCGAGGAGCGAAAAAACGCCGGGAGCGACGCGCTCGGGGTCTCGCTCGGCGCGACGACGCGAGCGTTCCGAGCGCGCGCGACGGGCCGGGTCGGGTTCGCGGATCGCCGGGACGCGAGACGCACCACTTTGCCCTTGAACTCGGCACCGACGGTGATGTCCGCCTCCTGGACGGTGACGTTCTTCTTCACGAACTTGCGCTTGGGCTTGGGCTTGTCGGAAGCATCGGCGGTGACGGGCTCGGTGACCGCGGCGACGACGACGGTGCGGCGCGCCTTGACGGCCGTGCGGCCCTTGGCGGCGCCGAAGCGGGCCTGGAGCGGGAGCGGATGGATCGGGATCGAGCGGTGAGCGAGGGGGCGCGGGGTGGGGCGGCGTCCGAGCCGCTCGCCGATAAAGCGCACGACGGCGTCCGGAGCGGCGACAACCATCGCCACCCCGGCCGCATTGCACGCGCGCCGGAGTCGGCGCCGGGCGCGGTCGCGACGCGCGCGCACCTGGACGGCGGGGGCCACAGCAGCCATGGCGGACATGGCGGACATGTTACTGGCGAAGCTTGAGACAGGCGACACGTACGTGCGCGCGCGTCGGGTTGTGTTCCCGCGAGCGCGAGCCACCGAACGTCGCGAACGCCGCTCCCCCAGCCGGCGCTTTCCACCGCTGAGTCCGGGGGAAGAGATGGGAAACGCAAGGCGGAGTGCGCGACCGGAAATCCGAGACTGCGCGCGCAGTGCGTCGAACCGCCGACGGAGTCCCCGCGAGAGGCGGAGTGACGTGGAGGGCTGAAATGCGTCGGCGGCCCGGAGCCGAATCGACCCGTCAAACGACCGTCTAAATGAACGAACGCGCCGTCCCGTCAACCGAGACGCGCGCCGTCGGCTGCCACCTGGAGCTGGTCTCGGACCGGATCAGTCTCCGCGCGCGACGCAGTCTGTTTTCCGGTGCCCTACCGACCGCGCCGCGTCGTCACTTCCACCCCCCCGGCCGCCTTCGACGACGCACGCACTCGAGAGACCGGTATGGCGCCCCTCTTCGGCCGCGCGGTCGAGACCGTCCCCCTGGCGCGCGACTTCGCCGCGCGCGTGCGGGAGATGCGCGGCGCGGCGCGCCGCGCGGTCGATCGCCTCGCGGACGCCGCGTCCGAGATCGACGTCGCGCGCGCCCCGGCCCCCCGCGGGGCCTCGCTCACGGTCTCGCGCTCGTTCGACCCGCTCCGCCACGGCAACTTCGCGGCCATGATCCCCGGCGACAGCGCGGTGGAGACGGTCATCACCTCCGGCCTGTTCAGCACGCTGAACATCTACAACACGCTGCTCATCGGCCGGCTCATCCTCACGTGGTTCCCCAACCCGCCGAGACAGCTGGCGTACCCGCTCGCGACGCTCTGCGACCCGTACCTCAACCTCTTCCGAGGGATCATCCCCCCGATCGGAGGCACGATCGACCTCTCCCCGATCCTCGCCTTCACCGTGCTCAACGTCTTCACCAACACCGCCGCGGCCCTGCCCTGCGAGATCGGACCGGACGGCGAGCCCGTCGCGCGCGCGCGCGACGCGGGGCGGGAAACCGCGAGGCGATGGGCGAACAGGATGAAGCAAGCCGCGGCGAGGAGGGTCGAGGAGGCGAAGAAGTGAAAGCAGCCACCCGTACCCGTGCGCGAGGAGGCGAAGGAGGCGAAGAGCTGCCTTCATCACGCGAGAGCTTTCGGAGCGTGCAGAGCGTGAAGCGCTTCCGGAGCTCGAGCCGACGTGCTTAGGACGTTTAGGTATTATCACGACGCGCGCGCGACGCGCTCCTCCCCTTCGCCCCCTTCGCAGCGCCTTCCCGCCTCTGCACGATCTCAGTCTACCACAGATGCTCCGCGAACGCCTTGGCCATCTTCTCCCCCCCCGTCGCGCTCGGCTCGACCCTTTGCTCGTAATCCCTCGCGTCCTTCGCGTCGAGCGCCTCGAACAGCGGCACGGGGACGACTTGGACGCCCGGGACGGTGACGCGCCGCGTCGCGTGCTCGAAAATTTTGCGAATCGCCAACTGCAGCTTCCCCGGATCGTGGTCGTACCGAAGCGCGCTCAGGGCGCCGTCCGCCCACCCGGGCGTCTCCGTTTCCTCGGGCTCGCCCGTCTTCTCCGCCGGGAAGTATATGCAGCACACCAAGATTTTCCTCGGTTTCGTCTTGGCGCACAGCCGGCGCGCGTAGTTCTGCACGCGGTTCCCGAAGAGGTCGACCAGGTACCCGAACCCGGGCGGGAACGCGGCGAGGCCGCTCAGGCATCCCTGGAGGCCGCACCCCGCGCGGCCGAGATCGCACGGAAACGCGGCGAGGTTCGGGACCAGGGGCGCGCACGCGAAGGATTCGAGGAGGGGCTTGGGCACGAGGTGCACGAGCGTCGCGACGTTGAGGGCGGTGCCGAGGGTGGGCGCGAGGGCGACGTCGTTGCCGCCGACGCTCACGATGAGCACGTCCTCCGGCCGAAGGTGGTCGCGGATGAACGCGTCCTGGGGGAGGAGCGTCCCCATCGCGCGGTCGTCCAGCGTCGTCGCCTCGATCGCCGTGTTCAAGCACGCGAGGGAGGGGACCGAGGCGACGACGCCGGACCGCTCGGACCGCTCGGACCGCTCGCGCTCGACGCGCGAGATCTCGCGGTTGATCCAGTAGCACACGTCGCGCTTACACCTCGGCGGGTCCAGGACGGCGTCGTACCCGCGCTCGGCGTCCGCCCAGGACTCGAACCAGTACTTGTTGTCCAGGCTCGAGTCCCCGGCGAGGAACACCAGACCGCCGTCGTGCTCGCGCCGAAGCGTCGCGTGCACCGCCCGCAGGTCCTCCACGTCGTGCCCGTGGAAGGGGGCGAAGTACTTACGCACGCGGCCGCCCTCGGTGACGGGCATGGAGCGCGTCGACGCGAACCGGCGCTCGCGCCGGTCGGCGACCCGGGGGGGCAGGTCCGAACGCCGCGCGAACGCGGGTCCGAGCGAGCGACGGCGCGCGCGCGCGAGTGACGGGAGGCACCGCCGCGTCCGGAGTGAAAGCCGGAGATTGATTCATCACGGTAACAACGAAACGAACGATGATCCGCGCGGCTGAAGAACTCTCAACTGCTGATTCTGCTTTTTTTTCCTCGGCGGGTGCTGACGACCACGGCCTCCTCCCACACCCTCCTCGCTCCCTCTCGTCCGCTCGCGTCTCGTCCTCCCTCTACGTCTTCTCCCCTCCCCCCTTCCCCCCCTCCTCTCCCTTCCTCTCCCCCCCTCCCTGCCCCCCGGGTCCGTTCGCGCTCGGATCGTGATCGTCGAAGAACCTGTGCTTGCACGCGTCCCTCGCGCTGATGCGCTCGTGCGGGGCGTACCTGAGGAGGCTCTGGATCAGATCCAGCCCATCCTCCCCGAGGGCGGGGCATATCTCCGCCCACGCCTTGGCCTTCCACTGCGGGAACTGCGCCTTATAGTCGGGTAAGGTGGTGACGCTGGGCCACATCCCGTCGTCGGGCGTGCCCAGGATGCGGAAGATGCGGAAGAGCTGATCGATCTCCGAGTCGCCGGGGAAGAGGGGCGCGTGGTTGATCATCTCGGCGAAGATGCACCCGATGCTCCACACGTCCACCGGCGTGCTGTAGTGCCTCGCGCCGAGCAAAATCTCGGGCGAGCGGTACCACAGCGTCACCACCTCGTGCGTGTACGCGCGGACGGGGATGCCGAACGCGCGGGCGAGGCCGAAGTCCGCCAGTTTTAACGCGTTCGTGCGCTGGTCCACGAGCAGATTCTGGGGCTTGAGGTCGCGGTGTAAGACCCTGTGCGAGTGGCAGTACGCGATGCCCGCGCACATCTGGTACAGGTAGCCCTTGATCCCCCGCCGGTCGTTCGAGATGTGGGGGTGCGTGTCGAGGTGCTTCTTCAGGTCCACGTCCAGGAACTCGAACACCAGGTACAGCTTCTTGTCCTGGTGGATCACGTCCATCAGGCTTGAGTCGAGAGCGGGAGAGGGGGGGGGCGCGAGACGACGTCGTCAGAAGGAAGAAGAAAAAATTGTGGCGACACCCTCTTCGCTCGTTGTTGCGATCGGGCGGGCCCCTCGAAAAAGCGCGATCGGGCCCCGGGGTGGGGGTTCGCGCGCGCGGGCATGCGCGTCCGGGCGCCTCGATCGCGCGATCGGGTCGCGGATTGGCGCGCGTCCGTTTCGGATACCGCGAACGCACCTGACGATGTTCTCGTGCTTCAGCTCCTTGAGCAGGGATATCTCGCGAATCGCGGTCGAGGGCACGCCCTCCTCCTCCTGCTCCAGGCGGATGCGCTTCAGCGCGACGATCTCGTCGTTCGTCCGGTTGCGCGCCTTGTACACCACGCCGTACGTGCCCTCGCCGATCTTCTCGAGCTTCTGGTAGGCCTCCATCGATGGCCGCCCAGTCCGGCAGATTAAGCGCCCTCACATGTAGACTCAGAGGTTGCAAACAGCAGTACCCGTCTGGTCTCTTTCGTGCGGGCGTAGCACCAGGGCTAGAAAGACGGAGCAGCAGACGGAGCAGACAGCTCCCGCCAGGAGGCACATTACAGGAGGCCGGGCCAAGACGCGGCGAAGGGCATCAAGGCGTGCACATTGA
>MDSW01073272.1_pt1 | contig 11863 bp, 10 predicted proteins | sample 811171 | NCBI WGS metagenome assembly MDSW01 (sample SAMN05326641, study PRJNA326480) | marine metagenome | isolation source: seawater | place: Atlantic Ocean: North West | collected 2012
AGCGCCTCTCGGTCCGTCTTCCCGGCGCATCGCACCAGTGACATTCGGACTTGAGGCTCGCCGCTTACAGTTGCGGGGGCAGCGCCGGAATTTCACCGGCTTCCCTCTTCGCCTGCGGAGTGACTCGCAGGAACCAAAGCAACATCATATTGGGCGGTAGGGTGGATGGGTGTCAATATATAGATTTCCCTGCCGCGCGAAACTCTCGCGCGGCAGGGCTGCGTCAAGCCTCAGGCGCCGTCGCCAAGCGCCCGGATATGCGCCGGAAGGCGGGCGTTCTGGCCATACATGAAGTGGTTCTCCATGCGCTCCGAGAAGCGGCTGGCCTCGGTCTCGCGGCCCACGGCCTCGGCCATTTCGCGGATATGCATCGGGCTCGCCCCGCAGCACACGCCGAGGTAATTCACCCCGATCGCCTGCGCCTCGCGGGCGAAGGCGCCGATCTCGTAGCGGTTGCAGGCCAGCGGATCGAGCGCGGTCGGGAAGGTCCGGCCATGCGGCGAGGGGCAGGTGCAGCCGTTGTGATCGGAGAGGTTGAAGAAGGTCGGCTCCTCCTTCGTGGTCCGGTAGGGCACGGGCAGGGCGCCGACATGGCAGCTCACCGCCGCGCGCACCTTGCGCAGCCACGGCATCATCGTCTGCGGCCCGCGGAAGCAGTTCAGCCCGACGACATCCGCGCCCGCCTGTTCGAGCTGCTGGCAGGTCTCGACGATGCCGACCCCGTCCATCATCTCGTTGCCCGCCATCGGCGCCAGCGTCAGCACCACAGGCAGCCCCGACGCCTTTGCGGCTTCCAGCGCGCAAAGCGCCTCGCCCGCGTAGTAGAAAGTCTCGCCGATAATGATATCCGCGCCTTCCTCGACCGCCCAGCCGATCATCTCGTCGAACATCGCGCGCACCTCGGCCTGCCGTGCCGGATCGGTCGGGTCCCAGATATTCGTGTTCGAGATATTGCCCGCCATCAGGTTGCCGGTCTTCGCATTGGCGACCTCGCGCGCGATCTTCAGCGCCGCGCGATTGAGCGGCTCCAGCAGGTCTTCCTTGCCGATCACGCGCATCTTCTCGCGGTGGCCGTTATAGGTGAAGGCCTCGACGATATCGCTGCCGGCGCGCTGGAAATCGACATGCAGATTGCGCAGTGCCTGCGGGTATTCGAGCGCCACCTCGGGCACGAATTCCCCGGCGGTCAGATAGCCGCGCCGTTCCAGTTCGAACAGGAAGCCCTCGGCGCAGATCACCGGGCGCGCGTCGAGCAGACGGGTCAGTTTGTTATCATTCATGGAGAGATCCTCTCAGTTCATCCATGACCATCGTTTGGAAAAGCCGAGCCTCACAGGAAACGGAGTGCCGTTTCCTGCTGCAATGGTCCTCGGCCGGGCCGCAGCATGCGACCGCAAGACGAGAAACGGGTCAGAGGCCGCGTCGGGCGCGAGCGCCGCCGCGCCGCACCGGCGGGGGCATCTCGATCGGCAAGGCGAAAGGCTGCGGGGTCAGCGACTCCAACAGGAGCTCGCAGAACACCTCCACCGCGGGCGAGATCAGGGAGTGCGGATAGGCCTGCATATGGGCGACGATCGCCGCCTTGGCATAGGGCATGTCGCCCGGCAGCGTGCCGAGCCATTCCATGTAGCCGAGCGTCCCCAGCTCACGCGCACGCAGTGGCGAGATCGGTCCTATATCGAGTTGTAGCAGTGAAAGCGTTCGTTCCAAAAGCATCGCGCCCTCCGCGCAAAAGGGCGGGAGTGGTCGCGGCACGGCGATATGCGAGGTCCGATCTGGTCCATCTCTCGTCTCTCCGTCCCAGGGCACCCCGCCCGGGTTTAAGGTGACCGAGATGCGCTAGGCGCGCATCCGAGATGGCAGGTCTCCTGACTCGCGGGTCGTGGCTTCACCGGACCTTCCCAACCTATGCAGGTCAGTGGCGTTTCCGGTGGCGCTCGCCGCTTACAGTTGCGGGGGCAGTCACGGAGTTGGGCATCGCCCGCACCGTGTTCCCTTTTCAGCCGACCCTTTGGGGCCGGACACCATCGCAGATTTGATCGCAGGAAAATCTGGCGCTGTCCAGAACGGATTGGGGGATGTGGGACAAGCGGGCCCGCGTTGACAAAGATCAAGGTCGAAATGCGCCTCTGAGATAAAGTGCCCGCAGGTGCAAACAGGGGAGGCGAGCCCATGACCACGAAGAAAGAAGTCATTCCTTTCGATAGCTTACGTCGCGAGGATGTCGCGCTTGTGGGCGGCAAGAACTCTTCGCTTGGCGAGATGGTGCAGGAGCTTGGCGCCAAGGGCATTCAGGTCCCGCCGGGCTTCGCTACCACCTCCGACGCCTATCGGATGTTCCTTGACGAGAACAATCTGACCGAGGCCATCGCGGGGTATCTCGCGGATTACGATGCCGACAAGATCAGCCTTCATGTCGCGGGGCAGAGCATTCGCGACACGATCGTGGCCGGCGATTGGCCCGCCTCGACCGAGGCCGCGATCCGGGAGGCCTACCGCGATCTGTCGAAGCGGGCAGGGGTGCCCGAGGTCTCCGTCGCCGTGCGCTCGAGCGCGACGGCCGAAGACCTCCCCGATGCCAGCTTTGCCGGTCAGCAGGAGACCTATCTCAACGTCTCGGGCGAAGAGGAGCTTCTGACCGCATGCCGCAAGTGCTACGCCTCGCTCTTCACCGACCGCGCGATCACCTATCGCAAGCTCAGAGGGTTCAATCACCTCGATGTCGCGCTTTCCGTGGGCGTTCAGCAGATGGTGCGCTCCGATATCGGCGGGTCGGGTGTGATGTTCTCGATCGACACGGAAACCGGCTTCGACAAGGTCGTGCTGATCAGCGCGGCCTGGGGCTTGGGCGAGAATGTCGTGCAAGGCGCGGTCACGCCGGACGAGTTTCAGGTCTACAAGCCGTTCCTTGGCAAGGCGGGGATCAAACCGATCATCGAGAAAAAGCTCGGGGCGAAAGAGATCAAGATGATCTACGCCGGGCCGGATGCCCCGAACCCGGTGCGCAACGTGCCGACATCGAAAGCCGAACGCGGGAGGTTCGTCCTGTCGGATGACGAGGTGCTCGACCTCGCGCAGCAGGCGGCGACCATCGAAGCCCATTACGGACAGCCGATGGATATGGAATGGGCGAAAGACGGCGTCACGGGGAAGCTGTTTATCGTGCAGGCGCGCCCCGAGACGGTGCAGTCGCGGGTCTCTGCGGGATCGCTCCGGCGCTACACCATCGGCGCGCATGGCCCGGTCGTGGTCAGCGGCCTGTCGGTCGGCGAGCAGATCGCGACCGGGCGGGTCTGCCTGATCGAAGACGTCAAGGATATCGACGATTTCGTGGACGGCTCGGTGCTTGTCACCTCGACGACGGACCCCGATTGGGTGCCAGTCATGAAACGCGCCTCGGCCATCATCACCGATCACGGCGGCAGAACCAGCCACGCCGCCATCGTCAGCCGCGAATTGGGCGTGCCCGCCATCGTCGGCTGTGGCGATGCCACCCATGTGCTGCATGACGAGCAGGAGGTGACCGTCTGCTGCGCCGAAGGCGACGAGGGCCGGGTCTATGACGGCTTTGCCGAGTTCACGGTCGAAGATTTGAACCTCGACGCGGTGCCGGAAACCAAGACCAAGGTCATGCTCAACCTCGCCAACCCGGCCATTGCGGCGCGCTGGTGGCGGCTGCCGATCGACGGTGTCGGTCTGGCGCGGATGGAATTCGTGATCTCGAACACGATCCGGGTCCATCCGATGGCGCTGCTGCATTTCTCCGACATCCGGGAGGCGGAGGTGCGGGAGGAAATCGAAACGCTCACAAGGGGATACGAGGACAAGGCCGAGTATTTCGTCGATCAATTGGCGCTGGGGCTCTCCCGGATCGCCGCCGTGGCCTATCCGAACCCGATGATCCTGCGGCTGAGCGATTTCAAGACGAACGAATATGCCGACCTGCTTGGCGGGCGGCAATTCGAGCCGGTGGAATCCAACCCGATGATCGGCTGGCGCGGCGCCTCACGCTATTACGATCCCGCCTATGTCGAGGGGTTCCGGCTCGAATGTCGGGCGATCCGGCGGCTGCGCGAAGAGGCCGGGTTCGACAATGTGTTGGTGATGGTTCCGTTCTGCCGGACGCCCGAAGAAGCCGACCGCGTGCTGGCGGTGATGGCCGAGGAAGGGCTGGTGCGTGGATCGAACGGTCTGCAGATCTACGTGATGTGCGAAGTGCCCTCGAACGTCATCCTCGCCGAGGAATTCGCCAAGCGCTTCGACGGCTTCTCCATCGGGTCGAACGATCTGACGCAGCTGACCTTGGGTATCGACCGCGACAGCGACCGGCTCGCGCCCTTGTTCGACGAACGGCATGCCGCCGTTCAGTGGATGATCCGGAGCGTCATCGAAAGAGCGCATGGCGTGGGCGCGAAGGTCGGGCTCTGCGGTCAGGCGCCGTCGAACTACCCGGAATTCGCCCGCAGGCTGGTGGAGTTCGGGATCGACTCGATATCGGTGACGCCGGACAGTTTCCTGAAGGTCAAAGGCCACGTCGCGGAGGCGGAAGGTCAACGCTGACCCGACCGTGAACCCGCGGGACGCGTCCGTATGCGTCGGGGCCAGAGCTTAACCGTCTCGGGCGCGGTGCCCGAGACGGTCGCGCGCTCAAGCCACGGGTGCCGGTTCGGCGCTCGGCTTCGCAGGGGCTACGTGCATGCCCAGCCGCGCCAACAGGTCCTGATCTTTCCAGGCTGCGGGGTTGTCCGTGGTCAGAAGCTGGTCGCCCACGAAAATCGAGTTCGCGCCCGCGAGGAAGCACAGCGCCTGCCACGCGTCGCTCATCCCGGTGCGGCCTGCCGAAAGCCGCACCACCGATGCGGGCATCAGGATCCGCGCGAGCGCGACGATCCGCACCAGCGCGAAAGGGTCGACCGGCTCGGCATTCTTTTGCACCGGCACGCCGTCGATCTCGTTCCAGAGGTTGATCGGCACGCTGTCCGGGTGCGCGGGCAGAGTGGCGAGCGTCACCAGCATGGCGATCCGATCCGCCTCGGCTTCGCCCATGCCCAGGATCCCGCCGCAACAGACGCGAATGCCGCCTTTGCGCACGTTCTCGACCGTATCGAGCCGGTCCTCCATCGTGCGGGTCGTCGCTATCTTCCGGTAATAGTCCGGCGACGTGTCGATGTTGTGGTTGTAGAAATCCAGCCCCGCCGCTTTCAGTTTCGCGACCTGCTCAGGCGAGAGCATGCCCAGCGTCATGCAGGTCTCCAGCCCCAGCTCCGAGACGCCGCGCACCATCTCGCACAGCGCATCCATGTCGCGATCCTTCGGGCTGCGCCACGCCGCGCCCATGCAGAACCGTTGCGCGCCTGAGGCCTTCGCGCGTCGTGCGGCGCTCAGGACCTCGTCTGTCTTCATCAGCTTGGTGGCTTTCACGCCGGTCTCGTAATGCGCGGATTGCGAGCAGTATCCGCAATCTTCCGGGCAGCCGCCGGTCTTGATCGACAGCAGGCTCGCCGTCTCGATCGCGCTCGGGTCGAAATGGGTGCGGTGAACCGTTTGCGCCCGGTGAAGAAGCTCGGGGAAGGGCAGGTCGTGGATCGCCTTCGCCTGCGCCATGCTCCAATCGTTTCTGATGCCCTCCGCCATGGTTACGCGCGCTCCTTCAGGCGGGTGAGGCCCGTCGCGAGACCGCTGGCAATTGCGATCTTGACCAGATCCCCCGGAACGAAAGGTGCGACGCCGGTTGCGAGAAGTTTCGACGCGGGCACGAAATTAGCGAGCCAGGCTAGGCCCGCGGCATAGACCACGATCAGCCCGGCGAGCATCGCCAGCGCTCTGCCGAGCCAGCCGCGGCCACGTGCGAGCACGCTGATCAAGGGCGCCGCGAGCAGAAAGCCCAGAAGGTAACCCCCGGTCGGTCCCATCATGTAGGCCAGCCCGATGCCGCGCTCGGGTGTGCCCGAGAAGACCGGCGCCCCCATCGCGCCCATCATGAGATAGGTGGTCATCGCGGCGGCCGCCATTCTGGGGCCGACGCTCGCTGCGATGAAGAAGACCGCAAGCGTGTGCAAAGTCATCGGCACGGGCCAGAAAGGCACCTGAAGCTTCGCGCCGAGTGTGATCAGGGCAGCGCCGCAAAGCGCGAGGCCAAGGCCGCGCCAGAGAGTGTGAGTGAGCTTCTGGGAAGTGTCGAAAACCGTCATTGAACCTGTCCTCAGTCGATAGTTGGAATTTCTATCTATGACTATGCAGGGACATCCGGGGCTATCAATTGAAGTTATAGATAATTACCCGGAAATCACGTAAGTCTCGTGTACGTCGGCATTTTTTATCGATGACTTGCGTTTGCCGATCCAGCCGACATGGCGTGCCAAGGTTGCGCAGGCCAGGTCTGTCTGTCCCTTGTGGAGGGCGGTGATGATGATCCGGTGGTCATGGTCCGAGCGGGCTTCCCAGTCTCGACGCCAGGCAGCAAAAAGGAAGCGTGCGCTGGTCGTCTGCAGATTGTCGATCGTCTCCAGAAGTCGTGGCATCCCGCAGGGTGTCAGGATCAACTGGTGGAATTGACGGTTCGCGGCCTCCCAATCACGGACGGTTCTAGCGCTGTCTCCAATCCGCGTAACCTGTTCAGCTTTTTGGAGAATCGTGCGTGTCATGTTTGGGGCCGCATGGCGCAGCGCCAAGGGTTCGAGGCTGGCGCGCATCTCCGCCACTTCGCGCAGTTCGGCCACGTCGAACTCGGTTACCCGAAAGCCGCGGCGCGCTTCGCTCTCGGCCAATCCGCGCGCCTGCAATTCGCGAAAGGCTTCGCGCACCGGGACGTGGCTTGCGCCGAACTCGGTTGCGATATGGTCCTGTCTCAGCCGGGCGCCGGGCGGAATCTCTCCGGAAATGATGCGATCCGAAAGTATCCGCGCGATGCGCTGCGAATGTGTTTCATGAGGTGTATCCGTCATGCTTTATAGATAATTTTCCTCGCGGCAATTCGTCCACCATTTTTTATGTGACCGAAACATGTTTGTAAGATTAAGGAAAAGCTATACTTGTGATGCGTGGTGGAGACGCACTTACCTGCATTGGATATTATGTGACTTGGCAAGAAGCTTTCCGGCGTGATGCGCTCGGAACTGAGGACGACGCGGCTCCTGATGCCGGCTACAAGGCCCTGATGGAGCTGATCGATGACGGATTCTGCGTCATCCAGTTCATCGACGGTCCCAGAGGCCCCCTCAGCGACTATGTCCATATCGAAGCCAATTCCGGTTACGAAAGACATACCGGGATCGACGATATCGTCGGCAAGACCGTTTATGATGTCGCACCGCAAGACGGGGGCGAGTGGGTCAAAATCTACGGCGAAGTGCTCAGAACCGGAGAGCCTCTGAGGTTCGAGCGCGAGTTCGTCGAGGCCGGACGGCATATCGAGGTCTCCGCGACGCGGGTGGAGCCCGCCGCGAAAGCGCAGGTCGCGGTTCTGTTTCGCGATATCACCGAACGCAAACAGAAAGAGCGCGAACTACGCGAAAGCCAGCGCCGCGCGGAAAAGAACGCGCGTCATATCGCACGCGCGCTGTCCGCCGGGGCGATCCTTGGCACTTGGGTCTGGTATCTCGACAGCGAAACCTTCGATCTCGATGAAGAATTCTCGCGCAGCATGGGGCTCGATCCCGCGCAGGGCGCTGCAGGTCTGACGATCGACCAGATTGTCGTGAACGTTCATGAGGACGACAAACCGGGGCTGATGGCGGCGATCGATCGCGCCACGCAGCAGACGACGCCATATGCATATCAGTTTCGCGTCAAGCGGGCCGACGGGCGGTATCACTGGGTCGAAGCCAATGGCCGGATGGAGGCCGAAACGCCGCGCATCTTCGCAGGCGTTCTGATGGATCTCGATGACCGGCGCGCCATTCTCGAAGAGCGCGACAAGGCGGCTGCGGCACTGTCCAGGCTGAATGAAACGCTGGAGCAGCGCGTCGAAGAGCAGACCGCGAAGCTCATGCAGCGGGAGGGAGAGCTCCGGCAGGCCCAGAAAATGGAGGCCGTCGGGCAGTTGACCGGGGGGCTCGCCCACGATTTCAACAATCTCCTCACGGCGATTTCCGGGTCGCTCGACTTCGTCGCAAAACGGCTCGAAGACGGGCGTCGCGAGGAAATTCTGCGTTATCTCGAAGCCGCGCAAGCCTCGACCGAGCGGGCCGCCAGCGTCACACAGCGTTTGCTCGCCTTCTCGCGTCAGCAGTCGCTGATGCCCAAGCCCACCGACGTGCCGCAACTGGTTCGCAGCATGGAAGACCTGATGCGGCACTCCATCGGGCCGCATATTCTGGTAAGGGCGGAGGACGACCCGGAGGCTTGGCCCGCGATGGTCGACCCGAACCAGCTTGAGAGCGCGCTTCTCAATCTGTGCATCAATTCGCGCGATGCGATGCCCGATGGCGGCACGATCACGATCAGCACGACCAACGAGGCCATCGAGACCGAGAACTCGGAGCTTCCGCCCGGCGACTACCTGCGTCTGTCCGTGCACGACACCGGAACGGGGATGACTTCGGAGGAAATCTCGAAAGCCTTCGATCCCTATTTCACGACGAAGCCCAGCGAGAAGGGCACCGGCCTCGGGCTTTCGATGGTCTACGGGTTCGCGCGCCAAAGCGGCGGTTGCGCGACGATCGACTCCGAACTGGGCAAGGGGACGACCGTGAACATTTTCCTCCCGCGCTCGCTCGAGATGGTCGCGCGCGCCGAGGTGGATCTGCATGTAAGCGAGGAACCCGCCTCGGGGGGCGGACACACGATTCTCGTCGTCGACGATGAGGCGATCGTGCGTTTCGTCGTCGTGGAGGCGTTGGAAGAGGCAGGCTTCACGGTCTACCAGGCGGCCCATGCGGCGGCCGGGCTTCAGGTGTTGCAGGACCAGCCCGAGGTGACGCTTCTCCTGACGGATATCGGCTTGCCGGGCGGTATGACCGGCCGGGAACTCGCAGCCCGGGCGCGCGAAGCGCGAGAAGATCTGAGGGTGATGTTCATGACCGGATATGACGAGGAAGCGGCAACGGCCACGACGCTTACGGATACTGAAGTTCTGTTGAAGCCATTCGATTTCGACGAAATGGTGCGTCGCGTCACGAGTTTCGCGAACCGCACCGCTGCGTGACGCGGGTCGCGCCCGAGTGATGTTTTGGCGCTTCGCCGCTCCGGTGGATCAAACGCCGCGCTTGTTGCCCCAGATCAGAACATGCAGCTGCGGCAGGATGCGGGGCGCGAACCAGTTGTCCGCCATAGCGGTGTCCGTCAGCCAGCCAAGCCGGTCGGCCAGACCCTGCGGATCGACCGGAACCTCCGGGTCGACCTCGGGATTGCCCGGCTGAAGAAAGAGCGGCAGATCCGGGTGGCGGGCATGGGCGTTCTTCGCCCAATCGTAATCCGCCCGGTCGAAGATCACGATCTTCATCACGGTGCTGCGGGCCGAGCGTCCGGCTGCCACGCAATCGGCAAAGGCGTCCCAATCGACCTGCTCTCCGCTCGAAGGCGGCTTCGGCGACAGCACCAGCGTATCCAGATCGCCGAACCAAGGCCGCGCGACAGACCCCTGCGTCTCGCAGGCGAAGCGGTAGCCAGCGGCTCGCCCGAGCGCGATCAGCGGTCCGAAATCCTGAATGGCCGGGTTTCCGCCGCTGAGCGAGATCGTCAGCGGGCGGTCGCCAGACAGCCGACGCAGCTCGGCCCAGACATCCTCGGAACTCATCGGCGCCCATGTGTGGCGATAGGCGCTGTCCACCGCGTGGAGGCTGTCGCACCACGAGCAGCGGTAGTCGCAGCCGCCCGCGCGCACGAAGAGCGTGGGCTCGCCGATCAGCGCGCCTTCGCCCTGAATGGTCGGGCCGAAAATCTCGGCGATGCGAAGGGTGGTCATGGACGATACTCGGCCCAGGTCTTGGGCGTCTCGCTGACCAGCGCCGCACTGGTTTCGGGCCATCGTGCCTTGCACCAGTCGTAGAAATGCTTGGCCATGTTCTCTGCGGTCGAGGGCACGTCCATCACGTCGTTCAGGTGCCGGTGATCGAAGGTGTCGTCGATATAGGTCTTGAGCGGTTTCAGATCGTGATAGTCGCGCACGAACCCGTTCTCATCGAGCTTCGCGGCGGCCAGTTCGACGACCACGATGTAATTATGCCCGTGCAGCCGCGCGCATTGATGATCTTCGGGCAGATGCGAAAGCTGATGCGATGCGGAGAAGTGGAATTCCTTGCGGATACGGAACATCAGCGGGCCTCCTTCTCGGCAACGGCCTTGGCCCAGAAATCCGGATCGGCATAGACGGTCGGATCCGCGACACCCGCAAGATGGAACGCCTCGCGCCGCTCGACGCAGGTGCCGCAGCGCCCGCAATGCACATCGCCACCTTTGTAGCACGACCACGTCTCGGCAAAGGGCGTGTCGTGCTTCGCGCCCTCGGCCACGATGTCGGCCTTGGAGCGATGCACGAAGGGCGTATGGAGCCGCACATCGGCATAGCCGTCGAGCGCCATGCGCTGCATCGCATCGAAGGCCTCGGTGAAGGCAGGGCGGCAATCGGGATAGATGAAGTGATCGCCCCCATGCACCGCAGTCGCCACCGCATCGTCGTTATTTGCGGCGGCCACGCCGAAGCCGATGGCGAGCATGATCGCGTTGCGGTTCGGCACGACGGTGATGCGCATCGTCTCTTCGGCGTAATGCCCGTCGGGCACGTCGATATCGTCGGTCAGCGCCGATCCGGTTAGCGCGGCCCCGATCGGGCGCATGTCGATGAGATGATGCGGCACGCCAAGACGGCGCGCGGCGGCGGCGGCGTAATCAAGCTCCTTGCGGTGCCGTTGGCCGTAGTCGAAGGAGACGAGCCGCGTGAGATTACCCTCAGCGGCGACGATATGGGCGAGCGATACGGAATCGAGTCCGCCCGAGCAGATGACGAGAGTCTTCATATTTGAACCCTTGTTTTGATGACCGGGTAGGCTGCGACCGGTTGAGCGGGCCTCTAAAGGATGGGGCAGGGCTCTGCAAGGGCGGCGCGCCGGATAGATTGCAACGATCGCGCGATTGGACAGACGCGAACCATCGAGGCCCCCGCTTGTCGTCCCACCGCTTGTCGTCCCACCGCTTGTCGTCACACCGCTTGACGGGGGGCTCCGACGGTGTCACCTCTTTGGGCGAAGCGACAGGGGCGCTCGGGAAACCGGGCTGAGACGAACCCTTAGAACCTGAACCGGATAATGCCGGCGGAGGGAGGCGCGTGAGACGGTCAGGCGCAGTCCCGCCTTTGCCCCCCTCGCACTCCTCTTGCTGCCCGCAGCCAAGGAGAGTGCGATGGAAGACCCCGGACAATATCTCACGTCGATGCGGCAGACTGCGCCGCTCGTTCACAACATCACCAACTATGTCGCGATGAACGTGATGGCGAATGTGCTGCTCGCATCCGGCGCTTCGCCCGCGATGGTCCATGCGCGCGAGGAGGTGGCCGAGTTCGCCGGTCTCGCGCAGGCGCTGAGTATCAATATCGGCACGGTGTCGCCGCCATGGGCGGAGGCGATGGAGGCGGCCGCCACGGCCGCCAGCGCCAAGGATATTCCGTGGGTTCTGGACCCGGTCGCGGTCGGCGCGACAGGTTATCGGCGCGCGCTCGGGGCGCGGCTGGTGGAACTGCGTCCGACGGTGATCCGCGGCAACGCGTCGGAGATCCTTGCGCTTGCGGGCGGGGCCGGCGCGGGGAAAGGGGCGGATGCCACCGAGAGTGTCGAGACGGCGGAAGGCGCCGCGCTTGCCTTGGCGCGCCATAGCGGGGCGGTGGTCGCGGTGACCGGCGCGGTCGATTTCGTGACCGATGGGGAGCGCG
>MDSW01194417.1_pt1 | contig 11863 bp, 12 predicted proteins | sample 811171 | NCBI WGS metagenome assembly MDSW01 (sample SAMN05326641, study PRJNA326480) | marine metagenome | isolation source: seawater | place: Atlantic Ocean: North West | collected 2012
GTTGAAACAGAAGAAAGGGTTGCATATATGGGGGATACAAGAATGAAATATGGTGGTGTCCCAAGAGGCGGCCATTAATTTATTATAAATTGGGAAAATGTTATTAAATTTAATTAGGAGAATAGTTCATATACTTCTTCCAACTAGACGACCTCTATACAGATTCTTAAAGTCTATATCACATAACTATAAACATTTAGATATTTTAGAAATTGGAAGTGGGGATACTAGCATAAACCAATCTGCTAAACATATTTTTCCAAATGCAAAAGTATTTATCACAACAGATATAAACAATAGATATGGACATAAATATTTAGATATTACAAGTGCAATACAAATAGAAGAAAAGTTTGACTTAGTATTGTGTACTAATGTTTTAGAACATATTTTTGATATTAAGTCTGCCATAAAAAACTTAAATTATTTATTAAAAGAAAAAGGACATTTAGTAGTTTCTGTTCCATTTATTTATCCATTACACGATGAACCTAAAGATTTTTGGCGATTTACCGAGCACGGACTGAAGAAGTTATTTTCTGATTTCAAATTCTTGAAAATTAAAAGAACTGGAATTCGTCAATTTCCCACTCAATATATTTTGCTATTACAGAAGAATGAATAAATACTATTAAAACTCTTTTTTGGCAATAAATATAAATCTGGATTTAGTTTTTATAAAAGCAGATTTAAATTGAGGTTCTATCAATGAGCTTACAACTTTCCATAAAGGTTCTGCTTCTTCATTTATATCTTCAATTACTGCATATCCCCCGACATTTAAATATTCAATAAAAAATTTCAAAGAGTGAAGGTTTGCATTTGGAGAGTGCAGGCCATCATCAATCATTAAGTCAAAATTATCAGGAATAAATTCTCTCAAACTATCAAACGAAGAAGGATCTGTTTGGTCAAGAAAATATGTTTTTATTCTTTCTTCATTAAATAAAATTCTTTTATCTACATCGGCCCCGTAGATAAACGAATTTGGAAGATATTCTTTAAAAGCTCTAAGGGAAGCACCCGGAATGGCATTAGCTCCCATATATGAAACAATATCTATGTTATTTGTTCCTAACCCAATTCCAAAAATATTTTTTGGATCTTTAATTTCATTAAGAATTGAGGCATAAATTAGATAATAGTTATGCAAGGATGCTTTATCACTTCTATATTTATCAAATAAATCTCCTAGATTATTTTTATATTCTTCTTCTTCTAAAAATTTCAATACTTTAGATTTAAAATTTTCATTTTCTAGACTAATGTCATTAAATTGACTTAAAGCTGGAATCACTTGTTTTATAGATTGTATAGTGAGTAAAGACTTTGGTTTATAAAACCCAAATCCTCTTGTAGCGAATAGAGGAAATGTTTCTAGAATTTGAATTTTTGTTATACCAGTCATAAGCCTTTTGTGCTTATATCTATTGAAGTATGTATATATATTCGTTTTTTTTATTATACTTTTTAAATAATTAATCAAGTTTATAACCAAGCCTTTGAGTAAATTTCCTGTTACTTTTGATTGTATATAAAGTTAAAACTAATTTTTTTAAAATTAAAGATTTTCAAATACTATTTTGTAATATTTTTCTAAATAAGTTTAAATTATTAAGATAACTTTATGAATTCAAAATATCAGCATAATTTTTCAGAAAAGCAGATTTCAATGTATGACTCAAATTTAAGGATTAATAAGGCAAACAAAACTATTGCAGTTATTAAAGACTATTTAAAAGATGTCTCAAATTTAGATTTGCTGGATATAGGTTCTTCTACAGGCATCATGACCAATGAGTATGCAAAACATTTTAGAAATGTTGTTGGTATTGATTTAGATTTACGTGCTGTAAGGTATGCAAATGATAATTTTAGTAAAGAGAATCTACAATTTTTAGGTAGTCCAATTGAAGAATCAAATTTTAAAGAAGCTTCATTTGATGTCATTACATGTTCGCATATTTATGAACATGTACCTTCAGACAAGGAATTAATAGAAAATATTTATAAATTATTAAAACCAGGAGGAGTATGTTACTTTGCAGCTGGAAATAGATTTCAGATTATCGAAGCCCATTACAAGTTACCATTTTTATCGTATTTTCCAAAAAAAATTGCTAATGTATATATTCGTATTTTTAAAAATGAAAAAGAGTATTACGAAAATTTAAAATCGTATAGAAATTTAAGAAAACTTGTGATGAGGTTTGATGTTGTTGATTACACTCTTAAAATTCTACAAGAACCTAATAAATTTTCTGCAAATGAATTTCTTCAGAAACATACATTAAAATATTATATTGTAAATTTTGTATCTAAGATATTTTACTTTTTAATCCCCACATATATCTGGTTGCTAAAAAAACCAACAAAATAGTATTTATCTTGAGTAATTACATAAAACTTTAAATTAATGTTTAGGCTACTAATATGAATAATTCAGACTATCTAGTCATCCTTGCGGGTTCACCTCGAGGTGGAGAGAGAACATGGAATTCTTTATATAAAAATGTCCTTGAGCCACTGAATGCAGATTTAGCAATTTGTTGTAGTGACAAATGGGATCAAAATATTTCCTTATTTAAAAGAGCGAAGTATAAATGGATATTCGAAGAACTAGAAAACTATTCTGACTACTATGAGAAAAATTTCTCAGGTACATGGAAAAAATATCTTAATACTGGTATGGATACGGGCCTTTATGCATCGGGACGTATTCACTTTGTATTTAAAGATATTATAAAAAGAAATTATATAAATATTTTGAAAGAATATAAGTACATAATTTATTCAAGATTCGATCAATTCTATGTTGATTTGCACCCAGAAATTTCTGACAATGAGATTTTAATTCCAACAGGAGAAGACTATAGCGGTTTGTGCGATAGACACGCTGCTTTTCCTTCAGAATACGCAGAAGATTTTTTAGGAATATGTTCTTATATAGATAGTGAAGAAGCTCTTCAAAGAATTTCAGAGTTCAACAATTGTGAGACAACATTTTTTCAACATTTAACAACTAATGGATTAATTAAGAAAGTAAAGAGGTTTAAAAGAATACAATATACTGCTAGCTTAAAAGGCGAGCATACGAATTGGAGAGTTGCTAAATATAGAGTTTATTTATATAAAAATCTTATGATGAAATATCCTGAAGAGTTTATGTCTAGTATTCAGAACGCCTTAAGTAATAAATTTACTATTAGCTATTTCTTACAAGAACCTGTGTTAACTTTAAATTATTACTATTTAAAGTTAAGAAGGAATTTAGGAAAGATAAAGTCAAAACTTTTATGAAGAAGAAATATGTAATCGTTACTGGTTCAGATGGTTTAGTTGGATCTGAGTGTGTTGAATTTTTTTGCCACCTAGGGTTTGAAGTCATAGGAATAGACAATAATTATAGAAAAAAATTTTTTGGAAAAGAAGCTTCTGTTTTATGGAATAGACAAAGATTAAAAAGTAAATACAAAAACTACAGACACTTCAATGTCAACATTGTAAACGAAAAAAGTATTGAGGAAATATTTTTAAATTATGGTTCTCAAGCAGAATTAATTATTCATTGTGCAGCTCAACCTTCACATGACTGGGCGGCTTCTAATCCATTACTGGACTATAAAGTTAATTCTTTAGGCACCTTAAACCTTCTCGAAAACACAAGAAAATATTCTAAAGAAACTCCATTTATTTTTACTTCAACCAATAAAGTTTATGGAGATAATCCAAATTATATAAAATACAATGAGTTAAAAACTAGATATTCTCCAGCTAAGAATTCAATCTATATCAATGGATTTAACGAAGAATTTTCCATCGACAATACACTACATTCACTTTTTGGCTCCTCTAAGTTGTCTGCAGATATCATGGTTCAAGAGTATGGTAAATATTTTGAGATGAATACAGTGTCTTTTCGTGGAGGTTGTCTAACAGGACCTAATCACTCTGGCACAATGTTACATGGTTTTTTATCTTATTTGATGAAGTGTGCCATAACTAAAAAAGATTATACGATTTTTGGATATGGAGGAAAACAAGTAAGGGACAATATACACTCTAAAGATCTTATAAGAGCATTTTATGAATTTTTTAAAAATCCAAAAGCTGGAGAAGTTTATAACATAGGTGGAGGAACTGAAAATAATTGCTCAATTTTAGAAGCAATTAGTTTATGTGAATTAATATCAGGAAATAAACTAACCTTGCATTATGAAGAAAATAACAGAAAAGGTGATCACAAGTGGTATGTTAGTGATTTGGATAAATTTAAGACACATTATCCCTCATGGAAACAAGAACACACTATAGGGTCTATATTAGAAGAGATTGCAGAATTAAATAAGAACAGATGGATAAAGGAAAAATAAATAAAATTAATCTTAATTATTCTAAACCAAATATTAATTTGTTGAATTAATTGGATTTAACCCAGAAAGGTGTGTTGGATTATTTAAAAATTTAAATTAATTTTAAATAAACCTTTTTCCCATTTTTCGAAATTTTTTAGCATCCATTGGGGTAGGCAATTTATAAAGTACTCCATTATTAATTTTTAAACTTTTTAACTTATTTTTGTTACTAATCAAATTTTTTATTGCATCAAATAAAATATTAGGACCCTCTTCAATGGTTTTAATATAAAGAGAATCAAGAGAGTCTTGAGGATCTATATTTATTTTTTTTTGTATAATCAATTCTCCTTTATCTATAAACTCATCCATTTTATGTATAGTTATACCTGTTGTTTTTTCATTATTTAATAATGCCCAAAATAATGGTTGTCTACCTCTATATTTCGGCAATAGTGCTGTGTGATAATTTATACACCCATACTTTGGTGCATCTAATATTTCTTTCTTAAAAATTTCTGGAGATGCAATTGAAATAATTAAATCAATGTTATTTTTAACGTAATTGACTGAATCTATTGAGTTAATCGATTCAAAATTTTTTCTATCAATTGAAAACTTTTTCAAAACATTACTTAATGAATAACAATTTTTTGTAAATTTTAATTTGTAACAATTAGATAGTATAAAGTTTTTAAAAATTTTCGATGAGATCTTAAGAAAAGCTTTTGTGCCATATATTTTATATCTATATACAACTTCCTTATAAAGACTATTTTGTCCGTAAGGAGGTTTAATAAAAATTTCAATAGAACCTTCATCATTTTCTTTCCAAATTTTAATAAAAGACTCCAGAAAAGTTGGTAAATAAAGAGGAGCATTTTGGGTTACTATTAATATTTTCATAAATTTGAATTTATTTCCTCATAAAGTTCTGTAATTGTTAAAAATTCGTACCCCATAGACTTTAATAATTTCACGACATTTAATAAATATTGTTCCCCCTTATCTCTCCTTATGCTGTATGCAAATTTAATATGTAGCGGAAGAGAATGGAAACTTTTTTTGTTTGTAATGAAGTCATGCAAATGAGAATCAAAAACAACAATGTTAGGCAGTCCAAAAATTTTTACAAGAAGTCGGGTTACTTGAAAACCCAAAAGTTTAATATAGCTTAATGAAAATGTATATCTTATTTTTTTAATTACAGAAAAAGGAATTTCTATAAATCCATTTGAATAAATTATTGGGTTAATTGGAGAGAATAAATTATTATATTTCCCAGGTCTAAAACTAGGAAATAAGCTTGAGGAAAATTTATAACCTTTTTTGTGGAGTTCTTCTATGTCTCCATTTTTTAATACTCCTTGAGGTGCCCTGTATCCTAGGGGGTGTTTATTGAAGTATTTTGAAAATACTTTCTTTGATTCTTCAATTTCAAAAATTGAATCTGGGTTTTTTGTATTATGTGTATGTGAATGACTGTGAAAGTCGCTACCAATAGATTTTACAATTTCAAAGCTACTTGGATATTTTTCTAAAACATTTGTAGTTATAAATAAACTTAAAGGAATCTGTAATTTTTGCAAAAATTCGTTTAATTCAGTAAGTTCCTTCTTATTAGTTAGAATATTAAATTCACCAAGTCTATCACCGTAATCTTTTTCAAAATCTAAAGTAATACAGGCAAATTTTTTTTTACTTTTATAAATCTTTTCCATAAATTGTCTTTTGCTAATTTTAAATGAAAATAATAATTTTTTTAGGAGTTTAACTACTGTTATTTAATTTAGTTTAACGAACCCCATCATAAAATAAAAAATCGTTGTGTTTTGCTGCTATTTCTTTGAATTTAAACTTTTCAGATAATTTGTATGCATTAGTCAGTATATTTAAATGCGATTCATTATCTAAATTAAAAAAAGCTTCAATACCTTTAGTCAAAGATTGTTGATTTCCAGAGTTAAATATAAGTGCAGTTGAGACATCAAGGTATGAAATAAAACCAACACTATCACTTACTAAACAGAGCCTTTTTCTCGCCATTGACTCGACAATAGTTAATGGTCCAGCTTCAAACTCATACCCAGTATCGATAGAAGGAACTATTACTAAATTAGATTTATCTATTTCTTTAATAATTTCCTCTACATTTTGAAATGGTAGAAATTCTATATTTCTATCCAATTTATTTATCTTTACAAAATTTTTTAACTCTTTCAGCGTGTCACCATAGCCTATAATTTTTAATCGTGTATTTGGATAATTTTTATTTATTTCTTTAAAAGATCTAATTAGCAAATCTACACCCTTATATTTTGTGAGACGACCATAATACAAAAAATCTTTCTTTTCAGAGAGTGGTTGATTTTTTGTACTTAATTGTTCAAAGAATTTTTTACTGACACCCATTGGAATTACTTTAAATTTCTTTTTATGCTTTTCTATGTTGATGAAGTCACCAATTTTTTTTAGATTCTTTTCACTTACGACTGTGATTCTTAATGCATTCGATATTGAAAACTTCAAAATTAATTTACCAATAAAATTCAATTTCCGTAGCAAAGTTATATCAGAACCGTGTGACGTAAAGACAAGCTTTGTTTTGGTAATTTTTGAAATTATTGCAGCAACAAATGCTTGAGGAAATATCCAATGAGCATATATATAATCTGGCTTGATTTTGATAGTAAGGTATAAAGTATAAATAAGCTGACTAACAATTAGAAAAAATATTTTGATTAAGTTAAATTTACTTGATTTTATCGATTGGTATAAACCTTTATCCAAAATGTTATGACCTTTAGACGTTATCCAATACCTATATGGTTTATATGAAACATTTTTTAAATTTTTTGATTTCGGATATTTTCGCTTAAAAGGATATATATAAATAAATTCACTTTTAGGATTGATAGATGCTAATCCATCAACTAGATTATTTATAAATTCTGGTGATGGATCGTCCAAATCTTGTTTTAAAGTCGAAGTTGTTACCAGTATTTTCATTTTTTTAAATAATTAGTAATTAAAATCAAATTTTTACCTAGAAAAAATATACATACAAAAACCAACATTGTTAAGTCAGCTATTCTATCAGCAAGTGAGAAATTAAAAAGGGTTGTTGAGTTTAATTGAACAAAGTTTTCAAAGGATACTAAGAGCACTTCCCTGATTCCTAATGCATTAGGAGTAATTGAAATTAACAAGCTAGAGATAGCTATTACAGAATATATTAAATTATCAGCTAAGGTCAACTTTATTCCAAGGCCGTTTGAAAGCAAATAGTTACTCAGAAGCACAATAATAGTTGAACAAGTTTGACAAATCAGGAGTATTGTCAAAATTTTAATACTAAATAATTCATAATAATTTTTTAAGTTAAGTTTGCCTTTTGATATGAATAATGCAGTAATTGATATTAATACAAAAATTAATATGATTGCTGCTTTAAAAAATATTAAATCTATTTCAGATATATAAAAATATGAGAAATATATTAACGTAAGAAGATTTATTGTAAGAACAGCAAGTAGTTGATTTAAGATAAAAAAAAGAGAAAACTCTTTTAGATTTAAATTAAAATTATTTTTTAGGATTAAAGCTTTGTAGGCTGTACCAGATTTTGCAAAACTAAAAAAGTTTCCAAGTAGGCTTACAGCATGGATCTTAAGAGTTTCAAAATATGAAATATTTGTTTTTAGTTTTACAAAAGCAAATAAATTTATAAATGCAATTAAAAATATATTTAAAGATTTTATTCCAATTGTATAAAAAAAGTAGTCAACTTTTTGAAACTCAAAATTTAATATAATTGAATAATTATTCAAGAGATACCAGAAAATACCTATTGTGATCAAAATTTTAAATCCAGTTTGCAAATGTTTTATTTTCAAAACGTAACTCTTTATTTGTATTATATTTCCACAAATATAAAATTTTGTATCAATTTAATATTAATACAAGTTTTTTAAACATCTATAAACTTGACCATTTGAATAAGTTGAATACAGAACAACATCACTACCTAATTTAAAATGTTCGAAAAAGCTTTTTGCAATAGTGTTCCCATTTTTATCTAAACTAGTAAAATCGTCGATCATTATAAAACCTCCATTCACCATTCTTGTCTTTAAAAATAAAAAAGCATCATTTGAAGATTCGTATATATCACAATCTATAAAAGCAAAAGAAAAATTATTATTCTGTAGTCTAGGATTATTAAAAGCCTCATTAAAAAATCCTTCATGGATATGTATTTGCTTATACTTATTAAAGAATTTTTTTACTTTCTCTGAATTACTTACAAAATTATCATTTCTGTAAAAGTTATGATTTTCCACAGGAAATCCAGCAAAAGAGTCAAGACCATGAAATGAAATTTTGACATCATTAAAAATATTTTTATAGCTTTTGTAAGAGTGAAGAAGTGATTTTCCTTTAAAAATTCCAAATTCGATATAATCACCATTTAAGTCGTCAAGGTATATATTTGACCATATATTGTAAATTTGATTAAACTTGCTAATTTGATGTAGCCGATTCTTACCAAACAGAAATAATATTGTTGTTAATATATTTGATTTAAATTTTAAAAATAAATTCATTTTAAACTATTTTATCTTAATTATTTTTAAGTGAACAAATACAAAAAGTTTTAAATTTTTAGGGGCAATACAATACTAAAGTATAAAGTATCAAAATTTGATAAAATATGGACAAAATAAAACTGTTTTTAATAGATTTAAAAGGTGTTTCAAGAGCGACATCAACTAGTAAAAAAAAGTTGAGAATTTTTATATCTGTAATTTTTACAAATTTTATAGTTTTCTCTGACATTGTTGTAATTCTTTTTATCTCATCATTTTTTACTGAAATTACTATCCCAGACTTTTTAGAGTATTTAAAAATATTTGAATACGAGTTTTTGTTTCCAGTTTTTGTTTTGCTTAGATTTTTATTTATTTATCTTGATAAGCTAAATATTTTTGGATTGCAATTTGAAATTGAAAAAAATCTAAGAAAATATATGATTAATCAAATTTTTAACAAAGGAAACTATTCAATTTCAGATACATATTACTTTGTTAATACAATTTCAGTTCAAGTAGGAGCATTTTTTAAAACTCTTGCAAGCTTTATAAGCTCCTCTTTACAAGTTTTAGTTTTTTCTACTTACTTGCTTTACACAAATCAAGAAATTATAAAATATTTTTTTATTGGTATTTTAGTTTTGATATTTCCAACGTTATATCTTACAAAATTGGCTAGAAAATATGCACATGCCTCATATGAGTTTGGAGATAAGGTAAGTGAAGAAATACAATCAGTCATTGATAACCTATTTTTAATAAAGATTTTAAAAAAATCTAAAAGCGAGGTAGAAAATTTTTCTAACTTTTTATCGAAATATTATAAATCAAGAATTAATGATATAAAAACAGGAACAATGAATACAATTTTGCCAAACTTTTTAACTATTTTTGTTATTTCCATTTTCTTAGTTTCGACGCAAAATCTAGTTCTATTAAAACTTGAATTAATTGGAGTTTTATTAAGACTATTTCAGTCAATATCTTCACTAAATTCTAATTTACATTTAGTTTCAGCTTTCCATGTTTATATAGAAAAATATTTAGATTTTGTTAAAGACGGTAAGAAACAGTATTCAGAAAATTTCAAAATTAAAGAAAGCGATAACGACTATGTTGTTGAATTTAATGATGCTTCTTTTAAATATTTTGGTTCTGAAAATTTTATGTTTGAAAATCTAAATTTAAAAATTAAAAGGAATAAACATTATGTGATAGTTGGAGCTAACGGTTCTGGTAAAAGTACACTCTTAGGTCTAGCCTCTGGAGTTCTTTATTCACAAAATGGAAATATCATATGCTCTAGTAAAAAAATTGGTTATATAAGCTCTACTCCAATGATTTTTAAAAAGTCAATAAAAGATAATATTTTATATGGAAATGAAAACAGCAACATTACAGATGTAGACATTTTAGAACAACTCCAAAATTTTAAAGTTTTTTCAGACAGCAGGTCTAATAATCTAGAAAAAATAATTTCCAATAAATCATTAAGTAGCGGTCAAATGCAAAAAATTTCGTTTATACGAGCAATTCTCGGAGATGTCGATTTGCTTATATTAGACGAATCTACTGCAAACTTAGATAAGGAAACTAAAGAAATAATTTTTAATAATTTAAGTAATTTAAAAATATCGATATTAAATTCAACCCATGATTTAAGCGATTTTAAAAATTACGATTTTAAAATCGAAATTAAAAACATTGATGATAAGAGGGAATTAATTATCAGTTAAGTTTTTGTAAATTTCAAATTCTAAATTTGAAATATCTTCTAAGTTAAAGTTCTCTCTTATTGTATCTCTACTATTTCTAATTACATTTTCATAGTTTTTATAATTTTTCTTAATATCTTCTACGATGTTATTGATTTCCTCTACGTTAAAGTTATGTAAATATCCATTTACACCATCGGTTATAATTTCACTAATATTTGGTATATTTGAAGCCACAACAATGCATCCTGCTGACATTGCTTCAAGAAGTGATTTTGGATTTCCTTCAAAGAAAGATGTAACTACAAATATTTTATAATTTTTATAAAGTTCTAATAATTGAGAATTATTGAAACTACCCAAAAAATTTATATTTGTAAGGTCTTTAGATAAATTCATTAACTCTCTCTTAAGAGTTCCCGATCCAACTATATCTAAACTAACGTTATTATCATTTGCTACCTTGATTAAAAGACTTATGTTTTTTTGCTTTTCAAGCCTGCCTACTGTCAAAATGGTATCTGTTCTATTTTGATAACTGATTTCATCTGTATATTCAACCCAGTTTCTGATAATAATTATTTTTTTATTAAATATTTTTAGTGTAATTTTATTCAAGAATTTTTTATCAGTAATACTAGAAACAATATATCTATTTGAAAAAATAATAGAAATTATTGTTAACAAATATGTAAATATTATTATTAATTTCGTTTTTTTGTTTTTTACATTAAACGTAAGAAGGTCATATCCTGTTCTAATAATTAACTTTTTTCTAAAAAAAAGTTTTGAAATAATTGCAACCCACGACCCCATTAATTGATTTGTTTTAATTAAGTCACTTTTTTTGATTTCATTTCTGATAATGTATGGTATAAAAAAACTTTTTAAATACCTAAAAATTTTATTTTTAGGTTTTTTTATCAAACTATAAATTGGCAAAATTTTAATATTTGAATTATTAACAAAATTTAAATCTGATGAATCACCATACGTAACCAGTGTTAGTTTGACGCCATTACTTATAAGCCTATTAAAAAATTTTAATTCTCTTTCAAGCAAGCCTGTTTCATGCCAAGTTTTTAATGAAATATCAAAAGTAAAAAAAAGAATAACATTCATTGAGTTAATATTAACTAGGAAAAGATTATTTAAATTAATTTATTTATGAAAAAGATACTTGTTTTACACACGAATTATA
>MDSW01014487.1_pt1 | contig 11862 bp, 9 predicted proteins | sample 811171 | NCBI WGS metagenome assembly MDSW01 (sample SAMN05326641, study PRJNA326480) | marine metagenome | isolation source: seawater | place: Atlantic Ocean: North West | collected 2012
CATACAAATATGGCAACCCTGAAACATTCCGGCGTTTTACGCCGATTTTTTTTATTTCTTACAAAGAATATGGTCTTTGTGACTGTTTTTAGTTTTGTAGTGGGGATGCCAACTGCTTTTGCGTCAGAGCGAATTGAGAACTTTGCCAGTGAACTTGCGAAGTTACGTAAAGATGTTCAGTCCTTATCTACTCAGATTGAAGACTACGAAGACGAATCTAAGAGCCGCCTGCGTTCTTTGAGAACCCGTAAGGCAGATGTTGACTTAGAAGTTCAGCGCGAAGATTTACGTAAGAGCCAGCTGGGGCAAAACCTTGAGCGTTTACGTAAGCAGTTTGAATCAGAAGACAAGCTGCGCGAAACCCTTAAGCCGAAAGTGGTTGAAGGCATTGGGCAACTGAAGGCTTATATTGAAACAAGCTTACCATTTAAGAAGGCAGAACGTCTGGCGCAGCTCGATAAAATGACATCCCAAATGGCTGAAGGTTTGCTGAATGCCGATAAAGCGGCAGCGCGCTTGTGGGAAGCATTTGAAGATGAAATGCGGCTTAACCGCGAGAGTGGGTTGTATCGACAAGTCATTGCTGTGGATGGCGAAGAGATTCTTACGGATGTCGTTCGGTTGGGCATGCTGGCCATGTTCTACAAAACCCGCGATGGCCGAATGGGCCGAGTGGTTAGAGATGGCGATGCTTGGAAAGTTGAAGCATTTTCCGCCAAAGAAGATCTCGAGTCGGTGAATGTCCTTTTTGATGCATTCAAGAAAAATATCCGTGTTGGCTTCTTTACGGTTCCAGCATTTGTGAAGGCGCAGGTGGCGAAATGAGTTTACTAACAGCAACCATCGTTAGCGCGCTCCTGATGGGAGCACCGGAAGCAGCTGCAGAAAAACCAGCGGCAGTGAAGGCTTCTAAAAAGTCAAACGAACACGTGATTGAAAAAGCGTACCAAAAAGAGTTTGCGTATCTGCTGGCTCAAAAGAAAATGCTGCAAAAGCGTTTGAAGGAGCTTGAGACGGAGCAGTCACGCGTGATTGGCCAGGCCGAGAGCGAACTTGAAAAAGCTCAAATTCAGTTGATGGGCACGACTCTGGCGGCAGATAAGCTGGAAATGACATTGCGCGACGCAGAGGATCGCGACGCCGCGACAACAAGCCATGCTGATGTGTTGGATACACTTTTTGAGCAGGCGGCATCGAGTATGAAGCAAGTGGGTCAGAATATTGAACGACCTTCCGGTGAAGAGCCTGATTATGGTGCGGCATTGTCGAATCTCGTGTCGTCCGGGCTTGTTGTTTTGGACCAAGGAAGCAGTGTACGCACGGAGAGTTCAGAGTTTTTTCTGAGTGATGGTACCCAAACCAAGGGTGATATCATTTGGCTTGGCCAAGTGGCGGCCTACGGGGTGGCGCAAGGCGGTGCGGGCGCGTTGGTTCCGGCCGGTGAAAAACGATTGAAGATTTTTGGTCAGGACCAGAGCGGCACGGCAAAAGCGTTAGCCAATCAATCCAGTTTTGAGCAAATGTCGGTTTTCTTCTTTGAGTCGTTAGATAAGCCCATTGAAGAGCGTGAAAAGAAATCTCTCGTAGAGTTTCTACAAGCTGGTGGCGTGATTGCTTTTGTTATCGTTGGTTTAGGACTCATCGGACTTTTGCTGGTGGTCATCCGTGCCTTTACGCTTTGGCAAGCAGGCGCCAACAGCCAGAAAATGGTCGACGAGTTAAGTGGTGTGATTCAGAAAGACGGCGTTGCGGCTGCCCATAAGCTCGTGAAAGAGCGAACGGGCGTGATTGCTTTTGTTCTGGAAAAAGTTCTTTCCCACCTCGATAGTCAGGATGACCAGATTGAAGAAGTTCTCAGCGAGGCGATTCTTCACAAGCTGCCCGTGGTTGAAAGATTTGGCAGCGCCATCATTGTTTTCGCATCGGTCGCACCTCTGCTGGGTCTTTTGGGTACGGTGACGGGGATGATTGCCACCTTTGATATCATCACGGAGCATGGAACGGGCGATCCGCGTATGCTCTCGGGTGGTATTTCCGAAGCATTGATTACCACTCAGCTTGGTTTGGTCGTTGCTATCCCACTGCTTTTATTGGGTAATCTCTTGAAGTCGAAGGCAACAGGCTTGCAGCGGCTTATGGAGCGCGCGGCCTTGCGGGTATTGAACCTCGCGAGACTGACTTCTGGCATTGGGGGCTCGGCTCCCGCGGACTCAGCTTCTGACAATACGAAGATTGCCAACGTCACACAGCAGCTTGGAGCTGTTTAATGACTTGGTTCGACGAACTCGAGTACTACATTGGCTCGGGCGGCTTTGTGATGGGTCCGCTTCTGATTGGAACCGCAATCTTGTGGTTCGGGATCGGATGGCGAGCGCTGACACTCAAGCGTGGTGTGACCCTGCCATTGAGGGATCTCGTTGACCAAGTAGATGGTTCGGGAATTGAAAACCCAAGTGGAATCATTGACTTAGCAGCTGTTAGAGGTGTGGCACTGGGGAAGCTTAATCTCAAGTGTTTGCGCGATTACCTGGACGATTGCTTTGGAGAACTGCAGGCTGAGATGCGAGGTTTTCAAGGAATTGTTCGGTCTATCGTTATGGTGGCACCGCTTGCGGGGCTGCTGGGCACGGTAGCAGGGATGATTGAGACATTTGACTCTCTGGGGTCTATGTCCTTGTTTTCTCAATCCGGCGGTGTAGCCGGCGGTATCTCTCAGGCTTTGATATCGACTCAAATGGGACTCGCGGTTGCGATTCCGGGGCTTTTGGCGGGGCGAATTTTGCAAAGACGCCAAACACGTTTGGAAATGGAACTTGAGCAACTCAAAGAGCTCTTGTGCACCCGGTTTGGTGAGGAGAAATAGAAATGCGATTACGTCATACACAAATGAGCGATGAAGAGCAGCAAATCGATATCTCTCCATTGATTGATATGGTTTTCATTTTGTTAATCTTTTTCATGGTTTCCACGACTTTTGTAAAGGATTTCAAGCTAGATTTGGAACGTCCTGGGGCATTTACAGCCACCAAGGCATCCACAAAATCACTTCGTGTTTACATTGATAATTCGTCGAGCATTTATCTGGATGGAAACCCGGTAAAAAGCTGGATGTTACAAAGCCGTGTTCGCGATCTTTTTAGTGCGGGGGCTGACAAGCAAGTTTTGGTGGTTGTTGACCAAAAAGTACCAGCAGATCGTTTGATTGAGGTGGTGGATCAGTGCCGTTTGGCGGGCGCAGAGGACGTTGCGGTTGCGACCGAGCGCGAAGCAGGTTGATCTCTGTAAATATCCTGTGACGATGTCACACAAATGTCATCAAACTGTGCTCAGTGATTCACGGACATGACCGAAAGTCTCTGTGAATATAAGAACTCACGGAGTTTGGTGATATGAATCGACGACAACTAAAGAAGCTTTTGATTGCAGGCCTCGTCATGACGGTTGGAACCGGCAGCGTTATGGCCCTGGTTTTGACGATGAACAGCTTCGGCTCGAATGAGCGAGAAATCAAAGAGTCACGCACGACTGAATTCGTAGCGGCTGTTAAGCAAAAACCAAAGAAGGTGCAGCCGAAGAAAAAGGCTCCGCCCAAGCGACGCGCACAGAAATCGTCTAAGGCACCGCCTCCACCGGTGTTGAGTGCAGGCATGGGTTCGGCTGCGATCGGGCTGCCTGGATTTGGTGATGGCGCTCTTTTAGCTGGAGCCGACCAACTTCTGAAAAACTTCAAGACCGGTGTTATGACTGAAGAAGCGGTAGATAAGAAGCCACGTGCTCTTCGCCGCGCAGCAGTTGAATACCCGAAGCGTGCTCGCGCAAAAGGCATTGAGGGAATGGTTGAAATGAGCATTCTTATTAATGAGCGCGGCGAAATCGAAAGCATTCGGGTGGTGGATTCCTTTCCTGAAGGCATTTTTGATGATGCGGCTAAAACAACTGTTGAAAAATGGGAGTTCGAACCCGCTCGCTACGAGGGTGCTCCGGTAAAGGTCTGGGCTAAGCAGACTGTTAAATTCAACCTCTCATAAAAATCTCTAGGGCCGTCTTTCGACGGCCTTAATTACATTTGAAAAGTGAACATCATGGATGCCTCCCCCAGAGTCATACGAGTGTGGTGTATCTTCATTGTGGTGTCACTGTGTACATTACTTGGAGTAGGCCCCGCCCATAGTGGCAAAAGAGACCGTAAAGTAAATCCAGTTGAGCTTGCGGGCATGCTTATGTCCGATGGCCACTATGACCGAGCCCAGGTTGTGCTTGATGGCGTCGATGTTGAGATGCTCGACGATGAAGACGTTCCTGTGTTTCGCATGCTTCAGGGTTTAACATTCCTTTATGTGAAGTCATTCGAGAAGGCTCTTGAGTATTTCAATTTATCCGTCGAGGCGGGTCAGAAAGATACGCTGATTTATGTGTATGTTTCTCAAAGTCACTTTGGTCTCAAGCAGTATGAGCAAGCCGTTGAAGCTTTTGAAAAGTCTGGTCATGCAGGACGCTCTGTTGCGGAGATGTACTTTCTTTGGAGCTCTGCACTTTACGAGTTGGGACGCATTGACGAATCTTGGGATGCTTTGGAAGAAGGCGAGAAAGCATTTCCGAAGAAGTCTGAATTTTTAAGACAAAAGTTTTTGATGATGGTTCGTTTGGGCTTTTATCAGTCGGCGCTTGAACTGGGCCGTCGATATGTGGGTTCGGGTCAGAAAAATCTCACAGATTACTTGGCTCTTGCGTCAGCGCTGACTCAAGCTGGGCAAAGTGACGGTGCGAGAGAAATTCTTGAGCAAGCGGCTCTGGCGTATCCGAACGAAGAAGCTATCTGGCTTCATCTTAGTCATAATTACCTCAAGGATGATGCCAATTACCCTGCGGCAGATCTTATGCAGCGGGCGGCTTATCTTTCGCCCGAGCACTTGCTAAAAGCAGCCGAGATTTTTCGAAAGGCGGGCTTCCACGAAAAGGCTATCTTTCTGAATGCACAGGTGACCGACCAGGCTGAAAAGCTTAGACAGCGAATAAGTTTGCTGCTGGATAAAGGACGGTTTGAAGAAATTTCACTTTTACATGCCAGAGCGAATCGCTTGGGTTTGTTGAAGGAAGATAACGTTGCGTATGCCGTGGCTTATGCTCACTTTCAGCGGGCTCGGTATTCTCGAGCCAAGGCTCTTCTTGCTGGCATTCAAGATGCGAGAATCTTTCAAAAAGCTGTTGAAATTCGAAAAGCCATCGAAGTTCGAATGGAAGAAGAAAAGCGAAAGTAAGCTTAGAGAAAACCGATGATTATCAATAATTTAATTTCCATGAGTGTCCGCAGTACTGCCTTTGTAGCTCTCTTGCTAACAGCTTTGTTGGGACAGCCTGTATTTGCACAATCAGACACCACTCTTGTCAATGGCATTGTTTTTAACCCCAAGGGTGAAGTGCTCCCAGGTGTTTTGATTCGAATCGGCGACAAGGTGTCGTCACCCTCTGATGAGCAAGGTGCGTTTTCCTTCCAGCTCGAGCCGGGCATCTGGGATGTTGCCGTTCAAGCACCAGGATCAGATTGGGTTGCGGTGACTCGCCTCGATACTGCTGGTGCCGAGTCCATTGAGATTCTTATCAACTTTACGCCTACCGGCATTGTACTCGACGTTGAAGGGGCACGCCTAAAGTCGGATAACCCGCAGGCGACGGATATACAGGCGGAGCCTGGCCAAGTGATTCTTCCTCCGGGCACCTTGAAGGGTACGGTGGTTGGCGTTGAAGACGGTAAGCCCGTTGAAGGCGCGCGCGTTCTTATTCGAGGGCTTGCTGACGAGTTGGTCACCGATAAAAAAGGGCGCTTCACACTTACTTTACCTGGCGGGCCTTATGATATCTCTATCTTGCATCGCAGTTTCACCACGCTAAACAAACGGGGCTTCAAAATTGAGCCGGAGCAGGAAAAGAAAGAAAAGTTTGAGCTAACGCCCTCAGGCATGGAGCTTGATGAGTTTACGATTTCTGCGCCCCGTATCGAAGGGCAGACCACTGCTCTGGTTGAGGAACGCAAAAACTCCAATGCGGCGATGGACTTGATCGGTGCTGAGCAGTTTTCGAAATCTGGTGACTCTTCTGCCGCGTCGGCCCTGCGCCGAGTTGTTGGTCTAACCCTTGTTGATGGAAAATACATTTTTGTTCGCGGAATGGGAGACCGGTATTCCAGTGTGCGTTTGAATGGTTCATCGCTGCCAAGCCCTGAATCACAGAAGCGCGTCGTTCCTCTGGATATGTTTCCGACGTCTGTCATCGAAAGCATTGTGGTTCAGAAGACTTTTGCGGCGGATATGCCGGCAGATTTTGGTGGTGGAACGGTGATGCTGCGTACGCGCACATTCCCATCGGACTTTAGTTTTGATGTGTCGCTGAGCACGGGTTACGACAGTGAAACCTATCGATTGGATGGCTTGCGCTATCCTGGGGGCAGCCGCGATTGGCTGGGCATGGACGACGGGACGCGGGCTCTCTCTCCAGAATTGCAGGCAGCCACCGATGGCAAGGAGCTGAGTAAAAAAGACCGTTTTGGGCGTGGTAACTATACAGCTGAAGAGCTGGAGGTGATTGGTGAATCTCTCAACAACAATTATCGCGTGTTACCTCTGGCAGACGAAAATCCGAAGATGGGAATTGAAGTTGAAGTAGGCGACGGCTTTGAAATCGGTGATGTTGCATTCGGCTATCGCCTGACATTGATGTACTCGAACGAGACCCAATCGCGGTTTCAAACCTTGAAGAGTTATGCCATCGAGGACGGTGCCCTGGTTGCTAAAGATGACTATGAACTGCTGAAGACCGTTAATGGTATCAACTTGGGCGGCTTTTTTACGACGGGTGTTGAGATTGGCGACGAACATGAAATCAAGTTTACATCATTCATAAACCGCCTCACGGACAATACCACGCGCTTGAAATCCGGTTGGTACGATGATTACGCCACCGATATCAAGCAAACTCTGCTGAGTTTTGAAGAGCGTCAGCTTGGCTTTTATCAGTTGGTTGGTGAGCACAGTTTGCCTGGAATTGATGGTTGGGAACTAAGCTGGATGTACGCTTATTCCACTGCCGACCGAAACGAGCCGGACCGTCGTCAATATCGATACGACCTGTCGAGTGAAGGTAACTTTTTGATGTCTGACCGGCCGGAGGGTAACAACCGCTCTTGGAGTGAGGTGTTTGACAAGAATCATGATGCGTCATTTTTGATGACCATACCCATTGAGTTTAACGAGGAGTTCATTCCAAAGGTTAAACTGGGAGCTGCTCTGAGCCGGAAAAACCGTGTGTTCGATATGCGGCGCTTTAAATACTTTAACTCGTCGCCAGATCCAGCTCTGACCATCCTGGAGCCCGATGAACTCTTCGTCCCCGAGAATATTGGAACGGGCGGATTTCAGTTGGTTGAGTTGACAAGGCCCACAGATAACTATGCCGGTCACCATTATATTACGAGTGGATTCTTAGCGGCTGACCTTCCCATTTTTGATTGGGCTTTGGTGACTGCTGGCGTAAGAATTGAGAAGAGCGATATGTTTGTAGAGACATTCGAGCTCTTTGGCGATGAAATTGTCCCAACCACATTAAACGATCTTGATATTTTGCCGGCATTTGCGGCCACTTGGTTTTTGAATGAAGACATGCAGGTGAGGGCAGGCGTGGGCAAAACAGTCAACCGCCCAAACCTTCGTGAATTGTCTCCCCAGGCTTTTGATAATGACGAATCAGGATTTACCGAAACTGGAAACCCAGACATCATCTCCGCCGGTATTTTAAACGTTGATCTGCGTTGGGAATGGTACCTCAATATGGATGAGTGGTTGACCATTGGTGGTTTTTACAAGTCCTTTAGCAATCCCATTGAAGATGTTGAGGTTCCAGGGGCAACACCTCAGAAGACGTTTCTCAATATGCTCGGCGCAACGAACTTTGGCATCGAGATTGAGGGTCGCAAAAGCTTGGACTTTGTTTCTAAGTATTTAAGAGACGTTTACTTTACAGCGAATGCTGCTTTTATTCAGTCACAAATTTCTATTGATACAGATGGTGAAACTGTCATCGATGTAACCAACCCTGAGCGTAAGTTGCAGGGGCAGTCGCCGTATATGCTCAATGTTCAACTGGAGTATGATAACCCAGATATCGGTACCATGGTGGCGTTACTCTATAACTCATACGGTGCACGAATCACCACGGCGGGTGCTACCGGCCAACCGGACCAATTTGAGGAAACGGCTCACTTGCTTGATTTGGTCTTTTCCCAGAAGCTTGGCGGTGGATTCAAGTTCAAGGCGAAGGGTCAGAACCTATTGAATGCAAAAATAGCCGAAACCAAAGATGGTAACGATGTGAAGACCACCCACAAGGGTGTCGCGATTTCCATGGGCCTGTCTTACTCTTATTAGAATAAGTCCTCGACCGACTCGGATGGGTTTGGGACAGGCAAGGCTTCGCTCGAGATATTGGTTTCTTCGTTGTTGGTGACCGGCACATCGACGAGCTTGAGTGCTTTTTGGACTGAGTCCACCTGCAAATTTACGCCAATTGAATTTTCGGTAATGCTTCCAGCTCTTGCGCTTAAGAATGTTTCTCCTGACAAGAATTCTCTTGGTTGGTCTCGATAGCTTAGGCGTCCTGGGTCAAAGAGTACCAAGCCCGCTTTAGCATTGTTATGAATTGAGAAATTCTCGATTTGGACACTTGCGCCCACATTGATCAGCCCATAGCCAAATCCGGTGGTGCATTCTTCTTGGCCGCCTGGGCATAATTTTTCTGAGGAAGTCTCACTGATTTCCAGTTCATTGGCGTTGAATGAAGAGCCATGCCCGCTGACCAGAACACCGACCTTTTGATTGTTGGTAATGCTGGCTCTGTTCAGTTTAACGGATGCAGCATCGTGGATGGTCATGCCCCATCCCTCTTGACCGAATTCATCACCGATTGTGTCTTTGACCAATAGGTCTTGTGCCTCCAGGTAGCTTTCTGAGTCTTGAACCAAGATGCCACCCTGTTGACTCTCAACGATATCCGTATGGGCAAGATAAACCTCAGCTCCTTCCGCAATTTTTAAACCAAGCCCACCTTTTGAATTGGCTTCGTCATGGGTTGTTGACTTGATGACAAGGTTTTGACCCCTGATTTGAGTTCCAGACTCGGTGGCAGAGATGCCAATGTATTTGTTGTCAGCGAGATAGATGTTCGAGAGATCTGCGGTGCCTTGCTGAAACACTGAGATGCCATCTCCTCGGGTTTCATCGCTTTGCTGAGGTCTAGTTCCCGTGATGATGGAGTCGCGCAACCAGAGGTGACCTCCTGCGACGAGGACACCGAAACTTTGATTGTCGCTCACATGCAGATCACTGGCTCTGACTTGACTGTCGTTGAGCACTTCTAAACCCAGCCCCCAATGGCCGGCGCCGTCCGGCAGACAATCACGGATGGCAACTCGGTTCATAGTGCCTCTACTTTTTTCATCGTAGAGAACACCATAGGTATGATTCGCATTCACATTAATGGAGTAAAGTTCAAGAAAGGTGTTTTGTCCCGTGGCCTTGATTCCGGCTCGTCCACCCGTCACCGTAAAGTTTTCTAGGCGAACCTTGGCTTGCTCACTAACCAGAATCGTAGGCAGCCAATCAATAAATCCTGGAGACCGAATGATGGTACCTCTTACACATGAGCCTTTGATAACGAGGTCTTTTTCGATAACAAGTGACTCGTCAAAATTTCCCTGGCTCAGGATGATGGTGTCGCCGCTTTGGGCTAAGTCAATAGCAACTTGGATGCTGCTAAGTGGAGAGTTCTGGGTTGTTCCATTTCCTTTGCCATTGGGACTGACATAAATCGCGCCTGCTTGAGATTCAGTCCACGTCTCATCAGGACAAAATTTCCCAATGGGTTGGCAACGGTCGGATCCTATCTTGGGCATGGTGCCATAAATACACTGGGGTGGCTGCCATTCGTAACCGAATGTGACATTATCAGTCTCACTGTGACATCCAGGTGAAGTGAGCGAAAAAGCGAGGCACATTGATACCATGAGTTTGGTCGGGAAAACAGAATCGGTAACAGGCATAATTAAACTCTACCACAAAATCCTGACAACTTCATAAAATGTGTGATTCTTGTAAACTTGTTCACATAAATTTCACTAAAAATATTGCGCTCGTTTCACTGTGATGACGCCAAATCGTAACTTTCGTTTGGCACTTACTGAGCATGACAAAGACTGTACTAATCGTTGACGACGAACCCGATTTGGTAACCACGCTTGAGTATAACCTGCAGCAAGATGGTTATGAGACCCGAACTGCCCTTGATGGAAAGACTGCTCTTGAGTGCGCCCATCAGAAGCCTTATCCAGACCTCATTGTCTTGGATGTGATGCTGCCAGATATCTCTGGAACGGAGGTGTGTCGCCAAATTCGAAGCGATGAAGAAATAGGGCATATTCCCGTGATGATGCTAACCGCAAAGGGCGATGAGATTGATAGAGTGGTCGGCTTCGAATTGGGCGCTGATGACTACATGAACAAGCCTTTTTCAACCCGCGAATTGTTGCTGCGTATACGGGCGATTCTACGTCGGGCGGGAGCGGTTCCACTGGAGAAAGAAGAAGACAGTTTCGTTTTCGGATGTCTGAAGCTTGATAAAGCCGCCCATCGGATGTGGGTTGAAGAAGAGGAAGTGCAGGTTACGGCGCTTGAGTTTCGTTTGGTTGAAACGTTCCTCGTTCGCAAGGGGCGAGTTCAGACCCGTGACACGCTTTTGCTTGATGTTTGGGGTTATGATGCTGCCGTGACCACGCGAACTGTGGATACGCATATCAAACGTCTCCGGCAGAAGCTTGGAGCGGCTGGCAAGTACATCGAAACCATTCGTGGTGTTGGTTACCGTTTCACGAGTGTACCGTCTTAAACAGTCGCTGAAAAATCAAAAAAAAGGCACGCTTATCGATTTTGATAAGCGTGCCTTTTTTATTAAACCGCGAGGTTTTGATTACCAATCCATGACTGCGCTACCCCAGGTAAACCCGGAACCGAATGCTACCATGGCTACTCGCATACCTGGCTTAAGACGACCTGTTTTAACTGCTTCATTGATTAAAAGTGGAATCGTCGCGGCGGTTGTGTTGCCATAGCGTGTAATGTTGTGAACCAGTTTATCGGCATCCAACTCAAGCTGCTTTGCGACCATTTGGTTGATGCGAAGGTTTGCTTGATGAAAGAAAAACAAATCAATGTCTTCGATGTTTCCGCTGTCCGCTTCAAGAGATTGCTTCAGCGATTGCGTCATACGGGTGATAGCATGTCTAAATACTGTGGACCCATCCATATACGCGTAGAGCTCATCCGCCGGGATCATTGCATTGCCTTCGTCATCAGTCTGAACGAAAGGTCTACGCGACATATCCCATACCTTTTGACAGAGGATATCTGCGTATCGACCGTCGGCGCCTAAATTCCAGGTTCGCATGCCGCGGCCTGGATCTTGGGTCGCGCTAACCACGACGGCTCCAGCACCGTCTCCAAAGAGGCAGGCTACGGTTCGGCCTCGGGTGCTTAGGTCGAGGGCTGCGGAATGGACTTCTGCGCCCACAACTAAGATGTGCTTATAGCGTCCGGCTTCTACCATGGATGTTGCCGTTGAAAGGGAATAGAGAAAACCAGAACACTGGTTTCGAACATCCAATGCCGGTACGAATTTTTTGGAATCGCCCTGAACCAAGCCAAGTTTTTGTTGTAAGCGCACCCCGGAGTCTGGGAGGCGTATTCAGGTGAAATCCTCGAAGAGATGCCCAGATCTCGCCTCCCGGTTCGTTCCCTGCTGCCGCAATGGCTTCTTGACAAG
>MDSW01063904.1_pt1 | contig 11862 bp, 10 predicted proteins | sample 811171 | NCBI WGS metagenome assembly MDSW01 (sample SAMN05326641, study PRJNA326480) | marine metagenome | isolation source: seawater | place: Atlantic Ocean: North West | collected 2012
ATTGAAAGAGGAACTTTTACTAACACTGATAAAACTTGATATAGTGCACCATCTTGCAAAAATCGAAGAGAATCTACACCAATTTCTGATTCTCCAACAATAAACAAGTTTTGTTTTGGATACTCGATTGTTACATCTTCACCAAAAAAAGCTCTAAAAAAACCTTCAGCTGAGTATTCAGTTCCTTTTACTCTAAAAAATTTTGCAAAGTTACGTAAAACTTCTCTAGGTGTTGTAAACTGTGTATGGGATATGCCTAAAGCGACTTCTTTAAAAACTAAATCTAATTGAGAAAGAGTGTTGGCTTCAACATCTCTGATGGTATTTAAATCTCCTATCAAATCTCCAAAGTTTTCATCGCTATCTAAGTAATCATAATACGCATCTAAAAACGTGATTAAATTTGGATACTCACTTACGAAGTATGATGGCAAAACTTCTTTCACCATACTCTTCTTCATAGAAATGGGTAATCTGTTTAAATCCGTTAGTGTTTTCATTACAATGTTACTTTCGTGTTTTGATCATCTTTCATTGCTGAAGCTACAGTCTTATTATCATCTACTTTTAAAATATAGTTTCTTAATGGTCTAACCACAGACTGATTAGCCGGAGTCGCCGAAAATTTAATATATGTATTTCCACTTGGAACAGAGAGTGGTGATAATGAATTTATAGAAACAACTCCTGTTGTATTTTTATAAGATCCTACATTATTAGCTATGACTGTTCCTGTTGTAGAATTAACAAGTTCTAGTGTAGAAGTCTTTAACGTATTTTGAATAAACGCGGTTACTCCTGTAGAATGAACAAAGTTTTCAGATTTTATTATATGATTTACATCATCTGGTAGAGCTATAGGAGTAGGAAATTTTAATTCATACGCATATGCTGTAGATCCAAACGTAGGGGATAATCTTAATTGTACTTTTATATCCATCTTTGAAGAGAGTATAGCGTTATCCATTTCATCTATATCTGCTAGTAAAACAGATCTTCGAAACACTTTTCCAAATGTATTTAAGTTTTGGTTTATGTAATTAATTACTTTTGTTTTAACTCTGCTCTCCATGTTTCCTGCAGTGAGACCTGTTAAATCAGGATCGTATTCAAATACTACAGTTGGTTCTAAATAAGCATTTTCGGGATCTACAAATTCTGGTGTAATTGAGCCAATAGATAGTTTATCAGTCAATTGAGTTCTAATGTTGGCTTTTACTGTAGTTTGAGAAGCAGAAGAAACATCATCGTCAAACTGCAAACTTATAAACATTTTTCCATAATCTAAAGGTATATTATCTTGTCCACCCCACGCTTTAACTGACCTGACACTTGTAAACTTAGACTGAATCAGCCCTTCATAATCTAGAGGTGTCACTAGTCTTTGTTGAGCAGCAAATGCTATTGGAGCATTTTGTCTTATTGATTCAATTGATTGCTTGTCTGCTCCTGCAGTAGACTTAGATAACGTAACAACTGTTTGATTATAATCAATTGAGTCTATAGTAATATCAGAACTAGCAGAAAAAGAAGAGCTTCCATTTGCGCCATCTCCACTAGCTCTTAAATATTTAACTACTATTTTACTTCCAACTGCTGGTGCTTTACCATAAGTTACTCCATCACCAAACTGTAAGTCAAAATATTCATTTGGAGCTTCTCTAATTGTATAATAAGTTGTATTAGCATTTACAGTGATAGCTTGTGATAACTCAGTATATCTTGTGTATGATGAAGAAGATGTAGAATCATATACGTCTACTACAGCAGTTGCAGTATCCATATCTGGATCTGGAATAATATAGACTTGATAATCATCAGTTTCACCCACATAAAAAGTTTTTGTTATTAGTTCTCCTTCATATGCAAGAATAGATTCTTCACCATCATCATTTACAAAAACATATGTATCACTTCCATCATTCGTCGCAGTATATGTTTGAATAGTATAAAAAGTGTATGATGTACCATCTACAGTAGTTGTGTATGAAGTGTAAGCAGGCAAATCAACCGAATCTGGCTTTGTGGCTGCTGATGATAAATCTAAAGAAACTTTAAGAGAAACTTGAGAAGATGTTTTTGATCTAACTGTCAATCCTAAAACTTCAGCGTGGCCAACAACCGAACTCCTTAGTTGAGCAGTATTTAAAAAAGCTTCATTTAACGAAAAGTTAGCAACTAATCCATTAAAATGAGTATTGTAAGCTAATACGTCTAAAATGTTTGATAGCCCTGCACCTTCAAAATCATAGTCAGTAAATTCATCTTTATCAGCTAAATATGTTTTTAGCTTATCTTTTATGTTTTGAAAGTCAAGTGCTGTAGATGTAATATTTGTGGCCATTTATCTTAACCTCGATAGAGATGTTTGCAGTACTATAGTTTCTTCACTGTTTACAACTTTAAACTCCAAACGAACTGAAACAGAGTAGTTGTCTGGATTCGCATTAACATCCAGATTTAAAATTTCAGCTCTTGGCTCATAATATTCAATAGCACTTATTACGTTATTTTTTATTTCTTCACCAGTTAAGTCATTAGCTAGTTCAAATAATAAACCAGATACGTTTGCGCCAAAGAATGGATCAAACGGCTTCTCATAAAAATTAGTCATAATTATATTTTTTACTGACTGCTTAACTGCCGCGGCACGTGTTTTTTTATACACATCGCCTGATGTTTTAAGCTCCAAAGATAAATCAATATCTCGATAAGACAATGCACGTGCAGAAATTACACTAGAAGTACTTAAGTTCTTATCTTCGGTCGAAAAAGATTTTGTTACCATCTGAAACTCTTTTTACTTTATTTATATAAATTCTACTAATGCTTCATCGCTCTGTTTAGATTCATTGTAGTATGTTGATAAATTCATATCATACTTTACACTATAATTAGTAGGGATTTGTGGTACAATTACTACTAATTGAGATTCTTTATCTGTTTTTCTTGGATCAAAATTATCGTATCTCATAGATAGCTCTTGATACTGGAATGAATCTTTTAAAAATTCAGCAAACTCAAAAAGTTTTTCTGGTGAGGGAGACCCTGTAGAATTTTTATATATTTCATAAACTACCGCTCTGCCTACTTTTCTGTAATCTAGAACGCTGTCTGGTGTGATTGTTTCTAGTTCATATTGTTTATATAGTCCTTCAGCTATAATAAGATTATACCCATTAAAAGAATCTAATAAATTAAAAGTATTAATTATTAAAGCATGAGGTAAAAGATTTCTTGCTATTTGTTGTTTTTCGGCCAGTGTTGTTATATGATTTAGATTAGCCGCATCAGAATAGCCACCAAGAAATCTTGAAATAGGCAATCCTTTAGCTAATTTAGTAGATGCAGTTATAGATGTAAGTTTATTTGGATCATAGTTTCTATCAACAACAAATGTATTTATTTTTCTTTTTGTAGATCCTGGTGATTGCTTATACTTTGTATCTGAAAACTGAGTTTTACTTCCAATAAAAGTTTGTCCGACATTAGTTGTTTGACTTTGACCTGCCACTCTTGCGACTATGCCAGGAGCAGAATTAGCATAATCTGGTTTTAAATTACCAGCAGCTATTTGCTCAGATACAAAAGCTTCATTTTCAAAGTTAGCTAAATTTTTCATTTTAGCTCTTGTTTCTCTTGGATCTAATTCTCTATCTGTTACATTTCCATAATCATTAGAAAAATCAATTGAACGAGCTATTCCACCATCTTCATCAACACTAACTTTTCTAGTTCCTCGACTTGAATTATCTAAATAGTCATTTAATAGTGCTGCAGTTGGTACTGCTGTAGCAGTTGAATCTTTTGCAGTTCTATTATTAGTCAGTCCAGGAACACCGCCGCCTCCTAAACCTCCAGCAACTGCTGCTTTTTTAGAGGCTGAGGCAGTACCTCTTAAATCAGCATGAACAGTTGTTCCATATATAGCTGTGAAATCCATAGTTTCTGTCCAAACCGTTTTCTTAGTGTGCATATTATAGTTGTACATTATAATATTTTCACCGCCGATTGTACCAGTGTCGCCGAAAACAGACATGTCTCTAGCAGCTATATTCATGTTGTTTGAAGAAATATCTAAATCTGTTTCTCCAGTAAAGTTGACAGCATCTTTATGATTATACGCAGCAGTTCCATGTACAAGCTGTTTAAAGCCACCTTTAATATAATTACTAAATCCACCTAGCGTAATTTGAATATGTTTTCCAAGAGTGTAAATTTGACGTATTCCTTTTACAATATCTCTAACATTTCCAACCACTTTTTTAGTCACCGATCCAAAGACATCGGCTATAACGGAACCTCTAACTTTCATTATAAAATTTCCGCCAACATCCATATTCATATCACCAGTAACTTTTAAGTCTAAGTTTCCATAAAAAGTTAATTTACCATCACCTCCAACAATTAAATGAAACTCTTCGCCTACAATTTGAACATGATCTGATTTAGAATTTGTTACAATTGTGCCGTCTGGTCTAATATCATATCCGGATCCATTATTGTGCTTCATTAAGATACGATCACCGCCTGGCGTATCATTAAGCTCAAAAATATGACCAGATGGAGTTTCATCTATTTTAACTCTTGGATACATGGAAGCAATATCTTGCTGAATGCTGTTTGGAACTTCTGGCTTAGCTAACTTAACATCAAGATTGTTAATCTGTTGGCCACGTCCAGTTCTATTGTAAGAAGGTTCATTATCATAGCGAGGATATTGCTGAGTAGGATCTACTGATTCTCCATCAGCCCGTCCAGTAGAGTTTACTCTCCCTTGACCGTAAAGAGCATATTGTTCTTCAAGTGTTAAGTCTTCGTTTTCAGCCATATTAATTTCCTATACTACTGCTAAAGACTCAGGCGACAACGGCCCTTGAGCTGCAGCTATAATATTATTTTTTCCAAATCTAGTTTTAACATATTCTGGCACGTTAAAACCTGGATCAACTTTTCGTCTTGGATCTGTGTCGTTATGTCCATAAGCTTGACCGCCTGGCCAAACTGCATAAAAAGCTGAGCTAAATCTATCGAATGATGACATCTGAGAAGGTGTAATAGATTGAGCGCTTATATGTCTCTCAGGATTAGGTGTTCCGGCATTACAATTATACCCTGCCACGAATGCAATTCCAATACTAAAATCATTGTGGCCATTTAAACTATGGGCACCTTTGATATTAACTGGTCGTCCTCTTTCTATTGTTCCATCTTTTTTGATAACATAGTGATAAGAACATCCTGCAAATCCTCTAGCTACAGCTATGTCGTGCATTTCTCTAGCTCCAATGTTTCCTTGATCATTAAAACTTGCAGTCCAATGTACAACAAATTCTGTGATTGGTCTAGTGATAGTTCTAAACTCAGATATTAATTCTTCAACTGAAGCTACAGGTTCAAATTTATAAGTTTTTAAATCAGTACTAGCTCCTTTCCAAGAAGAAGGGTTGGCCCTTACTGTTTTAACTTTTTCTGAACTTTCACCAAAAGAATTTGTGGCAGGAGAATAAGATTCTATTTGACTAGATGGACTTGTAGGTAAACTTGAAATGTCATCTTCTAATTGTGCTTTTGAAACAACGCTGTATGGTTCTATTCTAGTGATCGCTGCAGATGCATCTTTTCTAATACTAATGTCTCTAGTTGCTTCAAAAACTGTCTGTTCTGGAATATCATTATTCGTAACATTTCTTATCTGTCTCTCAATATAATTGTCTACATTAAGAGATACAGAGTCTAAAGGATTTACACTGACATCGCCAACAGCAGTATTAACATTAATTTTTAGATCACTTACAGTAGAATTTACTTCATTAACAATACTTGTTATTGCAGCGGTTGCTTGCTCAATACTACTATAAGCTTTAGAAGCATTAGTTTTAAAATCTGAAGGAATAATAGGATCAACAACACTAAACTCAGGAGTCTGCCCTAACTTTTGATACATTCCACTTTTTATAGATCTTGGTGAAGTTGATATTACTATTTCAAACAAAGAACCATTAGTTACACCGTTTCCAGTAATTGAATTTAACTTAGTACTGTGAGTAACAGTTTTAGTTAAGATACTTTCAAATCCTGCCACGTTTGGAGTCACAGTAGCTAGTCCAGGTATATTTTCAATGCCAACTGTAAATTCATCTATGTTTTGTGTTAGTGATTCTAAACCACTAATCACTTCTCCTAATGATCTTCCAAGTATTGCTTGCTTTACTGAGTTTATTTCTCCAGCTATTCCATCTATTTGAGATTGTAAAATTGCAAGATCAGATACAATAGGAATACTAGACAATATTTCATTGACTTGTAAAGTTGGAATATTTATTTGAACTCTAGCCATTATTAATTACTTCCTCTTGCGAATCTATTATAAGAATCAATTGCGACATCTGTTCTCACATTAAGTGTAGGTGTTACATATTGGCCATTTACAAGTGTAAACTCAGGTCTTTCGTAGTATCTTGAAACAGCTATAGCAGCTTCTTTTGGAGTATCTGCTTTATCTATTTCTCCTCTAGCTTTTGTTTCAGTAGTTCTTAATTCATACATTACAAAATTTAGTTGAGCATCTAAAGATTTATAATCTAATCCGTTTCTTTGTGAAAACGAGTGAAGATCATCTCTTCTTGATCCTCTCCATTGTGCTATACCTTCAGATATTTTTCCTTTATCGTTTGGATTTGTTGCTGAAGGTTTTAAACTAGATTCTGCATAAAAATTACCTATAAATCCCGATGCTTGGGCAGGCGATAATCCATTTCTAGTAAAAAAGTTATAGATTTTTTCAGCGTCTGTTCCTCCCGATAATACATGGTCTATTGTGTCTTTACCACTAGGAATTTGTTTTCTTTGTCTTGGATCGTTTACATCAGGGTTTATATCTGTTCCAGTTACATGTTTCTCAATGTGATGAATAGAACCGAGAATAAAAGGTATCTGACATGATTTTCCATCCATAAAAAAGCCAAAGACTACTGCGCCTGTTTGAATCTTCGCGTGATTTCCTATTCCTGATATTCCACCTTCAGTAGCAGGAACTAAACATTGCGCCCAAGGAAGATGAGCATTTGGTAAATCATCTTGGCTTTGAGAGTGAATTCCATAAACCCTAACTTGAACTCTTCCTAAATGTTCAGGATCAAGATCACTGACAACTTTGCCAATGAACCAGTGAAAATCTTCGCCATAGTGATCTTTGTATATAGCTTTAATCATACTTCAACACCCGTTTCTTGAGCCATTTTTGCGCAAGTCAAATTAACAGTATATCTATTAGCTGTAAACACGTGCCTTGCAGCATAAACCATATATTCACCTGTTCTCTTATGATCTATACGATCTTCGTTTAAACCATCTTGATCATCATTTATGTGAAACCTTAGACGTAAAATATTTCCTATTGTCATATTTTCTTTTTTTCTTAAGAAATTTCTGCCCGGAACATTTATGTGTATAGGTGATTTCAGAATAAAATTTCTTAGTGCCTTTTGAACTACTTTATTTTTATGTAAAGTAGAATCTTCATCTTCATGATAACTAGCGTATACATCCCAATCTGTATAAATTCTACTTGTAGCGATTTGATTTATTTCTCTAGATACATGTGAGTGTAAATCTGCATCTTCATCATAAGTTGGATCGTTTTGACTTGGAGGAAATACTTTTCTCGCAACTAACGAGTCAAATGCTTTCTTGATGTTATGTCTAATTTCATATTGATCTCCTTTATAAGGATCAAAGAAATTCCACTGAGCTCCAACATAACCTTTTTTTACAAGATTAAGTAAATCTTCGGTGTTTGCAGTCTTATAAGTTTGAATAATATAACTTTGATCAATTAAGTTATAAGTTGAAGCTTTTCCTCCATATGCTTGTGAAAAAAGATAAGGAGTTGAAAAATTCATAGGAGATAAATTTAATATAGATTCTAAATCAATATATCGAATTCTATCATCAGCGATTGAAGCGTACAAATAATAAGGAGAACCATAAGCATCTGGCGCGCTGTCCTTAATCCAATTAGCGGCTTCTAACGGTGTCATATTTGGAACAATCACTCGTCTCTTTTTAAATCCTGTAAAAGGTTGAGATTTATCATACATTAACTCACGGTTTAAGTTTTCTTTTAGAATTTTTTCTATGATTTCTACATGGTATCCTTCATAAGATTTTTGTACCTTTTTTAATGATGACATGTAAGCGTGGTCTTCAACTATATCAATTGAAAACGTCTCGTTTTGATCATTAGATTTTATTGCTTGATTAATTTTTAAAACTCTAAATATCTTAGTGATAGTGTTTTGTTCATCTTCATCTAATCCAATTTCTATTTCAACTTTTTCTGTTCCGAGCCAGTTAATCTCATTATACAAATTATCATTATCATTGAATAAAATATTGCCAGTTAAAAAAGGTTTGTCAACATGTTCATAAATGTTTATTTCACTAATTACTCTCGCAATATCGACTACAAATCGTAATCTTTCTGCTGAGATTACAACTTTACGTATTTGAAAATCAAATGGAGTACTTACTGAATCTGCTGAGTTAACCATTACGTGCCTATCATAGCTTGATCATATATTCTTGCAACTTCAGTAATTTGAGAAGGACTAATGACTATAATATCCTTTAACTCTGCGTTAGCAGCTTCATAACGTCCTAAATGAGTTATTTCAGTAAGCAGCACACCGGGTCCTACTTCTGGATCGATGTCTACTGTTTTTCCACTAGCGTTTTCATAGTGATGAGCAGAGTTATATTCTTCAGAAACGCTTGTTAAAGTTACTTGATCCGTTCCGTCTGAAATTAGTTCACCGTTATTAAATGTATAGTTATTAGTTGGCTTGACAACAATTTGACCGAGATCTAAATTTCTCCTAAGAACTGTAGCTGTAGCGCCTGAACCTATACCAGTAACTGTATCACCAACACTAAATTTTTCAAAAATTAAGTCTCTGGTTACTAAAGTCTTGTTAGGATAATCTTTCTGTGCTTTTGCTACTAACTCATCATAACCCAAAGGCCAACCTTGTCTTCTAATCTTATCGTTCATTAGATAAAAGGTCCAATGAAACCGCGGCTGGTTATATAACTTTTGTGATAATACATCAGGTCTTTCACCATCGAGTATAGTGTGTTTTACATATAAAGATGAATTGTTTTTTACTTGATCAAGTACTTCAACATACGCGCTGATGTTTTGAAATGCATTTCGATCTACCTCATCACCAAATCTGTAAAAAACTTGAGGAAAATTTGAAAAGAAAATAGACATTAGAAACCTCCCTCAATATCTTTCTTGTCAAGAGTACGTGCTTCAACAAAAGACATGGTTATTTGTGTTTCTTGAAAATGCCCTCCTTCATAAAAGGCCATGGCATTAGGATTATAATTAGTTTGAAAATTTCTTAAATAAGAGTTTAAAATCTTAGTAGCTACTTCTTTTCCATCATACTGAATAGATATAGCAAATTTGTTAGGAAACTTATATGCTACGGGAATACCGCCTATGTCAATTGTTTCAGGATAAAGCTCTTGTCTAAAAAGTTTTATAATGCTTTCTATTTCAATAGCTTCTCTTCTAGTTTTTGGAAGCATGTTGAACGTGAAAGAAAACTCTCTAATATTTACTGATTTAAAAATGGCTCTAGTATTAGGTGCAGGCGTTGTTTGTAATGCTGATCTGACTGCGGCAGCTCTAGTGTCTCCAGCAACACCTGCTAATCTAGCCGCTGCGGCTCTAGCTGCATCTTGAGATAAGTTACCTCTAAAAAAATCAGCCATTGAGCTAAAAGTTTCTCCTGCAGCGCTGATTGCTGCTTCAATAGGAGAAGTACCTGCTTTCATACCAGCTTCAAGAGAAGCGCCGAACACTCCGAGATCTACGTTTTCTATTTGAACCCCATCTTGAATTTGAATTGACTGCGGCAAATAAATGCTACACCTCTCTCCCGTAGGTACATCACGACTTTTATTAATATAACTAGCAGTAGCTCCTCTTTGCCCTGGTCCTCTTGGATCAAATAAGTCAGGATCAGCTTCATTTCCTTGCAAGCTATTATCACTATTTAAAACTGATTCTTGAACTTTTCTAACAGCTCTTTGATTTATAGTTGGAGGAATAGTTCGAATAACATCAAACTTTATTCTGCCTTTATATTTGTCTTGATCCGATAGTGGAAATTGTAAACTAGCCATGTTTTAATCCAATAAATAGAAATGTGTTACTATTATTTATATGGTTGTCATGACGTACAAAGGCAAATACAAAATCAAAAATGTAAAGAAGTACAAGGGTGACCACACAAATGTGATATATCGCTCTATGTGGGAGAGACATTCTTTTAAATGGTGCGATGAATCGGCTGACGTTATTGAATGGAGCTCAGAAGAAGTAGTCGTTCCGTACTATTATGAAGTTGATAAAAAGTATCATAGGTATTTTATTGATTTAAAAATTAAGCTAAAGAGTGGAAAGATAATACTTGTAGAAATAAAACCAGATGTACAAACTAAACCTCCAAAATATCCAGGAAGAAAAACAAAAAGATACATCTCAGAAGGAATGAGCTACGTCAAGAATCAAAACAAATGGAAAGCTGCTAAATCTTTTGCGAGAGATAGAGGTTGGGAGTTTCAAATTTGGACTGAACATACTCTTGAAAAAATGGGTATCAAACCTAAATCACTAAAAAAGTTACCTCCTTATAAAAAGAAAAAGAAAAAATGACTATAATGACTAATAGTCCTAAGACAACATTTATTCATATTCCTAAAGCAGCAGGTACTAGTATTAGCCAATGGTTATTAGCTAGAGGAGGCCGATGGCAGTTTCAAAACACTCCTGGCGGAAAGCATGCTCCTATTAGTTTAATTAGAGAAGTGCACCCTGGAGATTTAGGTTTTACTTTTGTTAGTATTCGTAATCCTTGGGATAGACTTGTCAGTGGTTATTTTTTCTATCGTCAAAGGAGAAAATTACAAGATCTTACATTCCAACAATTTGTTCTCAGTGAAGATTGGCATCAACTGAACAGGCCCCAAGCAGAATATTTTGAGCCAAAAGATGTACAGGCTATTATCCGTTTTGAAAACCTTCATGAAGATTTTGAGCAAATTCAGCGCGTGTTTGAAGCAAAAAAATCATTAGGTAAACACAACCCCTCATCACACAATAACTATAGGCGTTACTACACTAATAATAAAATGATTGAAAGAGTTGCAAAACGTCATGCAGCAGACATCCAAAGATTTGGGTATAAGTTTGAATAATTTGATATAAATAATAGCATGGCTAATTTATTTAAAAATCTCGAAATTGCTGCTTTTAGAGCTGGCATACAACCTAGAACACGACAATCTATTGATTGGTTTCGTAGAAAAGCGCAGAGACTTCGCGTTCCAAATCGTAGTCAACTTATGAGAGAAGAACCACTTGAACTTATGCCAAGAAGTATTCCTGGCAACATGTTTATGTTTTTCTATGATCCAAAGAATAAACAAACATTACCATACTACGATTCGTTTCCTCTCGTTATAGTTGTTAAAAAAGCTCCAGGTGGATTTCATGGTTTAAACTTACACTATTTGCCTCCTCTACTTAGAGCTAGGTTTTTAGACAACTTACTGGATAACACCAATAATATGTCATATGATGACAGTACAAATTTTAGAGTTAACTATAGTTTACTACAAGCTTCTTCTAAAATGAAATATTTTAAACCTTGCTTCAAACATTATCTTACGAGTCATGTAAGAAGTAGATTTGCATATGTACCTCCACCTGAATGGGAAATAGCTACTTTTCTTCCTACTGCACAGTGGGCAAAAACTAGTCAAGCAGAAGTTTATAAAGATTCA
>MDSW01144558.1_pt1 | contig 11861 bp, 8 predicted proteins | sample 811171 | NCBI WGS metagenome assembly MDSW01 (sample SAMN05326641, study PRJNA326480) | marine metagenome | isolation source: seawater | place: Atlantic Ocean: North West | collected 2012
AGCTTGTTTCAAATGTTCTTACTGGTTTAAATGTGCCTGAATTTCCTGAATCTGGATTTTTCCATTCAGAGGTTGTTCCCGTTTGCGCATATTCAAGGCTTTTTTCTGCGTTTTGGTCCATGTAAAGTTTGTCAGCACGGTCAAGCGAGCGGCCTACTTCATCGCCAAAATATGCTCCAGCCAGAACACCAGCTGCAACTGCGGCGAGTTGCCCCTTGCCACTACCTATTTGCGCACCCAACAAACCACCCACACCAGCACCAAGAAGTTTACCCAAGGTCTGTTTTGGTCTATTTTCCATGTCTGTAGCAAGGCATCCAGCCAAGGATAATAAGACGAGCACATTAAAACAAAAACGAGACATACCTTTTATTATAGACATTTTAAATCCTTTGCAGAAAACGGTGACCAAATATGAAATCAACGCGTACAAATCACAAGTATGTTTTTTATTACAGAAAGTCTTCATTACATACAACATAATAAAGAGTTAAAATGTATTAATTTTGAAAATTTTGCTGATTGGAGGTTGTGAAATTGGGAAAGAAAATGAGCCCGAAGATCATGAGACTTTTTAATTCTTGGTATAAAGAAGCCAAGCAAAAAGAGCTCAATAACCCAAATGCCATGTCCCTCGCAACCTCTACCTGTTTTGGAGTGCCCTCTGTTAGGGTGGTTTTATTGAAATCCTACAACAGCGAGGGTTTTGTCTTTTACACAAATATCATCAGTCAAAAGGGCCAGGAATTGGACACTAATCCTCATGCGTCTGCGTGTTTTCATTGGAAATCCACCAATAAACAAATTCGTATTAGTGGGGCTGTAGAGCAAGTTGGTGATGAGGAGATTGACAATTATTTTGCAGGAAGACCGCGCCCTAGCCAAATAGGTGCCTGGGCCTCTAAACAATCGCAGGGTATGGCTAACCGACGTGAGCTAGAGTTAAGAGTTGAAAAATATACCTCAAAATATGCCAATAGAGACATTCCGAGACCAGAATTTTGGATAGGATTTCGCATTATACCGATTAGAGTTGAATTCTGGCATGAATTTGCCTTTCGGCTTCATGATAGAGAGGTTTTCGTTTTAGAAGATGAGGTGTGGAGGGCTCAAAAGTTGTTTCCTTAACCCACATATGTTAAATATGAATTAGATCTGATAAATTTAGGTTTGATTTCACTAACCTTGTTTTTTCTATTAGGTTAATTTAGGAGCATTCCACGGCCTATAAACAGTATTTAAGTGTGTTTATAGCGCATTTATTGTAAATGTCTTTTGTAGCTTGGTAATTTTGTTGGAATATAAAAATCTTATCCTTTATTTAGACGGTCAATTTGTCAATGAAAACATTTCCAGCGTTTTCGGCTTTGCTTCAGCATTGAACTGTTATTTAAAAGTTTTACACGTTATTGCCGATCCGAGAGAGAGTATTCCTCTAATGGGAGACGGAATGTCTGTCTCCATGGTTGAGGACATGGTTGAAAGCGCAGTTCAATTGGGATTAGAAAGAAAAGCGAGAGCGAAAGAGCAATTTAATCTTGGTGTAAAGGAGAGTGGTCTCCAGTTAGTGGATAAATCTGGATCTTTTTTGCCATCAGTCGAATGGGTTGAGGAAGGTGGACGGTATGACCTGACTTTGGTAAAGCACGCCAAAATGTCAGATGTTGTTTTTTTCCCACTTAAAATTGATAAAAAAGATGTTTCCCAAATGATCGCCCTGAATGCTGTGATTTTTGGTAGTGGCCGGCCGGTCATTATAATCCCTGAGGAGAAAGGGATTCTTCCAAGCTTTCAAAAAATTTTGGTTGCGTGGAATGGCAGTAAGGAGAGCGCCCTAGCGATAAGTGTTGCGCTACCTTTTTTGAAATCTGCTCACCAAATTGAGATTTTTGACCTACGAATGGACGCGAGAGAGTTAATAGAACTTAACTTAGTGAGCGATTATCTAGCATGTCATGGTGTAAAGGCTTCGATATCTGATAGCGCTATAGTATCCCAGGCAATTGGCAGAGAAATATTGAAAAAAATTAGAAGTGACCATGCTGATTTATTAGTCATGGGGGCCTATACACAAAGTAGGCTGAGGCGTTTAGTTTTAGGAGGAGCTACCCGTTACGTAGCAGAAAATGCGAAAATTCCTGTTTTGATGGTGCATTAAGACTATATTGAAACATTCTATTTTAATCGAGGAAACGAGAATCAATTGAGAGAATTATTTAATCGATTTGTCAGATTTAGAGCGCCTAATATCAGCATGTATTGCTTATGCATTAAATATAATCAAAAAACATTGAGTACAAAATGAGTAAGAGATCCCTTTATGCATTTATTACTGGAGCGAGCAGAGGTATTGGATTAGCTACTGCTGAGTTGTTTTTATCGAAAGGATGGCATGTTATCTCTTGCTCGAGAACCAAAACTTCGAAAAACTCAAAATTTGAACCGAAATATATTAAGCATTTTCAGGCGGATTTGTCTGACCCTACAGAACTGGGCAATTTAATTACAGACGTAAAGAAGTTTTTGGGTAAAAACCCTCTTCATGCTTTGATAAATAACGCTGGAATTTCTCCTAAAGCTCCATATCAAGAGCGTTTAGGGTGCTTAAATGGAGATATTGAAGAATGGAAAAAAGTCTTTGAGTTAAACTTTTACGCCCCCCTCAAATTATCGAGGAGTTTTGCCTCACAACTGCATAAAGGTAGCGGTGGGATTGTTAATGTGACTTCAATTGCGGGACATAAAATTCATCCTTTTGCTGGATCAGCCTATTCAATATCAAAAGCAGCTTTGTCAAGCTTGACCAAAGAGATGGCTAATGAATTCGCAGATTTAAATGTCCGTGTTAATGCGGTTGCTCCAGGAGAAATCTATACAGAAATGATACAACCAAGGTATGAGGAACTTATACCCAGAATTCCCCTAGGGCGTTTGGGTAGCCCTGAGGATGTTGCAAAAAGCATTTATTATTTGTGTTCACTTGATTCTGGATATGTAACGGGAAGTGAGCTTTGGGTGACGGGAGGTCAGCACATGGTCTGATATTTCTTTTATAATCATTTTAGTAATTCAGAAATTATTCGTTTTCCATGCGTGAAGTGCGTATCTCCCATAATGTAGATTATTTTATTTATTAATTGCCTACATGTAGTAGTATACGATCAGTCACTTGAAGAAATTTATTTTAACTCCTTGTATTTAACTAATTTAAAATAGCTAAAATCATGGCAAAAACACCCTTGAAGAGCAATAAGTTTTTAAAATCGGAAAGTTTGGCTGATACTCTAGGTGGGGTTGTTCCAAGGTTCTTTTTGAGAAATAAGCAAGAAACAAATGGTGATAGCGAGCCTGTTAAACGAGGCCAGTATAAAACAAAAGTGTATTTACATTATCGTGTGATGCATATTATGGGCGGTGTTCTAACTATTCTCTGGTTCACAGGCGCGTATGGGTTTTTGCAATCAGGATTAGGTTGGGAAAATCTGAGTAGCTTACTTGCACATGAAATTTTTGGCGTAATTGCAGGGATTTTGACCCCAATTGGCTTGATATGGGTAACTATAGGTTTTATCGAGAGAGGAAAACAAATACGTGAAGAAACCCAAATGTTAAGATGGTATTTTGATCGTTTGGTTTTTCCAAGTGATAAAATGCAAAGTAATACCAATAGTATCTTAAAATCTATCCGTCGAGAAGTACAAGACCTCGGTAAAACTGCGGAGCTAATAGCTGAAAAAGGTGAAACAGTTCGGAAGATTATTCGCGAGCAAACGAGTGAATTATCCCAAGTTTCTGAGGATGCGGACTTGCGAGCCCAAGCAGTTTCTAATGTCCTGAGGCGTCAAACCGAAAACCTCCGGGGAGCCTCGGAAACAGCTATAACAGAAGCGCGTGATGTAGGAGACTTATTGGAATCTGGCGCACGTGATTTAAGCGCTTCAACGGATCGAGTTTCCGCTCGTGCCGAGGGATTGGCCAATGTTTTAAAAAGGAGTGCGGGAGAATTAGATGAAATCGCAGAATCAACAGAGGGACGATCGAAAAATATTCTTGAGTCCCTTAATGTTCGTACCAGAGCACTAGAGGAGGTTACTGAGTCAGCAAATAATGTTTTGGACTCAGCTGGAGAAAATATGAGATTGTGGGTAGAAGAATTGCAGCACGGTGCTTTTGAAGCTTCTGACAAAATAAATGATAGCTCCAATATAATAGCGCAGCAGAGTAAGGATATGGAGTCTTTCTCCAAGAGAGCTAATGATCAAGTAACTAAAATGAGGGAGATAGTAGAACGTCAAACTGATTTACTCTCTAAAGCGGCGGAAGTAATGGTTGCTAAGGGTAGTCAGCTAGAAAGCCACCTAAATACTCAGTCGGATAAGTTGTTAGAGACGTCGGACCACGTGTTTAACCGTGTTAGAGAGTTAGGGCTTACATTTCAAGAGCAGTCTAATAATCTAGAAAAAACCTCTGAAAATGTTTTTGAGCGGGTCAAAACGGTGGCCCATGAATTTACAAAACAAGCCGACTCTTTAGATTTGAGGGCTGATCAAGCATCTGAAAAAACATTTCAGGTCGGCAATAATATCAGCCGCACTACTCATGATTTATCTTTAATAGCTGATAGAGTTTTACAGCAAGTTGAAAATGTTGGCGCAGAATTAAATCAAAGACGCCTAGATCTATCTGCTGCGTCTGATATAGCTAATGCCGAACTCTCTAGAGTGGGAGATTCACTTATCGATAATGCAGAAAAACTTGATAAAGTTGCAGAGCAGTCTTCTGTAAATGTAGACACGGTTAACTTGAAATTGGAGGAGCAAACTAAAAATCTGTCGCAGGTAGCTAGTGAGGCTGGAATTAGAATTGATACTTTGTCGTCTGCGTTAAGCACCACCTCAGACAGTTTGCAAAAAATTTCTGATCAAGGGGCTACAAACATTACTAGAGCTATAGAACAACTCGGGCGAGCAGGAAATATTATGTCATCTTCTGCGGATAGGACAGACACGATTGTAAGTATTTTCAGTAAACAACTTGAAGAATTGGGTGTTGTATCTAAAAACACAACGGCATCAATTGAGCTTCTTGGGGAAACAATAACATCTAATTCACAATCGTTAGAAAATAAATCGGAGAAGGCACTAAGTGATATTGAGAGAGTATCAAATGTTTTTGAGAGTCAAGCAGAGCAACTTTCTGAGTTGTCCTCGAGAGCGGCGACAATGATGGTAAATGCTGGAGGGATTCTGGGTGAGAGAACTAAAGATATAAAAAAGTCAGTAGACGTCTCTGAAGAGAGACTTAATGCTGTTAGCGATGATCTGCAAAAAGCTTTAACAGATTTGATGACAGTCTCAGATACTGCAGCCACAAAAGTGAGATCAATTACCGACGTGTTTCGGGCTAGTGCTACCGAAATAGTGAGTGCCAGTGCCACCGTAAAAGGAGATATTAATTCAGCAAGTGAACAATTTAATTTTCAGTCACAGAATCTAGCTAATGGTGCAGAGAAATCCTCAAAACTAATTTCATTAGTATCAGATTTAATGATGAGACAAGCAGATGAATTGAGAAATGTTACTGAGGGTGTCAAAACAGAGATGAGTCTTATCAGTGACTTGTATGAGTCTAGAGGAAAGGAATTAGGTGAGCTAAGTGATTTAAGCCAGCAAAGTCTGGCATTGGCGGACAATAGGCTTAAAAGAACCTCCGATAATCTGTTTGAAATCTCGCAGGCGGCGGCAAGCCAGATCGAAAATGCCTCAATAGGGTTACAGCGTGAACTCGATGGGCTAGAAACGGTCTCTCAGAGCGCTGCAAAAAATATTTATGAAGTTTCCCAAACAGCTTCTCAGCAAATTAATTATGTTTCAAGAGCAGCAGCCGATCAAGTTTCCGGGGTTTCCCAGAATGTTCAAGCTCAATCTGAGATGGCAAGTTCCTTTTCTGAGTCAGCCGCTCTTAAATTATCAGGTCTCGCTGAGTTGTTGGGCACACATGTTAAACACCTAGAGACCTCAATGGAAAATGCCGGTGAAAAATTTGAGTCGGCCGGTCTAATTCTTCAAAAAAGTTCCGAGGATTTGACCTCGGCATACAATGGCGCTCACAGGCATGTTCAAACATTCTCTGACATGCTGAGCCATCAAGCTTCCGCATTAACTTCCACATCGAATAATGCGGTCGAGAGTTTGGCTAAAAACAGCGAAAGCATGCATGAAAGATCAAATGAATTAGCCAACAGTGCTGAGAAGGCTTCTCAATTAATGGATCTTGTAACTAATTCGTTTAGCCGGCATGCCGACCAATTGGCACACTCTTCAAAGGCCCAATCAGAAAACGTTGAAAAGGTTGCTTTATCTCTGCGTAAGCAATTTGAGGAGCTAAACAGCATGTCGATGCGTTCTTCCGAAAGCTTGGAGGATGTCAGTACTAAACTGTCTATGACTTATGATAATCTAAATCAGGCCTCAGAGAGAGCTTACGGCCAAATAGGCGAGGCGACAGCATCATTGTTAACAAAAACTGAGGATCTTCAGTCAACCTCTGACAGCGCAGTCTCTCAGCTTGAAAGGGTAAGTGAGGCGGTAAACAAACATTCAGCCGAGGCTGCTAAATCTGCTATAGAAAATGCAGAAACATTAGAGAGTATTACTACTGCATTTCGAAAACAAACAAAGGATGCCGATATCATTTCAGGTTCTGTAGTCGACAAGTTAGGAGGCCTGACCGATAAATTACATTCACACCTTGTCCGGCTCAGTAGAACTTATGAGCAAGCAGAAAGAGGTCTTGAGCAACTTGGCATAGCTTTAACTGGTAGGGGCCGTGAATTAGGTATTACGACGGAAGCGGCAATTGGTAAAATAGCCGCATGGGACCAACATGTACGTAACCATAGTGAAACTTTAAACTCTACGTCGGATAAAGTCACATATCAAGCGAGAGAGGCGTCCCAATTGCTGGATATAAGAACTAAAGAAATGAAAAAAATTGCTAGTGAGTCGGCCGAGCTTATTGAGCGGTTAAAGGTCCATAAGTCAGAGTCCGATCTAGATAGTTTTGTGTATCAAGCAACATTTATTTCTGAGAAATTACAATCAGTAGCAGTTGATATGAATAGAATTCTGGAGACGCGTATAAGTGAAGAGGATTGGGAACGTTTTAATTTGGGTCAAAGAGGTGTTTTCGTTCGTAAGATGTTAGGTTTTAGAGAAAAATCAAAATTATCTAGTATCAAAGAAAAGTATCAATCCGATCAAGAATTTAGAGCGTATGTTACTAGTTATATAGAAGAGTTTGAGCTTTTGCTATCTCAAGCAGAAAAACGTCAGCAGGGAGGCATTATTGTCCAGACTTTTTTGTCTTCTGATGTGGGTAAGGTCTATATGCTTCTGTCTAAAGCACTGGGTCGTGAGCCGTTAGCCAATAATGTTTCTTAAACTTAATCAGTTGAGTGTCAAAAATATAGTTGTTGTATCTAGATTTGCAGAATTTTCTTCCTATCTTTAGAGGATAGAAAATTTTCTCCTATGATTACTAAGGTGATATGGCGATTTCCGTTTCTGAAACAAAAGAAAAAGCTCTATTTATTTGGCTAGCTAGTGTCGCAGTTACCGTGATTCTAATGGTCGTTCTAGGAGGAGTGACTAGGTTAACCCACTCGGGTCTCTCCATGGTGACATGGGAGCCACTAACTGGCTGGTTGCCGCCCTTAAATAATGCTGAATGGAACCAACTTTTTCTGTTATATCAGCAGTATCCAGAATTCAAACAAATTAATTTCGGGATGTCGTTAGAGGAGTTTAAACAAATATTTTGGCTTGAATATTTGCACCGTGTTTGGGGAAGAATTATTGGTTTGGTATTCATCATCCCCTTTTTTGCGTTCAAAATGTTGGGTTGGATTAATGCTAAGCTCCAAATTCATCTTCTTATTTTATTAGCCCTTGGGGTTTGCCAAGGGTTCCTTGGGTGGTTTATGGTCAAAAGTGGTCTCGTTGATCGTCCAGACGTTAGCCAGTACAGATTGGCGTGCCATCTTTGTTTAGCATTCATAATTTTTGGCTACTTATTATTTTTGTGTTTGAGTCTCCAGGGATGGGAGATTAATTCTGTGCCCGCTAAAGTCTCTGTCGCCTCTAAATCAATTACTGTATTAATATTTGTTACAGTATTTTCAGGAGCTCTTGTCGCTGGTCTTAATGGGGGACTTGTCTATAACACTTTTCCATTAATGGATGGTGATTTATTGCCTAATGATTTGTTTCCACTGACCCCAATGTACTTGAATTTTTTTGAAAATATTTTGACTGTGCAATTTGATCATCGTTTGTTAGCTCTGGCATGCTTTATTAGTATTATGGCTTTTTGGATTGCTATCCGCAGAACAAGCCTATCAAAATATCAGAGAGTTTCAATAAACGCTCTAGCAATAGTGTGTATTATTCAAGTTTGTCTTGGGGTGTTAACCCTCATATATAGGGTCCCCTTGGTTGCAGCTACTCTCCATCAAGCCGGCGGATTGTTACTTTTTGGAGCCTCGGTTTGGGTCTCTACTCTCCTCCATTATAACAAGCAGAACGTGAGCCTCTCGACTAGGCGTAAAAAAATGGTCGTTTAAGCAATTACTTTGCCTAGATGTGTTGTGGTTTTTTTTCTAAATGATAAAATCTAAATGTAATGGGCAGTGAATGTGAAAATGCGTAAGTGGTGCGGGTCACCTGAGTTTTTACTGGTAACAATCAGTATCCTTTTCATATCAATTTTGATATCTGGGTTGGGGGGCTGCTCCAGTGGTCAAGACAGTCGCCTCTCAAAGGCCTTAAGAGCGATAGGTGGAGTTGGTCAGCTACCCCCTGAAGCCGCCATTGAGTTGCAGAGATTTAAATCGATTTTTAATGCAAAATCACGGGCAGATAGTGAGAAAAGTATAGAGTACTTTAATTTTGCTTTTAAACGATTGAGGACCAGTTACGTAGAAAATGTATCAGATAAGAAGTTAATTAATGCTGCTATAAAAGGAATACAAAATCTTAAGATTGAATCTGTTAAACCTTTGCCCTCCGTGCTGGTTGAGGCAGCGCTTGATTCCATGACCGCTTCGCTAGACCCGCACACATCGTATCTAAATCCAGAGGAGTTTAAAGAGAGTTTTGTCCAAACCAGAGGTGAGTTCGGTGGATTAGGTATTGAGGTAACAATGCATGACGGTTTTGTAAAGGTCGTGGCTCCGATAGAAGGTACTCCAGCTTCTCGTTCTGGGTTACAGCCGGGAGACCTTATTACTCATGTAGATAGAATCGCAATAAAGGGCAAAAGCTTGAGGGAAGCGGTTAATTTGATGCGGGGGACGCCTGGCTCAAAGATCTTTCTAAAAGTTCGACGAGAGGGAGTGGCTGATTTTACCGTTACCATCACTCGCGCTGTGATTAAAGTGGAGCCGGTGAAATGGGCAGCCAAAGGTGATATTGGTTATATCAAAGTTAGTAGATTTTCAGAAAGGCTGCAAGACGGACTTATCGCGGCATTTGCTAGTTTGACTTCTGAGATCGGACACCAACCTGTTGGAATTATTTTAGACCTGCGAAATAATCCAGGAGGCTTATTGGATCAGTCAATTTTTCTTGCAGACCCTTTAATCGATAAGGGAAATATTGTTTCAGTTCGTGGCCGTGATCCGAATAAAACTAGAACATTTAGAGCAAAGAAAGGAGATTTGGCTGATGGTGTTCCCATTGTTGTATTGATAAATAGTGGCTCAGCCTCCGCTTCTGAAATTGTTGCGAGTGCTCTAAAACACAACGGTCGGGCCACAATTCTTGGTGCAAGATCCTACGGAAAAGGATCAGTGCAAACTATTATCCCATTATTAGAAGAGGGCGCGCTAAAAGTAACCACTGCTCTTTACTACGGACCAGACGGAAAATCTATTCAAGCAAGGGGGGTTTCTCCGCATATTCGATTGCACTCAGGAAAAGTCATTAAGCATAAAAAAGAGTCGGATCTCCCTCGCTCTATTTTAGCGGTTGGAGAAAGTCCTGAATCTTCTCAATTGAGCATTTCTGAGAGTAATTGCCGGGAGGTTGGAGATAAAAAAGATCGAGCTCTTGGATGTGCGTTAGCATTCTTAGAGTTGGGCAAAGTAAGGTTTCTAGCAGATCACTCTAAGGAAAAAAATATGTAGCGATTTCCGTGTTTTAAGTTCTTTTATTAGTGTATACTTAATAATAGATAGCTTCGATTGGGCATTACAGGAATTCATAACCTTGATATTGTAAAAGTATTTTTAGATCAAATTGGATAGAAAAATATAAGGCAAGATGAAACTGGTAAACAAATAAGACGGCATAATTGATTGGCAGCTGGGTGGTGAATTTCACAGTCAAGATGGTCCGGCAATAAAGCGGCCCGATAGTAAAAAATCTGGTTTTTAGAGGGAAAACTGCATCATTTTGATGGCACGCTGTTTAACGCTTTGATGGACTAAAGAAATGGGGAATAATGGTATTTTTATTGAGAAGGTGGTCCCCAGATAATCGAATAGACTGACACTAGGGATTGGGATTAAATCGGCACCTATCACAGCGACGATGGTCCTGCAATCATTCAGTATGATGGTGGCGAACAGCGGTGGGGTTAAAGTCTCAGGCAAATGTTAGATAGTTCTGCAGTTGTTGAAAAGAGGAAAGTGTCAATGGGGGCTTAATTAAGTTATTCATAGTGGGTATGCCCCGGAAATTGAGAATTAAGATGCGATGAAAGAGTAATGATTAATAGGTATTCAGGATGATGGTATCCTTGTATAATACATTGCACAGAGAGAAACTCTTTTGGCGGGCATCTACGAAAAGTAAAATTTAAAGTGATGCACGTAATGGATGGCAATGACTCAGTACAGTATAATTTCTGGAGAGCTCTTCTCTATAAATTTTATATTTTAGTATAGCTACCAAATTTCTTCGATATCCACATATAATTTGACTATGCAGTCTATCAAATAAATATAAGATACAAATTGTGCTACAAAAACTTACGGTGTTTTTGGCTTTGAATACTTAATCTCTTTTTGCCAGGGTTCCCAATGTGTCTCAAAGCCAACAAAACCTTTTTTAGTAGGCTTCATTTGCTTTGTGGTAACATAGGAGGCTTTACCATCAGGAACTTTTACTTCTGTTTTTGGTTCTTTACTCATAATTTAAATTCCTTACTCTATAGTTAACCTTGTAACGTAATAATATTATTCTGGCTTCATATTCAAGCATTTATATTCGTCATAGGGGTAGTAGAAGTGATTTTTCTATATCAGGCTTTTCGCCAGTAGGTCCACCAATTTCTATTTCTTCTTTGGTCGCATCTCTTACACTAAGAATTTCTAACTTAAAGATTACATCCCTGCCACACAGGGGGTGGTTAGCATCGACTGTCAGGCTCGTATCGTCAATCCGTGTAACTATAAAGGTTTTAGTATCACCATTTTCGCTATCGGCTAGGATAGAAGTTCCTATTTTTCTATATTCTTCTGGCACATTTTCAAGGCGATCTGTAAATACTAGTGTTTCATCTCTTGGACCATATACCTGATCGCCATTAAATGGCACTTCAATAATATCGCCAGCGCATTTCCCTTCGAGCTTGTCAGTTACAGATGATATTAAAGTATCATTTGCCCCATGGACATAGCCTATTGGGAACTCAACAGCAACTAGCACCTCATCTGATTTCTTATCTATAACTCTGTACGCTAGCTCAACATATTTATTTTTTTTGATTGATAGTGCCATTTATGACCCTTGTACGACCATTAAAAGATGGAGGCTCCAAAAATCTTTATTTCTTTATCTTCATTGTAGCCAAGAACA
>MDSW01069064.1_pt1 | contig 11860 bp, 11 predicted proteins | sample 811171 | NCBI WGS metagenome assembly MDSW01 (sample SAMN05326641, study PRJNA326480) | marine metagenome | isolation source: seawater | place: Atlantic Ocean: North West | collected 2012
AATGAAATTCATAATGCGCAGCTTGTTCTATACGTTCGTCATCAAAATTAATGCGCAGTCCGGCATTTAAAAAGGCCATCATTTGGAAACGTTCAATCAGTGTTTGCGATCTGAATTCAACATGATCAAAAATATTCGGATCAGGAGCAAACGTTACGGTTGTCCCAGTTCTATTCCCCGGAGCTACATCAATATCGATTAACTTTGTGTATGGTTCTCCCCCATTACGAAATTCTTGTTTCCAGTGTCGTCCATCGCGGTCTATTTCTAGGTCTAGATGAGTCGATAATGCGTTGACAACTGAAACACCTACACCGTGTAGTCCGCCGGAAACTTTATAGCCTCCCCCACCAAATTTACCCCCAGCATGTAAAACCGTTAACACAACCTCCGCAGCAGATTTATCCGGGAATTTAGGATGTGGCCCAACGGGTATTCCTCGTCCATTATCAACAACTCGACAAAGACCATTTTTTAAAATCGTAATATTAATAGTGTCACAATGGCCGGCCATAGCCTCATCCACAGCATTATCTACGACTTCATAGACTAAATGGTGAAGGCCAGCCGCCCCTGTGGACCCTATGTACATACCTGGGCGTTTACGGACTGCCTCCAAGCCTTCGAGTACTTGTATATCGCTGGCTTGGTATGTTGCGTCGGTCACTGAACCCCTTTTCTAGCCCTTATTATATCATTCTTAGGGGGGGTTCGAGAGCTATGTTGGGTCTGTTCTATGGGCTTCTCACTAGGGTATATGAGGAAAGATCTAAATCATTTACTCCTCACACGAACTTTTATTTCAGACACATCTAGTTTTGGAATTTTTTTGTTCAACCGCTCTAGTAAATCAGACTCCAAATATCTAATCTCTGTTGACCAGCCGGGGTGGTCAACTTCAACTAACAGAACATTTTGCTCAAGCTTTTTAGGAGCACAGTGTTCGGCTATTGTTTTTCCGACTACTTCTTCCCAATGACTATGAACTTCCAATATTTCTGAATTTGGCCCTAGTCCATCGATAACCCTTTTGATTGAATCAGCAATATTTCTGACTTGTTGGTTATCCATCTTCACTTAAACTTACATTGCCATTCAAAACTTTAAGTATTTTCCCAGGATTGATACCTACTGGAATAGTTCCAGTTGCTGATGTCAAAATGATCTGCGCACTTGGTAAGCACTCAACTAACCTCTTACTACGTCCTTCATCGAGCTCAGAAAAAACATCATCAAGAAGGATAAGAGGTGAATCATTAATTTTTTGTGCCACATAGCTGTGTTCAGACAACCGAAGCGCCAGTGCAAGGCTTCTTTGTTCTCCTTGCGACGAATGTGTACGGGAAACTAATTTATTAAGATCAATTATCACGTCATCTCGATGGGGTCCCACCAACGTCGTGCCTCGTCGCAATTCTTCGTGCTTTACCTCATGAAGTGCTTTGTCTAATCCCTTATCCATCCATGTTGTTTCATATCTGAACTTAACTTGCTCTTCTTTACCTGCAACTTGAGAATAAAACGTATCTACTAAAGGTTCAATATCGCGAACCAATTCAGTCCTACTCTTACTAATAACTTTACTAAGTTCAACAAATTGTGAATTCCAAATAGACAAAGATGCTTCTAAATCTTTTGTTAGTCGTCCCCGGCCCTGTTTTAACAAATTATTTCTTTGCTTTATAACTCGATCAAAATTTGTCTTCACTAGACGATATTTTTTGTCACAACTTAATAAAATTTCATCTATATAATTTCTTCTTATTCCCGGGGAGCCTTTAATAAGTTCCAAATCGTCAGGGCTAAAGACAACAATGCTTACGGTGTCCGACAAATCTTTAAATCTTTTAACCGCTTGCCGATTAAGTTGAACCCGTGATCTCCCAGAAGCAACAATCTTCATTTCTATCAAGTGTTCACGATCATGACGAACTATTTGCGCACGAATTACTGCAAATTCACAGCCGCTTTTAACTAATGATTCTGAACTTGCTCCCCTAAAAGATTTATGCCCATTTAACAGAGATAAACCTTCTAAAAGATTTGTTTTCCCATGACCATTTTGGCCGGTTATTAGAGTTACACCTGGATGAAGTTCCAGTTCGGTAGACACATGGTTGCGAAAATCTATAAGCCACAGTTGACTGACAATCATAGTTGTCCAACTATTTCTACTAAGAAACTCGTACTGGCATAAGAAGATATAAAAAGTCTCCGCCGCTATTTGATCTTAATACTGCAGGTTTTAACGCGTCTAAAGTTTCCAGAACAACTTCATCGCCCGTGGCTGCTTCTAGGCCTTGAATGAGATATTCAGCATTAAATGCAACAGTTAATTCTTCACCGTCATATTTGGCGTCTACTTCCTCATGAGCTTGTCCGACATCTTGAGTAATTGCCATGAGTTCTAAGACATTAAGTTTTTGAGTGATACGAAGAGGTGTTGCTTCTCTCGCCATCAATTTTACTCTCCTCACAGCTTCAAGCAGTGGTTCTCTAGCTACCACGACTTGGTTCGGATATGAGCTTGGAATCAGTTGACGATAATTAGGGAATTCCCCTTCAATTAGCCTTGTAGTGACTTGAACAGAACCGGTATCTGTTACTACATCAAACGTCACGTCTCTATCCCCAAGACGAACTACCACTTCATCAGCATCACCCAGAATACGGATTAATTCATTTAATGCTCTAGATGGAACTAAAACCTTTTGTCCTTCATTTAGAACTGTCGCGTCTGGTAAATCACGGACTGCCAACCTGTAAGAATCGGTTGCAACTAAACGTAGCCCGCCTTCTTCAGCCGAAAGCAGTACTCCTGTAAGTATCGGGCGAGCATCATCACCACTTGCAGCCATTACTACTTGACGAAGTCCATATGATAATGCCTCCGAGGTAACAGTCACTTTATTACCAGATGGTTCGGGCAATATTGGAAAATCATCCACGGGTAGAGTCCGCAGAGCGAAGTTTGATCTACCACCTGAAATTTTTGCCTCGTCTCCTTGAATGGAAATTTCAACAGCCCCTGAATCGAGCGACCGGACGATATCAACAATTAACCGCGCTGGCACTATCGCTCTACCTTCATTGATAACAGTCACAGGAAGACTTGCACGGACTGTTAAATCCAGATCACTGCCAGTAATTGTTAACATGTCATTTTCTGCTGATAAAAATACACCAGTCAGTACCGGAAGAGCACCACCACGATTACTGACAGCCCTGCTGCTGGCCGTTAGTTGATCGACAAGAGCATCGCGTTCACATCGAAACTTCATGTCATTACCTTTCTATCAATAGATATAAATATTTAGTAGTAGCAATAAGGCTTGTGGATTGTGGAGAAGTACCTATAAGTGCAGGTCAAGCATCATTTACTTGTCAACACTACTCTGCACAGGTGTCCACAAGGAATTTTGGGTAAAGCCTATAGGTGGTAATGGTTGTGTACGAGTGCATATTATCCACAAGTAAACACACATTATTGTCCACTGGTTCTCCTTGCATTATAACTTTATGGTCTATTAGATTTAATGTCTGATATTAAGGCACTCACTTGATCATAAACCTGTCGCCGCTCAGCCATCTGCTTGCCGACTTTTTCTACTGCATGCATAACCGTGGTGTGATCTCTTCCACCAAATTCTCTAGCAATAGCTGGATAGCTTAAATCGGTTAACTCCCGAACGACGTACATACTTATTTGACGAGCTTGAACAAGGCTTCTATGGCGTCTTTTACCCTTAAGTTCTTCGAGTTCATACCCAAACATTTCAGAAGTTGCATCCATAATTACGCCAGGCGTAATCGGACGAGAGTCTCTCCCTGATCCTATGTCTCCGAGAACTCGCTTTGCTAAGTCACTAGTAAGTGGTTCTTGTGTTAGTGATGCATATGCGCTTACCCTGATCAAAGCACCTTCCAACTCCCGAATATTGTTGGTTATTAGACTTGCTATAAATTCAAGAACATCATCAGGGACATTAGTTTGTTGAGACTCTGTTTTTTTCCTTAAAATCGCTAATCTGGTCTCAATATCTGGTGGCTGAATATCAGTTATAAGTCCCCATTCAAAACGACTCCTGAGCCGATCTTCTAAAGTTGCAATGTTTCTCGGTGGACGATCTGATGACAGAACTACCTGGCGTCCAGCTCCGTGTAATGAATTAAAAGTGTGGAAAAATTCTTCTTGTAAACCTTCTTTACCTTCCATGAATTGAATGTCATCAATAAGAAGAACGTCAATATCTCGGTATCTGCGTTTAAAGGTACTTGTCGTAGATGTTTTAATAGCTTCAACAAACTCATTTAAAAAGGTCTCGGTCGAGACATATCGAGCTTTGTAATTTGGGTATGTGTTGTGAATGTAATGAACTATTCCTTGCAGAAGGTGAGTCTTACCAAGGCCGGCACTTCCATGAATAAATAATGGGTTATAGCTACGTCCTGGGGTTTCAGCAACTGCTAATGCTGCTGCATGTGCAAATCTATTGCTGGTTCCAGTTACAAACGAATCGAAAGTGTAACGGGAATTTATAGTGTCGGTGTAAGAACGATTACTAGGTAATGGCGGAGTAGGTGTAACATGTTCTAACCGATCTTGTAGATCTGATCCATCTGGAGTGATAACAATTGTGGTATCGACATATTTATCGTCGCTTGTTGCGGTAGTTGCTGTCGTTACATCAATTTGAATATTTGTGCTTTGAGCTCCTGCTTCATATAGAGCAGCTTGGACCATAGGAAGATACCTGTTCATAACGCGATCACGAATTACAGCACTGGGTGCAATAAGGACCGTTTTTTGGCTACTTATTTCGGATACCAGAAGATCGCGAAAAGATGTCAACCACACGGCTTCAGAAACTTGACTACGTAAAAGTCCTCTACAAGTAGCCCAGATACTCTGTATGTCTTTATTAGAGTTAGTATTTTCATTCATTAATCGAACACCAATCAAAATAGAACACAAATGAGCACATGTGGAAAACCTGTGGCTGCTGTGTAAAACCCCTAACTAATCAGGATCTAGTGTTGTGGAACCTAGCACTGAGTGACTAGTTAATGCCAAATTATCACTTTTAGTAGTTTTATGGCACTTTTATATTCGTATTAAGCACGCTCCGCGCGAGGAATACAGCATTCCTTGTTTAAATTTCATTTGTTAGACAAATCCCTCTAAGATTAGGCGTGTGTGTGGTTTGGTCTTGGACCTGCCACTAAAGTGTCCTAAAAATCTCGAAATTGTTTTCTTGAGCTTAATAAGAATTAACTGGACCTGGTAGCGGCAGAGATCGTTGACCACTCAGGCTCGGTTACTTATTCGGTTCAATGAAGGCAGCTTCGTCTTTACGGCCGATTTGGAGGCCGAATTATGAAACGTACCTTTCAACCTAATACCCGTCGAAGATCCCGTAAACACGGGTTTCGTCATCGAATGTCAACTAAGGCGGGGCGATCTATCGTAAAAGGAAGACGCCTTAAAGGTCGTCAGAGACTTAGCGCTTGATCGATAGATGTAGTCTAAAGGCTGATTTTGCAGCTATAAGCCAGGGGAAACGGCTTAACGGGCCAATTCTTTGGATGATGTTTGCTCCAGATCCAAACATTTCCAACCCTCGCGTTGCGTTTGCTTTTAACCGCAAAATAGGAAATGCAGTTTACAGAAATCTTCTTAGGAGACGTATAAAAAGTTGTTTGAATGATAAAGGTATGAGTATTAGGACGGGCAGATATTTAATTGGTAGCCGTCGTAACGCTCGATCAATAACGTATTCGCAAATTTGTGAGGACATGTCGCTACTTTTAGCGAGAGCTGAGAACGTCTAATGAAGTGTTTTAAAATAGCTGGCGACAATTCTCCTATAAAAAAAATCCTTGTAGGTTTCATAAAATTTTATAGATTTTTCCCGAGAAGCCGCACTCCCGTATGCCGATTTACACCAACCTGTTCAGAATATGCATATGATTCTATAAATATACATGGATCATTGAAGGGCTCTGTTCTTTCTTTACGTCGAATTGGACGTTGTCATCCGTGGGGGGGAAAGGGCTTTGATCCTGTGCCTGCCCGAGTAACTAGAACTGAGAACTCATGTTTGATGTAATAGCCGGTGTTTTAGCCTGGTTTTATGCAATAACTAGCGACTATTCATTATCAATAAGTCTTCTTACTTTGATAATAATGCTTGTATTTACACCGTTAACGCTCAAAGGTACGCGTTCGATGATGAGAATGCAGGAATTACAGCCAGAACTAAAACGGATTCAAACACGTAACAAAAATGATCGTCAGAAACTAAACGAAGAAATGATGGCGCTTTATTCCAAAAACGGCGTTAGCCCGTTAGGCGGGTGTCTACCATCATTAGTTCAGTTACCGGTATTTTTTGTACTCTATAGAGTTATTAATGGTCTTGCCCATGTTGGTTCAAACGGAGAACCAGATCCTAAGTACCTTGATAAGGAATCAGATTTATATGTTGATTTGGTTGAAGAAGCTGGCCAAATGGTTTCATTTGGAGTTGATTTATCAAGGCGAGCTGTTGATGTACTTAAGATAGATTTTGTTGAATCTCTTCCTTATTTACTTTTAGTGGGCGTCACATTTATTTTGTCATGGTTCCAACAAAAGCAAATGAAGTCGCGGCGAGGAAATGCACCATCTACAAATCAACAGATGGAAATGTTGATGAAGATTATGCCATACATGCTTCCGGTGTTTGCTTTCATGGTTCCGGCAGCTTTAGGGATCTATTTTATAGCTTCAAGTCTTTACCGAATTGGGCAACAAGCCTTTATTCACGCGACGATGAAGCCCGTAATGTTAGCATCAACTTCTGACGGGAAAGACGATCCAATTGATGTTGAGGAAATTGATCCTGTTGAAATAACCCCCAAAGAAATTAAAAATCGTAAGTCGAATAAAGCTTTGGCCGCGGAAGAGTCGCGCAGAGATGAGCGAGCCGAGCGTAGTAAAAAGAGGCAAAAGAGTAATGAGAATTTGCCTAAAAAACAGCGATCTCGGACCAGAACAGAAACAACTAAAAAAGGTGAGGCGAAGAAGCCTCAGTCAATTCAAAGTAAACGTACATCAGGTGATGGGCGTACCCGGAAAAAACGAAAGTAATAGCAATGGATTGGATTTTAACGTCGGGGGACACGGTTGAAGAGGCACAGGAAATAGCTTTAGAACAATTGTCTGTGACGATTGAGGATGCAGAGTTTGAGACAATCTCAGAGGCTAAGAAATCTTTGTTTAGTTTTAGACGAACTCCTGCTCAAATTAGGGCAAGATTAAAACCTTTAACACCGCCACAAAAATTAGAGCGGGTATATAAAGGGAAGAAAAATCGTTATGAGGCTAAAAAAACTAAATCTAATGGGCCTGCTAAAGCCTCTCATATAAAAAAGCCCTCAGATATTAGGAAAGCTAAAAATCAAAACCAGTCTTCGATTAAAAACCAGAATAAAACAAGAAAAGTAAATACGCAGACAGTGTCTCGGTCTAGAACTATTAATCAGGAATCTGTAAAATTAGAAGATTTAAATAAAACTAATGATAGTGATGGAGTAGTTAGGCGGAAAAGGACCTTAAGTGATAATTCATCAAAGAATAATGATGGTTCTAAGTCAATTTATTCAAACAACATCCCAAAAAAGACGAATATGACAGTTAGTGGAAAATCTGATGTTTCCAATAGTGATTCAGTAACAACTAAAAGTAGAACACGTAAAATCGCCCAGTAGGGGATAAATTACCCCGTTTAACAAGCAGGAGACTGCGATGAGTAGTGAAATAACAGTAGAAGAACAACAGAAAATGGTTGGTGAATTCTTAGAAGGTCTAGCCAAATCTTTTGGCCTTCAGGCATCTGCAGAGAACGTATCAGCTGATGATGATAGCTTTGAAGTTAATTTAGCTGGAGAGAAAACAGCTTTAGGAGCTTTGATTGGTCCCCGTGGTAGTCATTTAGTGGCGTTACATGAAGTCACTAAGACGATGCTTCAGCGCCGATTACCTGGTGCTAATCGTGCTCGTATTCGAGTGGATGTTGCTGGTTTCAGACAGCGTCGACGAGAAGTACTGCAAGCTTATGTTCAAGAATTAGCCAAGTCAGTGCTCGGAGACGGTGTTGAAAGAGGTCTTGAGACCATGAACGCCGCGGATCGAAAAGTTGTTCACGATACAGCAAATGAAATAGAGGGAATATCGACTATTTCGGTCGGCGACGAACCACGTCGTCGAGTGGTTCTTATTCCTTCAAAAGCTTGAAAACAAAGTAACTAGTGTCAAAACTTGTTGAAGTTCTGACGCGTGCTCAAGCATTGGGATTCATTGGTCTTGAACCAATAGATCAGTACATGAAGCATTCAAAGGCGCATTTGGATGCAGCATGTTTGAGTCCTACTGAGCTTTGGTGTGATTTAGGATCTGGCGGCGGGATACCTGGTTTGATTGTCGCGAGTATTGTGCCTGAGCTTGAGATGGTTTTAATTGACCGTGGTGAGAAAAGGGTAAGTTTTCTTGAATCAGCGATAGAAACCCTTGGATATCAAAACCGAGTGAAAGCTGTTTTAGGTGATGTAACAGAGTTAGCTCACTTGCAGAAATTCAGAGAAAAATTCGATGGTATTTTTAGTAGATCATTTGGAACTCCGGCTATTGTCGCAGAGTGTTCAGCAGGTCTGTTGAAGCGAAATGGAAAACTTGTTGTGAGTGAACCTCCAATAGAGGCAAGTGATCGCTGGCCGTTGGAATCTTTACTAGAATTAGGGTTTAGTGAAATAGATTATTTTGAAGGACCACCGAGATTCGTCTCCCTTTTACTTGGAAATGAATGTCCAGCTTTCATACCTCGAACATGGAAGAAAGTGTCAAAAACTCCACTTTATTGAATTTTGGCGAGTTCACTTAGATGTTTCACGTGCAACCTTTAGTCCTGATGTTGAACAGTGCTATGTTTCACGTGAAACATAGCTATAGTTATTATCAATGCTTACTTCAACTTGTCTATTTGAGTTGGCAGTAATTTTTATTAAACGCTGTATGAATGGGGATTAGATGGCTCGAGTTATAGCTGTCGCTAATCAAAAGGGCGGAGTTGGTAAGACAACTACCGCAGTTAATGTGGCGTCATGTCTTGCTGAAGTTGGCTATAAGACTCTGTTAGTCGACTTAGACCCTCAAGGAAACGCTACTACTGGCGTTGGTATTGATCCTAGAACCCTTTATTCATCGATGTACCAGGTGCTTCTAGGCCAAAAAACTATCGAGGAGACAATTTTAGAGACACCTATGCAGCGGCTGTTTGTGGTCCCATCTAATTTAGATTTAGCTGGAGCAGAAATTGAACTGGTGTCAGTATTTAGTCGCGAGTTGAGACTACGTAATGCGATTGCTGTAGTCCAGAATAATTACGACTATGTTATTATCGATTGTCCACCTAGCTTGGGTATTTTAACAATAAATGGTCTTGCTGCGGCTGAAGAAGTTGTCATTCCCGTTCAATGTGAATATTACGCCCTTGAAGGGTTAGGTCAACTTTTAAATAATGTGAAATTGATTCAACAAAATTTAAACAAAGATCTTTTTGTGTCTTCAATTGTTCTAGTGATGTTTGATGCGCGAACGCGGCTAGCTGAACAAGTTGTTAATGAAGTGCGAGGTCATTTTCCTGATCAGGTTCGGGAAACAGTCATTCCGAGATCCGTGAGGTTGTCTGAGGCACCAAGTTATGGCCAGCCGGTGAACCAATATGATTCTTTAAGTAAAGGGGCGATTGCTTATAAAGCGTTAGCAAATGAAATAGCCAAACAAACTATAGGTTTCAAGAATAATGGAAAAGGAATATACCAATGAGTCGACCTCTTGGCGGTTTAGGACGTGGTTTGGAAGCTCTAATTCCAAATACAGAGGAAGTTATTGATAACTCTATCCCATTAGTAAATATCGGTGATGAGAACGAATTAGCAAACAAAGAAGTTTCGTCCTGGGATAGTAATAGTGCATCTAATATAGATGTTTATAGAGAAATTGAATTGTTAAAAATTCAGGCAAATAGCCAGCAGCCACGTAAACATTTCGATGTCGAAGGACTAGAAGTTCTTAGAGCGTCAATTGTTGAGTTTGGGGTTTTGCAACCTGTAGTTGTTAGAGCTATAGAGCCTGCTGGTTATTTTGAACTAGTTGCTGGAGAGCGTCGTTGGAGAGCTGCTCAACTTGCAGGATTGTCGACTATTCCAGCAATTGTGAAAGAAGCTGATGATGAGAGGACGCTTGTTCAGGCGTTGGTTGAAAATATTCATCGACAAGATCTTAACGCTATTGAAGAAGCCTCAGCATTTAAACAACTTCTTGAAGATTTTGGTGTTACCCATAATGACTTAGGTGAAATGCTGAGCAAGGGACGAGCAACGATTACTAATTCCCTAAGGCTGTTGCAGCTTCCTTTAGAATCACAGAAATCAATTGTCAGCGGAGAATTGTCTGCTGGTCACGGTAGAGCCTTGTTAGGTATTGATGATCTACTTGTTCGGAAAAATTTAACGCGTCAAGCTATTAAGAAGGCTTGGTCCGTTCGACAACTTGAGAATGAAGTAAAAAAACTGGCGAAGTCTGTAGATAAAACTGTGGATAACTCTAAAAAGGAGAGAGCTGTAAAAAATGCTTCGTTCTTAGAAGTTGAAGGACTACTCAGTGAACACTTTTCTACCACTGTAAGCGTTCATCATGCTCAAAAAAAGGGAAAAATAGAGATATCATTTGCCACTCTAAGTGATTTAGAACGTATCTATAATATTATTTTACCGAAATAGTGTTGTTGATGATAGATAATATTTGTTAGTTATCCACAAGTTATAAAGAATATTTACTAAAATTACTTATTAACTTGTAAAGCCTGTCCCGAGGGCGTTGTTAATCGCAGTACAAATTGATGAAGCAATTAACTGATTACTTCGAACAAGGGTATTGGCTGAGTTAAAGCGACATAAAACTGTGGGCATTTGAGTTTCCCGTAAAATTCGGAGAGCCATTCCTTTGTTTTCTAAGTTGGGAAAGTATTGGCTGAGTTCATTCACGAGCTTTTCAGCTAAGAGTGAGCCGACAGGACTTAAATAATGTTCACCCTGGAAATGACAAATTGATGGGCGGTCGTGTCTTACTTCTAAGGCTATGAAGAGGTCTGCTCGGTATGTATTTGCTTGAGTTGCTTGAGCGGAGGCATCTGGGTGGTGAATAGTTAGAACGTTCGCGCCTAACTCTCCAAGAGATCTTCTTAAGGAGGCGATCGTGGCGTCAAGACCTCCAGTTTCGCTTAAAACAATTTTCTTGCCATTTAGTTGAGTGCCGAGTGAGTTAAATTGATTTCGTTCCTGAAGAGATGCAAGCTCACCAAGTTTTACGTTACTACCGTATCGTCTTAGGCTTTCTAGAGTAAGAGTGCCGCAGATGCCGTCTGCAGTTAACCCTGCGTTAAGTTGAAAATCAGTTATTGCATCAGCAGTTTTCGATGTATGTATTCCATTGACATGTCCACTTTTAAACCCGAGAGTGCTTAGTAACTGTTGCATTTCAGCGACATCGTCACCTCGTAGCGGGGGTTCATGTAGGTAGAGCAAACGACTGCCCAAGTAGTAACCAGCCTCAACGATTTCGGACCATGATTCTGGACCACAGATACCATCTGTGTCTATTCCTCGGCGTTTTTGGAACGAGCGAAGAGAAGACTCAGTTTTGTTGCCAAAACTTCCGTCGATTTGACCAGGATCATAATTCAGTTTTTGGAGACGGTTTTGTAAGTCTCGTACGTGGTTTCCGAATGCACCGACACCAAAAGGACTTACTGATGGGAGA